>TARA_B110000438_G_scaffold30520_1_pt1 | contig 13162 bp, 15 predicted proteins | sample TARA_B110000438 | Tara Oceans TARA_B110000438 (sample SAMEA4398413) | marine metagenome | biome: Polar Biome; feature: [MES] marine water layer (ENVO:01000295) within the mesopelagic zone...; material: water (ENVO:00002006), including particulate matter (ENVO:01000060) such as...... | reverse complement strand
AAAGAATAAGAAGAAATGAAGCTGTTAAACTTAGAAATAAGGTTCAGCACAAAGCTACTAGAAACGCTATCAAAAAGCTAAAGGATTTGAAATCAAAAAAGGCAGCTGCAAAACTTTTTCCATCAGTTGCTTCTATGCTTGATAAGTTAGTAAAGAATAATATAATTCATTCTAATAAATCAGCTAATCTTAAATCTAAGCTTTCAAAACACGTTGCTGCTTTATAGTTTTATAACTATTTAGGAGTTCATTGAGATAAGGAATTCTTCATTATTCAGAGATCTCTTAACTCTGTCATTAATGAATTCCATAGCTTCAACAGGATTCATATCTGCAAGATACTTCCTCATAATCCACATTCTTTGTATAGTATTTTCATCTAACAGAAGATCATCTCTTCTAGTTCCTGATGAAACAAGATCGATAGCTGGGTAAATCCTTCTGTTAGAAATCCTTCTGTCTAATTGAAGTTCCATGTTTCCAGTTCCTTTAAACTCTTCAAAAATAACTTCATCCATTTTGGATCCAGTTTCTGTAAGTGCCGTAGCTATTATTGATAAAGAACCTCCTCCTTCAATATTTCTAGCAGCACCAAAAAATCTTTTAGGTTTATGAAGCGCATTAGCATCAACACCCCCACTTAAAATTTTACCAGAAGCAGGTTGAACAGTGTTATAAGCTCTTGCAAGTCTAGTTATGGAATCTAATAAAATAACAACATCGTGACCGCATTCCACTAACCTTTTTGCTTTTTCTAAAACAATATTAGCAACTTTCACATGTCTATCTGCAGGTTCATCAAAAGTGGAAGCCACAACTTCACCCTTTACATTTCTTTGCATATCAGTTACCTCCTCAGGTCTCTCATCTATTAATAGAATAATTTGATAGACTTCAGGGTGATTAGCTGCTATAGCATTTGCAACGTCTTTTAATAACATTGTTTTACCTGTCTTAGGTTGAGAAACTATCATTCCTCTTTGACCTTTTCCAATTGGAGAAAAAAGATCCATTATTCTAGTTGATACCGTATTACTTTTATCAGCAAGATTAAATTTTTCGTCTGGAAATAAAGGAGTTAAATGTTCAAATGAAACTCTATCTCTAACAACATTTGGACTTAAACCGTTTATTAAAGAAACTTTTATTAAAGGAAAATATTTTTCTCCTTCTTTTGGTGGTCTAACATGTCCAAGCACTGTATCCCCAGTTTTTAAACCAAATAAACGCACTTGTGATTGAGAAACATATATATCATCAGGTGATGTTAAATAATGGTAATCAGAAGATCTTAAAAACCCATAACCTTCTTGCATGATATCTAATACACCTTCACTTTCTATAATTCCATCAAATTCAAAATCGGGTTCTTTATATCTGTTTCTAATATCTTTATTATGATTTTTTTCTTTCCTAACAAAGTTATTCCCTTTGTTTTTATTGTGGTGGTTAGAAACAGGTTTTTCAGATTTAACTTCAACTTTTTTATCTTCTTTGATAAGCTTTTCTTCTGTTTTAATTTCTTTATTTTCAATATCAACTTTTTCTAAAGTTTTATTCTCAGATATTTTTGGATTGGCTGCATAATGATCGATGATTTTGTATGCCAAATCCATTTTTTTTAAAGTTGTGATTTTTTTTATTCCTAGTTCAGTTGCTATTTTTTGAAGCTCTGAAATCTTTTTTTCTTTTAAAGCGGATATTTCAAACATTTATGTTTTTTATGTTAAATTTTTATGTGGAAAAATGTAATTCGATGCCTTTTATTGAGGGGATGATTATAAAATCGAAGTAAATATACAATTATTTATTAAATCAATATAAAATCATAGTTTTATATAAAACATTTATAATGATTCAAAGAATACAATCCCTTTTTATGCTTTTATTGGTATTAATAAATATTATTGTAATTATTGCTAACGTCAGTGATCCTTCTAGTTCTTTTCAAGAATCTTATTTTGGATATTTTAAAATATATTTAACAGATTATTTCTTTTCAGAAATATTATCAATTTTGTTTTTTATTAATATTCTCCTATTTAAATATCCAAATGTTCAGTTAAACGTATTAAGATTTATTACTGCATTACTTGTTTTTGGAATTATTAATCTATTTGATGAAAGGTCTGTTTTAGATTCTTTTAAAGATCCTGGACTTTTGTATTTTATTATTTCATTTATTTTGATTTTTATGACTTTTAAGTCAATTGAAAAAGATCAAGCAATCATTAAATCGTCTAATAGATTAAGGTAATTTTGATCTGTCTCCAAGTTCTATGATTTCCATATTTTCAATTTTATCTTGATTTATTTCGAATCTTATCATAGTTCTTTTTTTATGAAATCCATGTCTTCCTGCTGCTCCGGGGTTCATGAACAGCACATTATTTTTTTTATCATATTCTAACCTTAATATGTGAGAATGACCACAAATCAAAACTTTTGGTTTTTCTAATTTTATTAAAGATTTACTTTTTTGATTATAATAAGGCGGTTTACCAGCTATGTGAATCATACAAACTTTTACTTTTTCACAATAAAAACTTTCTGTTTCATTTAAATCTGCTCTTAAAACATGATCATCAATATTACCAAAAACAGCTTTGATCTTTTTTATCTTTTCTAATTCTAATAAAACATCAATTTTTCCAATATCTCCAGCATGCCATATTTCATCTGCTTGTTTGGCATATTTAATTATTCCGCTATCAATATAGCTATGTGTATCTGATATTAATAAAATTTTTTTCAAAGAATTGTTTTTTTGACTTTCTTATTAAGGTATATTTGAATTTTAATCAAAAGTAATATTTCTCTTGCGATATTTATTAGAATTATCTTTTAATGGTTCAAATTATCATGGTTGGCAAATTCAACCAAATTCTGTTTCAGTGCAAGAAACTATTGAGAAATGTCTTTCTACAATTTTAAAAGAAAAAATAAGTATAGTTGGAGCTGGTAGAACCGATACAGGCGTTCATGCTTCTTATTTTTGTGCTCATTTTGATTGTAGTAATTCAATATCAGATAATTTAGATTTTATTTATAAATCTAATTCCTTCTTACCATCAGATATCTCTATTAAAAATTTACATAAAGTGAAAGATGATTTTCATGCTAGATTTGACGCTTTAAGTAGAACATATCAGTATAAATTAAATACATCAAAAAACCCTTTTTTAGTGCAGAGTTCATATTATTTAAAAAAAGATATTGATTTTAATAAAATGAATCTTGCAGCAATTAAATTATACAACTACCAAGATTTTAAATGTTTTTCTAAATCTAATTCCGATGTTCACACTTTTAATTGCATTATAACTAACGCTAGATGGACATTTAAAGAAAATTATTGGGTTTTTGAAATATCATCTAATCGTTTTTTAAGAAATATGGTTAGAGCCATTGTAGGAACATTAATCGAAATTGGGGAAGGTAAACATGAAATTAACCACATAGACTTAGTTATAAAAAGTAAAAACCGAGAAAAAGCAGGTTATTCTGTTCCAGCACAAGGCTTATATTTAACCAATATTATTTATCCTAAAAACTCTGTATTAAATGAGTAAAAATTCTAATCTTCTAGATTTAAAACTTTTTAAAAGATTATTAGGCTATGTAATAGTTTATAAAGCAACTTTTATTTTTGTAGCAATTTCAGCAATTTTAATATCTATTTTTTCCACCTTAACTCCTTATCTTATTAAAATAGCAGTAGATGATTACTTATCATTAGGAAAATATGATGACTTTATATATGTAATATGTTTCATGCTGTTTAATCTCGTTTTAACAGTCGTTTTTATGTTTTTATTTAGTTTTTATGCTAACCTTTTGGGGCAAAATGTTGTTTATGACCTTAGGGTAAAACTCTTTAAACATATTCTTGATTTTAAAATGGCATATTTTGACAAATCATCTGTTGGTAGGTTAGTTACCAGAGCAGTTAATGATATGGAAACTATTGCTAGTATTTTTAGTCAAGGACTTTTTATGATTGTTGCAGATCTACTACAAATGCTTTTAGTAATAATAGTTATGTTAGCTTTAAGTTGGAAACTTAGTTTGACAATTTTTGTCATTCTTCCATTTATACTTTTTGCCACAAGACAATTTCAAAAGTCTATGAAAGTTGCATTTAATGATGTGCGAAGCGAAGTGTCAAACTTAAATTCTTTTGTCCAAGAAAGATTAACTGGAATGAAAATTGTCCAGCTTTTTAACAGAGAAAAAATAGAATATGAAAACTTCGTTAGTATTAATGAAAAACATAAAAAAGCATGGCTTAAAACTGTTTGGTATAACTCTATATTTTTTCCAATAGCTGAACTTTCCACATCTATTACAGTAGGTTTAATAGTTTGGTACGGGGGGCTAAATTTAGTTTTGAATAATACAGAAATCACACTTGGAATTATATTTCTTTTCATTCAACTTTCACAAATGCTATTTCGCCCTTTAAGACAAATAGCGGATAAGTTTAATACTTTACAAATGGGAATGGTTGCAGCAAATAGAGTATTTAAGATAATAGACACAAAAAGTAAAATTCCAAATAACGGAAAATTATCTGCCGATTCTTTAAAAGGAAATATACAATTTAAAAACATTAAGTTTTATTATAATCAAGGAGAAGATGTATTAAAAGATATTTCTTTTAATGTAAAAAGTGGTGAAAAAGTAGCAATTGTAGGAGCAACAGGATCTGGTAAAACAACCATAGTTAATTTACTGACTAGGTTTTACGACGCTCAAAAAGGAAGTATAAAGCTAGATGAAATGGATATTAAAAATATTGATATTTCCTCTTTAAGATCTAAAATAGCTCTTGTATTACAGGACGTATTTTTATTTGCTGATAGTTTATTGAATAACATTACGCTTTGGAATAATTCTATTTCATTTGATAATGTAATTAGTGCTGCAAAAAAAATAGGAATTCATGATTTTATAATGTCTCTTCCTAATGGATACAATTATAATGTAAAAGAAAGAGGAGTAATGTTATCTCAAGGTCAAAGACAATTAATTTCTTTTTTAAGAGCTTATTTAACAAACCCCTCAATTTTGATTTTAGATGAGGCAACTTCTTCCATAGATTCAAATTCAGAAGAATTAATCCAAAATGCTATTTTGAAAATTACTGAGAATAAAACATCTATAATTATTGCACACAGACTGTCTACTATTTTAAATTCAGATAGAATTTTAGTAATGGATAAAGGAATTTTAGTTGAGTCAGGATCTCATAAAGAATTAATAAAAAAAGACAACGGGTATTATAAAAATCTTTATGAAATTCAATTTAAAAAAGAAGAAACTATACTAGCTCAGCCTCAATCATAGTTTTTAAATTTTCATTGTCTTTATAAGCAAATATTTCACCATTTTTTATAAAAGTGATTTTTCCGTTTTCTTCTGAAATTACTATTGCAATAGCATCTGTTTTTTCAGTTATTCCAAAGGCTGCTCTATGTCTTAATCCTAATCTAGAGTTAATATTTTTATTTTCAGAAACAGGGAGAATTACTCTAGCTGCAGTAATAAAATTTCCATCAATTATAACAGCACCATCATGTAGGGGACTGTTTTTGAAGAAAATACTCTCAATAATTGGAGATGAAATTTCTAAATACAAATTATCTCCAGTATTTTTTATAAAATCTAGACTGTTATTTCTTTCTATAATAAATAAAGCGCCAGTTTTACTTTTTACTAATTTTTGACAGCTTTTTAAAAACTCATCAATATTCATTTGATTTATTTCTCTTGATGGTTTAAAAATATTTATGTATTTAAAATAAAGTTTATTATTTGTTAAGTTGTTTGATCCTAACATTAATAGAAATTTTCTTATTTCTTGTTGAAAAACAACTATGAGAGCAAAAACTCCAACACTAATAAATTGTCCAAGTAAATTACTTAAGATATTCATTTCCAGAATATCGGTTAATTTCCAAATTAAATAAATTATAATAATTCCAATTAGAATATTAATAGCAGCAGTTCCTTTTACTAATTTATAAACGTAGTAAAGTAAAATCGCTACAAGAATTATGTCAATTACATCTACGAAATCAGGAAGTAAAAAATTTAGTTTATCCAATTTTGAGAATTTTTATAAAAGTAATTAAAAATCAATTAAGTGTTTTTATTTAAAAAATCAGTTAATTTAATAACTTGTTTGGCTTCTTTAACATCGTGAACTCTTAGTATTTTAGCACCGTTTAAAATTGAAACTGTATTTAAACATGTTGTTCCGTTTAATGCATTTTCTACCTTAATACCAAGTTGTTTATGTATCATTGATTTTCTAGACAACCCGACTAAAATAGGACAGCCTAATTCTTTGAAAAAGGATAAGTCATTAAGAATTTGGTAGTTATGTTCTATAGTTTTTCCAAAGCCAAAACCAGGGTCTATTATGATATCTAGTATACCAGATTTTTTTGCTAAAAAAATCTTTTGTGAAAGACTTGTTATTATGTCTTTTATCACATTTTTATATCTTGGATTTTTTTGCATATTTTGAGGATTTCCTTGCATATGCATAAGAATGTAAGGAACCTTTAATTCTGCAACACACTTTAACATTTTTGAATCTAATTCCCCAGCTGATATATCATTTACCAAGGATGCTCCACTTTGAACTGCTTTATATGCTACTTCGCTTCTAAATGTATCTATCGAAATAACTATATCATTGAATTCGTTTTTAATTAATTCTATTGCTGGAATTACTCTACTAAGTTCATCATCTATTTTAACTTTTTTTGCTCCTGGCTTAGAACTGTAACCGCCTATATCAATTATATCAGCTCCTTCTCTTAGCATTTTTTCAACTTGATCTAAAATTTTTTTTTCTGAATTAAATACTCCCCCATCGTAAAAAGAATCAGGTGTGATATTCAAAATACCCATTACTTTGGGTGTAGATAAATCCATTAATTTTCCATTTAAATTGATTGTCATTTTAATTTAAATTTTTTTTAATAACTTTTACAAAACTAATCTACCTATTTAAATAATTTCAACGAAATTTACACAAAAATTAACTTGGCAATCAAAACTTCAAATCAGTACAACTCAATAACTGCTAATTGTAGGGATCTTTTTTCAAAAAAAATGAAAGATTATGGTAGTGCTTGGCGAATTCTCAGGTTATCCTCTTTAACAGACCAAATATTTATTAAGGCCCAAAGGATTAGAAGTTTACAAACTAAACAAATTAGAAAAGTAGACGAGGGTCAAGTATCTGAGTTTATTGGTATAATAAATTATTCTATTATGTCATTAATTCAAATTGAAAAAGGAGTAGTAGAATCTCCCGATTTAGATTTGGAGAGTGCTTTAGTTTTATATGATGTTCATTTAGCTAAGACAAAAAAATTAATGGAAGATAAGAATCATGATTATGGAGAAGCTTGGAGAGATATGCGTGTTAGTTCGCTTACTGATTTGATTATTCAAAAAATATTAAGAATAAAACAAATTGAAGATAATCAAGGAAAAACTCTTGTAAGTGAAGGAATTGATGCTAATTATCAAGACATGATTAACTATTCTGTTTTTGCTTTAATTCACCTAGAAGAAAAATAACTTTGCTATGTATTGGGTATTAAGAAAATTATCTAATATGTTTTTGACTCTCTTTGGAGTTACAACTATTATATTTTTTCTTTTTAATGTTCTTCCTGGAGATCCTGCTCAGATGATGTTGGATCAAAACGAAAATTCAGAACAACTTACAGTACTAAAAAAAAAATATGGTTTTGATAAACCTGTTTTTATCCAATACCTATATTATTTAAATGATTTGTCCCTTGTTTCAATTCATTATAATGATTCCAATGATCTTTCTTATTTAAAAAATGATAAGTACAATTTTATAAATTTTTTATCCTTTAAAGATTTTAATATTGTATTTAAAACTCCTTATTTAAGAGAGTCTTATCAAAAAAACGGAGTAGCAGTTATCGAAATAATTAAAAATACTTTTCCCAATACTGCTGTCTTAGCAATATCTTCAATTATTATTGCTATAATATTGGGAATGTTTTTAGGTATTTTTTCAGCTCTAAATAAAAATACGTGGATAGATTATTCTATTCAACTTTTTAGCACACTAGGAATGAGTGTTCCGTCTTTCTTTAGTGCAATTTTATTTGCTTGGCTATTTGGATATGTATTAAGTGATATTACTGGACTTAATATGACAGGAAGTTTATATGAATTGGATGATTACGGAGATAATTTAACGATTAATTTAAAAAATTTAATACTACCATCTATTGTTTTAGGTATAAGACCTGTTGCAGTTATTTCTCAAATGATGAGAAACTCACTATTAAAAGTATTATCTCAAAATTATATTAGAACAGCATATGCAAAAGGTTTAACAAAATTTCAGATTATTAAAAATCATGCAATTAAAAACTCCCTAAATCCTGTCATTACTGCTCTTTCTGGTTGGTTTGCTAGTATGCTAGCTGGATCTGTGTTTGTTGAATATATTTTTGGCTGGAACGGATTAGGCAAAGAAATAGTAGATTCCTTAAATACATTGGATGTTCCCGTATTAATGGGTGCTGTGTTAACCATTGCATTTATATTCATATTGATTAATATCTTTGTTGATATAATTTATTCTTGGTTAGATCCTAAAGTTAAACTTGATTAAAAAAATAAATAATGAGAAAAAAAATTGTAGCAGGTAATTGGAAAATGAATAATGATTTTAATCAGACTGAATATCTGGTTAAAGAATTAAAAGAATCCCAAAGTTATAAAGATGTAAGTGTCATGATATCACCTGCTTATCCTTTTTTAAAACATTTAGTGGATTCTCTGAAGAATTCACCAATAGAGGTGATTTCACAAAATGTCCATCAAAGCAAAGGTGGAGCGTATACCGGAGAGGTTTCTGTTGAAATGTTAAAAAGCATTGGTGTTTCTAGAACTTTAATTGGACATTCTGAAAGAAGAGCATATTTTAATGAAAGTGATGCAATTTTATTAGAGAAAGTTAGATTTACTTTAAGTAATGATTTAAATATTATTTTTTGTTTTGGAGAAGAATTAGACGACAGAAAATCAAATAATCATTTTAAAGTTGTAAAAAGACAACTAGAAAATACTGTACTAAAGATGGGTAAAGATTTATGGGGTAATATAATCTTAGCATACGAACCAGTGTGGGCGATTGGAACTGGTGAAACAGCATCTCCCGAACAAGCACAAGAAATGCATGAGTTTGTGAGAAATTGTGTTTTGGATTCTTATGATAATACTGTGTCTGAGAATGTATCGATTTTATATGGTGGAAGTGTAAAACCATCAAATGCTAATGAGATATTCAATAAAAAAGATGTTGATGGGGGCCTTATTGGTGGAGCATCATTATCTGCAAAGGACTTTAATTTAATTATTCAAGCAAATAGCTCCCTTTAAAATTTCGTAAATTGGTGTTGATATGAGCACTAAAGAAAAAATATCAGAGAAAGAATTGGTCATGACTGATTCAGAACATGAAAATGAAATTATCCTGTACAATGACGATGTAAATACTTTTGAACACGTCATTAAAACTTTAATTAAAGTTTGCGATCACTCACCTGAACAGGCTGAACAATGTTCATTAATAGTACATTACAAAGGTAAATGTGGTGTGAAGTCTGGTTCAATATCTGATCTTAAGCCAAGATGCGCAAAACTAATTCAAGCAGGATTGAGCGCAGAAATATTATAAGTTATTATATATTTGCCAACTATGAAAAAAATACCTTTTTTAATAACTCTATTTATTAGTAACATAATTGTATCTCAAAACTTTAAACAAATGAAAGAAACTATTCATCAATTTGAAATAACGGATTTATCTGGGAAAAAATTTGATATGTCTAGTTTAAAAGGAAAGAAAGTGATGATTGTTAATACCGCTTCTAAATGTGGTTTGACTTATCAGTATGAGATTTTAGAAAAACTTTACAATGAATACAAATCTGATGATTTTGTTATTGTTGGTTTTCCGTCAAATAACTTTTTATGGCAAGAACCAGGATCTAACGAAGACATTGCCAAATTTTGTTTAGAAAACTATGGGGTTTCATTCCCAATGATGGAAAAAATTTCAGTTAGAGGATCTGCAATGCATCCGCTTTATAAGTTTTTAACTGAAAAAGATAGAAATGGGTATAAAGATTCATCTGTAAAATGGAATTTCCAGAAATATTTAATTGATAAAGATGGGTTTTTGGTAAAGATTGTTTCTCCAAGAGTAAAACCTGATGATCCAGTTGTTTTAGATTGGATTAAGAGTTAAATAATGAAAAAAAATAAAGGATTTAATACAATATGTGTTCATGACGGTGAATTAGCCGATGATATATATAAGGGAGCTGTTTCACCCATTTATCTTAGTACTGCTTACGATTATATAGATGTTGAGGATAATAAATATCCGAGATACTTTAATACGCCTAACCAACTAGCACTCTCAAAAAAAATAGCTTCTTTAGAGAACTGTGAAAAAGCATTAGTTTTTGGGTCTGGAATGGCTGCAATATTTGCTTCAATGTTCTCCTTTCTCAAATCTGGTGATCATGTCATTTTTCAGTCTTCATTGTATGGTGGCACTCTAAATTTAATTATAAAAGAATTTAAAAAGTTTAATATTAATTATACACTTATTGAATCTTTAGAGATTAAAGATTATGAAAGAGAAATTAAAAAAAATACAAAAATTATTTATGTAGAAACACCGAGTAACCCTCTTTTAAAATTAGTTGACTTAAAATTAGTTTCTAATCTAGCTAAAAAACATAGTCTAATATCAATAATAGACAATACTTTTGCTAGTCCAATTAACCAAAATCCCTCTGATTTTGGTATAGATATTATCGTTCATAGCGCTACTAAATATCTTGGTGGCCACAGTGATATTTTAGCAGGGTCAATAGCTTCATCCGAAGTGCTTATTGACAAAATTTTCGAATCTTCTATCAATTATGGTGGAAACTTGAGTGAACATACAGTATGGTTATTAGAAAGAAGTATTAAAACCTTATCATTAAGGGTTAACGCTCAGAACGAAAATGCATTAAAGATTTCAGAGTTTTTAAATAATAATAAAAATATTAAGGCTGTATATTATCCTGGTTTAAAAAGTCACCCTCAATATGAATTAGCAAAAAGACAGATGAAAGGCTTTGGAGGAATGTTATCTTTTGAGTTAAATGAGGAAAAAAAATCTAATGATTTTACAAGATTTTTAAAAATTATTAAACCAGCAATGAGTTTAGGAGGGGTAGAGTCTACTATCACATCTCCGGCATTAACTTCTCACGCTAAAATTTCAAAAGAACAGAGAGATAAGTTTGGAATCTCTGACGGTCTATTAAGATTTTCAGTAGGCATAGAAGATTATAGTGATTTAGAAAGTGATTTAACACAAGCTTTTAATAAATTATGAAAGAAATCAAATTAGACATACTAGCTTTTGGCGCTCATCCAGATGATGTAGAATTAGGATGTGGAGGTACAATTGCTAAAGAAATTTCTGAAGGAAAAAAAGTTGGAATTATAGATTTAACAAGAGGAGAATTAGGAACAAGAGGAACTGCAGAAATTAGAGATATTGAATTGAAGAATGCCTCGAAAATATTAGGGGTTTCTGTTAGAGAAAATTTAAATTTTAAAGATGGTTTTTTTGTAAATGATCAATTTCATCAATTAAAAGTAATAGAATGTATAAGAAAATATAAACCGGAAATAGTTTTATGTAATGCACAAGACGACAGGCATATAGATCATCCAAAAGGTGCTAAATTGGTAAGTGACTCTTGTTTTTTGAGTGGTTTAGATAAAGTGAAAACTAATTTAAATGATTCGAATCAATCTTTGTGGAGACCTAAATCGGTTTACCATTATATACAATGGAAAAACTCATCTCCTGATTTTTTAGTTGATATTTCTGGATTTGTTAATATTAAGCTAGATTCTATAAAAGCATATAAATCTCAATTTTTTGATCCTAAAAGCAATCAACCAGAGACATTAATTAGTAAAAAGAATTTTTTAAATGATGTTATTAACCGATCTGCAGATTTGGGTAGGTTAATAGGAGTTGATAATGCTGAGGGATTCACTACAAATAGAGTCATTGGAATAAATAACCTAAACGATATTAAATAAAAGTTTTTTCACTGTAAGTCATTTTTTTGCTCTTCTTCTTGAATTTCTCGTGCTTTAGAAAGCGAAGTAGCAACTAAACCAGCTGGGACGGTAACAACACCTACCCCTATAATTAAAACAAAGAAAGTAAATATTTTCCCCCCTACAGTTATTGGATATACATCTCCATATCCCACAGTAGTTAAAGTTACTATTGACCACCAAGCACTGTGAAAGATGGATTTAAAAACTTCGGGTTGAGCTTCGTTTTCGAAGAAATAAATTCCCGCAGAAACAATAAAGAGCAAAATTATTATAACAACCATAAACAACATTAACTCCTCTTTTACGATTCTATATGCAATCTGAAATCTATTTAAAGCTTTATTGTATCTAGTTAATTTAAATGCTCTAAAAATTCTAAAAATTCTAAAAGCTCTAAGAAACCTTAAATCAATAGATGATAAGTAATAAGGTATAACAGCTAAGAAATCAATTATACCATAAAAACTAAAAATATAGCCAAATGGTTTATTTGACACAATTATTCTTAGTAAATATTCAATTGAAAAAATACTAATACAAAAAATTTCAAATTCATATAAAAATTTAATAAGTTCAGGCGAATTATTGGGAAGCGTTTCTATTGAAAAAGCAATTAAAGAAAGTAATATTAAGAATTGAATAATATTATCAAATATTTTACCTCTTCTAGTCGTGTTATCTTCAACTACTCCTCTTATTTTAGATATGATATTCACTTAATGATTTTTTCTATTGTGTAATATAAGAATTATTGGGAAATCAATATTTAATTGACTGTAACTGTAATTAATAGTTTGATTTATTAATTATTATATTTATGAGAAATCAATAGTGCTGCTAAAAAAAATAAAAGAATATAATTGTTATATGATAAAATAATATAAATTTGCGCCTTGTTAAATGGTGGTTGTAGCTCAGTTGGTTAGAGCGCCTGATTGTGGTT
>TARA_B110000438_G_scaffold88048_1_pt1 | contig 13271 bp, 12 predicted proteins | sample TARA_B110000438 | Tara Oceans TARA_B110000438 (sample SAMEA4398413) | marine metagenome | biome: Polar Biome; feature: [MES] marine water layer (ENVO:01000295) within the mesopelagic zone...; material: water (ENVO:00002006), including particulate matter (ENVO:01000060) such as...... | reverse complement strand
ATGGTTTATTTTGACGCGGTAATCATCGATAAAAAATTCTCAATTATGTTAATCATGCTTCAAAAGTCGTCCTTCCTCCTAGAACGGTTCTGAGTATATTTATATCTATAATTTCGTCTGGATTAACCTCATGGGGGTCTTTTTCAAGAATCACAAAATCAGCCAATTTCCCTGCCACCAATGATCCTTTACTATTTTCTTCAAATGAAGCATAAGCTCCATGCATGGTACAAATACGCATCGCTTCTGAAACTGAAATTCTTTGATCAGGACCCCAAACTCTTCCACGCACATCTTTTCTTGTTACCATACTTTGAATAGCCATCATCGGTTCAAACGGACCTGGGGTAAAATCCGAAGCTGGCGCAACCGGGATACCGGCATCCAAAAAACTGCGATGAGCAAACATACTCTGCATTTTTTCATAACCGTAATCAACCCATTTATTGCCATGATAATAAGCATATGTATAAAAAGGAGTTGGAATAACGCCTGCTGCTTTTATTCGCCCTAAAAGCTCTTCATTAACTAACGAGCAATGCTCTATTCGATGCCTCGGATTAATGCCTTTATAATCTTTAAGTACTTTTTCATATGCATTTAAAACCATGTTAATTGCAACATCGCCATTCGCATGAATTCCAACTCTAAAATCATGTGCAACAGCATCATCTACAGCACTATAAATTTCATCTTGAGTCATGGTTAAAATTCCAAAATCATCTGGTTTTCCTTGATAAGACGTACTCATACTCATGGTTCTTTCTGATGCTGAGCCATCTGCTGAAAACTTTACCGCTCCTATACGAATCATATCATCACCATAACCCGAGCCAATTCCAGCTTCCTTTAGACCTCTGTATACCTGACTTCCTCCACTGGGCATAAATGCCACTCTAAAATATAATTCATCATTTCTTCTGGCGTCTTGATAGGCAAGTAAATCATTACGATTTCCACTGGCATCAGTGGTTGAAGTCAAGCCTGCAGCTGCCATATTTTGAGAGCTAATACGGGCAGCTTCTTGGCGAACACTTCGATCCATAATTGGCCAAGTACCCACCTTAAAAAACACATCAACTGCATGCTCTGCAACCTTACCGGTAAATTCTCCATTTTCACGATAAAATTTTCCGCCTATAGGATCAGGCGTCTCCATTGTGATACTCGCAATCTCTAACGCTTTAGAATTAACAACACCCGTATGTCCACCCCGATGCGCTACATAAACAGGGTGATCTTTTACTACCTGATCAATATCATTAAGATTTAAAGGTCGCTCATCTGAGAATTTTGTATCGTCATACATCACTCCTCTCACCCAGTGTCCAGGTGGAGTTTGTGAGGCTTTCCATGCCAATGCTTTTTTTACTTCGTCAATAGTTGGTAAATTAACATTAACTCCGATCGCCTCCTCAGCAAATAAAGGATGACTGTGAGCATCAATAAATCCAGGAGTTACAACATGACCTCTTGCATCAATTCTTTCTGTGCTGGCTCCAGCGAAAGGCAAAACCTCCTCAAGATCGCCGATTGCTAATATACGATCATCTTTAATTGCCATTGCTTGCACAACTGGTAAATATGAATCCATAGTAAGAATCTTTCCCGTCACCAGAATATCAGCTTGCCCAGTTACATAGGCTGCACTTAATTGATGGGGTATTGAAGACACACCAAGACCCAATGGTATTGTGGCAGCTGTGGAGCTTAAAAAATTTCTTCTTGAGAATTTACTCATAACTTTCTTCCTAGATTAAAATGTATGAGGCTATTAATTTATTAACTTAAAGTAAGTGCTAATATAATTTATTAAGCACTTTTATTTATATTTAAAGCCTCAAAATCCCCCGTAATAGAATCAATTACAATCGATTGATTTGTATATTCTAGCACCCAAAATAATTTGTATGTCTCTCCTTTAGCTTCCATGGAAATATTATAATTATTCAGCGCTTTAAATTTACGATTCAAATGATCAATAACATAATATTTTGCTTGAATTTGAGCTGCCTCAATTTTTATTTTCTTAGTGAGTAACTCTTGCTGATGAACAATTTTTCTTTCAGTACCAAATAAATCAGCTGTTGCGGCATGACCACTACAAGCATCCACCATAGAATTAACCGTAAACTTCTTTCGGCCATACAAGAAAGGCATTCTGCATTCAGCTTTAAAATAAAAATAAGGATAATAAAAATATCTCATACTGGATAGCTCATCAGTCATTACTAGATTAGAAGCAATCTCTTTGGCTTGCTTTTGACATATATCATGCTCAATCACTGAAATTAGATTACCTTGATTCATTCATTCTTTCCTAGGAATTTTTTAATCTCCAGTGCTTGGATTGCTATAGAATCATTAGATGCCGAGCTGATATTGTTTGGAATTAATCTAACAAGTGAAGATTCCTCAATTAATTCCAGCACATTTTCAGGTACGGGATACTTTGATTGCGTCAACAGACTAACAATTATCATAGTAGACGTTGAAGAAATAACGCCCACCACCATAGGTGCAATTGTTGTCATCTCTGTAACTCCAAAAAACTGCCAACAAAACGCCGTTAACGCCCCCAAAATAATCGAACATAACGCTCCTGGCATATTGGCTTTCTTCCACCATACTGCACACACGTAAGCAGGGAGAAATGCACTGCCTAGAACTGATGTTGTAAATATCACCACATTAAAGACTGATGGTGGCTCTATCAATGCAATGAAATAACCAATTATAGCTATTGTCATTATCAATCCTCTTGAAACCCAGATCATTTGTTTTTCTGATGCTTCTGGATTAATGAATCGCTCATACAAATCGCGAGCCGCGATTGTGCCCGTTTGCAATAACAAAGAATCAGCTGTTGACATAATCGCCGCCATAATCGCTGCCATAACTAATCCAGTTGCTGCTGCTGGTAATAATTTATTTGCAACCTGGAAAATAGCCATCTCTGGATCATTCATGTCCGGAAGGATTAATATTGCAAATATTCCAATCAAATATGGCGTAGGTACAAAAAATAAATTCCAAACTGTAGCCCATGCTCCGGCTTCTCTAGCTGTGACAGGAGATTTCATAGCCATATGTCGAGTGACAACATGTGGCCACCCGAGATAGCCGACCGAAAATATCAAAATTGCTCCTGCGACCACGCCCCATTGCCCTTCAAAACCTAAATCTTTTCCCCACATAGAGAGTAGAGTAGGATCAAGATCATGAAGCGCATTATTTGCTGCAGTAAAGCCTCCTAATTCATATAAAACTGCTATAAAAATCCATAGTACTCCAAACAACATTATTAAACTTTGGAAGAAATCCGTATAAGCCACTGCCAAATAGCCTCCCATAAATGTATAAAGAACAATCACGGAAACAGCAATAGCAAGTGCAATTGGGTAAGGTATACCAGTCACTAATGCCATACCTTTTCCGCCTGCAATAAATTGTGCCAGTACATAAAAACCAAGTAAAAAGACAGCAAGTGAGCCTGAAATTAGCCTAAGAACTCCAGAAGGGTATCGTTTTTCTAAGTACTCAATAGCCGTAAGTGCACCAAATAACTGCGATAATTTTCGCATTCTTCGTCCGATGATTGAAAAATTTAATACTCCTCCTCCAATATCCCCTAAGGCATACCATAGAGCCCAATATCCTTGAATATAACCAAGCCCTCCTGCACCAAGAAACATAAAGCCGCTCATTGAAGTGGTTTGAAGAGTTAGGGCTGTTGTTGCAGGACCAATTTTTCGACCTCCGAGTAAATAACCTTCTAGATCTTTACTGCCACCATTGCGTAAAGCCCAATAACCTATCCCTAAAACTACTATGTAATAGATCACTAAAAAGAGAATTACTGTGGTATTCAATGAAGATCCTCATTATTAGAATCTTTAGGCCAAGAGCGAGTCCGAAAAAGGAAAATTAATGTATAGAGAATCCAAAATACAGGGGACCCAAAAATCCAAAAAGTTGTTTCCCAAGGTAATCCAAACATCATACTGTCCTTTAAATAAAATTAAATATAGGCTTTATTCGTTCAATTATAACTGAATTTTTTTACTACTATCTCTAGTTGATCGAGAAAGAAGTTGGCATTCTCCTTAGTAAACACCATGGGTGGTCTAAGCTTTAAAATATTCTCATCAGGTCCAATGGTGTTTGTTAAAATACCACGCTCTTTTAATTCCTGAACTATTTTATAAGCCACTTTAGTTGCCGGGTTTTTTTTACTGCCCTCTACCATTTCTATTGCAAGAAAAAATCCACTGCCACGGACATCGCCGATAAGCGGAAATTTTAACGCAATGGACTTAATGCCTTCTTTCAAGAACGCACCCACTTCCAATGCATTTTTTTGAAGATCTTCCATCTCGATCACATCCATGACAGCCATCGCAGCTGCACAAGATACTGGATTGCCGCCAAAGGTATTAAAGTACCCAGTTTTATTCGAAAATTTTTCAGCTAAAGGTCGTTGTATAACCGTTGCAGCAATGGGGTGGCCATTTCCCATGGGTTTGCCCATGGTAACAATATCTGGAACAAAATCATCAGACTCGTAACCCCAAAAAGTTTTACCGATTCTTCCGAATCCAGGTTGAACTTCATCTGCTATAAATAACCCGCCAGCCTCACGCACAATTTCTGCGGCTTTTCTTAAATAACCAGGTGGCGGTCCTACAACGCCGCTACTAGAAATAATCGTATCAATAATAAATGCAGCAACCTTGACATTCCTCTGTTTAAGCTTCTGCAACGCAAATTTAATATGTTCAGCATATTTTTCTGCGGCGTCCTTATCAGAATATAAACCACGATATGTATTAGGTGCTGGAACGGTCACAACATATTCGGATCGATCTTCGGGCTCATTATCCTCGGTAGATATCTCAGCAATCGCTTCTGAGTTCCCATGATAAGCGTCTTCAGTGACAATAATTCCAGTGCCTTCTGTATAAGTCCGCGCAATTCTGAGTGCGAGTTCATTCGCCTCTGTACCCGTGCAACTAAACATAGTTACATCGAGTTCATCAGGCATTTTATCCAAAAGTCTTTCTGCATAATTTAAGACATTACTATGGAGATAGCGAGTATGTGTATTCAGTATTCCGACTTGTTTTCTGATGGCTTCTACAACATGTGGATGACAATGTCCGACATGCGCCACATTATTATACATATCCAAATAACGCTTGTTATCATTATCAAAAAGCCAAACACCGTCGCCTCTTACTATATTTAATGGGCGATCATAAAATAAACGATAAGCCGGGCCAAGAAATCTCTTGCGTCTTTTGAGCATATTTTCAAGGGGAAATTTTGTTTCTTCAGAATTCAATTTTTAATTATATTTCTTATAATTCACTTATTACAGAATGTAATACTATCTTACTTCGGTTTTTGCAAAAAGACCTACTACGGTACCAGCAATCAAAAGAAAGATACCCATAAAAAATAGAAACTCTGGATAACTTCGGGTTACAGCACAGTAGCATGAAACAGAAAAGTTAAATGCTTGAAACAGATTGATATAAAGCCCGTCACGTTTCATCATTTTTGGAAACTTAAATGTTGACACCATGCATATGGCCAAAATAAACATAAAGATCGGTACATACAAATTAATCCATTCCGCATCCAAAATAGCATTATGACGTAATAATAGAATTACAGCTGTAGCGGTTAAACCCCCACCAGCTGCCGTAATCGGAATACCTGAAAACCAGCCCTTCATTGGTTGATCAGATGATAAATTATATCTTGCTAATCGAAGTGCACCTGCAAGAACAAAAGCACTTACAGAAACTGAAAGAACCCAGAATTCAATTGAATGGCGATCTATATCATTAAGGTACATTACTGCATTGAGCATTAATATGGCAGGTGCGACACCAAAAGAGACTAGATCTGCCATAGAGTCAAACTCAGCACCAAAAGGAGATGTTGCATTTAATAATCTTGCCGAAAGACCATCCATTACATCCAGAATGCCACACCATACAATCATCCATGCTGCTTGTTCTATATTACCAGTTTGACTTGTAATAATTGAGGCAAAGCCTAGCAAAAGACTTGCTGCTGTGAACATATTTGGAATGCTATAACGTACGATATTTTTCACTTTACATTACCTTACTCATTATCAGGTTATCGCTTAATTATGAATTATATCACGTTTATAATACCCAAATACTTAGGAGGAATTTTAATATATATTAATTTATACCTGATCAATCATCTTCAATATTCCAATTGGGTAGACGTTTATTTATAAATGCGTCTATACCTTCTTTTGCCTCGTTTTCTAACATATTATTAACCATCACTTCAGAGCATAATTTATAAGCTTCTTTTAGTGGTTGGTCTAACTGACGATAAAATGTTTTTTTTCCACGTGAAACCGTAACTGATGATTTGCTTGCAATCAAAGCAGCTAATTTCATTGTTCTTTCCAACAAATCAACCTCATTAACAACATGATTTACCAAGCCAATTTCTTTCGCTTTATTCGCGTCAATCATTTCGCCTGTTAATAACATCTCCATAGCATGTTTATTGGCTACATTTCTGGATAAAGCAACCATGGGTGTCGAACAAAAAAGTCCAATATTTACTCCTGGTGTTGCAAATGCCGCTTGGTCTGAAGCTATTGCCAAATCACAACTGGCCACTAATTGACAGCCAGCAGCAGTGGCTATACCAGAAACCTCTGCAATTACAGGTTTGGAGTTATCGATAATTAATTGCATCAATGCCGAACAATTAGAAAATAATTTAGCATAGAATGCATTTCCTCCATCGGCGCGTTCTCGTGCTATTGTCATTTCTTTTAAATCATGACCCGCGCAGAACGTAGGTGCAGAAGCTGCAATAATAATAACGTTTATTTTTTGATTAAGTGAAGCATTATAAATTGCGTCACTTAATTGTCTTATCATTTCCATGGAGAGAGCATTACGGCGGCGGGGATCATTCATCGTCACGCGTAAGATCCCTGCGTCTAACTCTTCTCTTAATAATGTCTCAGCTTCATTGTTATCTTTTTTCATATTCTTATCTAATGAGTTAGTTAATATTCCTTAATTTCTCTTGTGTTTCTTTTAGCAACCCATGAAAAAATCATCAATTTATGATCAAGGAAATTTCACGTAATTGCTCGTCCTCTAAGACTTGCACTTCCTTCCCATAAGGCCATATGACAAGAACACGTGCACCAATATCTGAGTCTGCGCGATGAACAACTAAATCTGGTTCACGTACAACACCTAACATACCCGGCCTTAGTATATGCGACTCGCCATTTACAATATGATCAAGCCTCCCTTCAAGAACGAAGAGCAATTCCAACTCATGCATATGCGCGATGTCCTGATACCCTGGAGGAAAATACATTTCAGCTATCTCAATCTCTGCATCTTTAAAATTAGCCTTCTCCAGCAAAATTTTCACCCAGCCAATACCACCTTCATCATCCCACTCAAACTGTCTTGTACCAGATGATTGAAATTTATAATCTGAAAACTCAGTTACTTGAATTTCTTCAGATTTAGAACAAGCAATCATTGTTAAAAAGATTAGGCTGATAAAAAATAAACGATTTTTTCTTATAGTGAATTCCATGTTACCTCTGTATTTTTGAGTAAATTTATCTTTCATATACAATCGATCCATTGACAATGGTCATGAGAATTTGCCCATCCAATAGGTCAACAGGGCTGTCGTCTGATAGTAAGAAAGGATCAAGATTCATAACGCTTAGATCAGCCCATCTACCAACATCAATGATGCCAGTCTCATTTTCTTTAAAACTGGCAAAAGCTGACCATGAAGTATAACTTCGAATTGCTTCGTCCATATTAACTGACTCCTCAATATACCAACCCCCTTCAGGTTGAGAATCCTTATCTTGACGAGTAATAGCGGAGTGTAAACCATAAAAAATATTATGATCAGAACCTGGATTATCAGAATTAAATGTCAAACGAGCTTCGCTCTTTCTTAACGATCTCCAGGCATACGCACCTTTAATGCGTTCGGATCCCAAACGAGTCTCTGCCCATGTTTTATCTTCAACAGCATGTTGCGGTTCCATTGATGCAATAATGCCAAGCTGTCCTAATCGAGGCAAATCATCAGGATGCAGAATTTGGGCATGTTCAATTCTGTGACGGTTAAATCTGGTGAAAGGAGCTTCATCGAACACTCTTTCTAAGATATCTAAAGCCTCACGATTGCCAGCATCTCCAATAGCATGAATTGCAACTTGAAACCCTTTCTTCATGGCCCGAGCCATCAATGTTTCATTAAAGCCATAACCATCACCACTAATTCCTCGATGCCCAGGTAGATCAGAATAGTCATACAGTAATCTTGCCCCTCTTGACCCTAGAGCTCCATCATAATAAGCCTTCACTGCTCTAGTAACCAACATACTATCCATATCGTTATCAGGGCCTTTTTCAATCCATTTTTCCATCAGTGGTTCATCCCTCAAAGATAACATCGCATAAACTCTAATCGGCAATAAATTTTCCGCCTCCAGTTGCTCTAAAGCAGCCATCATAGACGTATTCAGTCCAGCATCATGTACTGCAACAAATCCATCCTCGGCCATTTGGTTGAGGCCAGCTAAAGCACGAGCCATCAAAGCTTCTTGCGTTAGAGACGGAATAGCATCACTTATCACAGGGACCGCTCGATTTAAAAATAAACCATTAGGTTCGCCATCAAGCCCTAGCTTAATGTCTCCTCCAACAGGAACTTTTGTTGTTGAATTAATACCAACAACATCTAATGCTTTTTGATTAGCAAGTCCTCCAAAACTATGTAAACTTGATAAGAATACAGGATGATCAGGAACAGATTTACTCAGTAAAATCTTATCTGGATATTGATTTGCCCAAACTCCTTCATCCCATCCACGGCCGATAATCCATTCACCTTTAGGGGTTGTTTTTGCTCTTTCAACAACTTTTGCTACCATTTCTTCTTCGGTTAATACGCCAATTAAATCAACTCTCTCAAGTGCGGCACCGACGCCAAACACATGTGTATGAGAATCAACTAATCCGGGTAAAACTGTTGCACCAGCAAGATCAATAATCTGAGTATTTTCTCCTTGATAAGTAAGAGCTTTTGTAGTTTTGCCAACAAAAACAATTTTACTGTTACGAATAACTACCGCATTCGCATCGGGTTGCCACTCTCCATTATTAGGTGCCTCAGAAGATAATGTGCCATCTAAATCTGGTTCATCCCATCGCATTGAATATACTCGGGCATTAGTAAGGATAATATCAGCACCAAGTTGACGATCATCTTCTTGAGTGCAGGCTGTTAAAAAAAAACTCAATAATAATAAAATACTCTTATTCATTTTTTTCACTTCTAATACTCCAATTAAAAAATTTAATAAATCCGTAATTTTTTATTTTGTAATACGATACCATGTACATGAGTTGGTGGATATTTCACTTTGACTGAAAAAAAATATTATGTTTTTATTAAAAGATCAATACCTAATTTAAAACTATAATTACCTGAAGGATTCACAATGGACATCAAGCGTCGACACTTTATCAAAGCCATAAGTGCTGCTCCACTAGCAGGGAGTCTCATTGGATACAAAATTGCTGCCGCAGACATAACAAGTATTTCTCCAGAAAAAGCCTTTGGGTTCTCTGATAATAAAGTACCTATGAATGCAGCTAATTTATGCCCAATGCCAACTGCTATCAATAAATCAATAGATTCTTTTAGCGATGATTTAGATTTTGACATGAGCGGTCAGAATAGAACGCGTATCATGGCGATTAAGGAAGTTGCCCGAAATGGAATTGGAAAACAACTCAATATAAGTCCTGATGATGTCGCTATTGTTCGCAATACTTCCGAAGCCAACAATATTGTGGCACAAGGTATATCACTTCAAGCTGATGATGAAATTTTACTATGGAATCAAAATCATCCTTCCAATGATGTTTCATGGTCCGTAAGGGCAAAACGCAGTAACTGCAAAATCAAACATATTAATGTTCCAGTTAACACTCAAGATATCGATAAGGTGGTGGATTTATTTCTCGAGCCAATTACTCCAAAAACCAAGGTAGTCTCCTTTACTCATATTTCAAATATCACTGGATTTCGACTGCCCGCACAAGAAATATGTCAAGCAATAAAAGCTAGGCACGGACAAGTACACATTCATGTGGATGGCGCTCAGACTTGGGGTCTAATGGATGTAGATCTTGATGCGATGGGGTGTGATTCTTTTAGTGGGAGTTCTCATAAATGGTATATGGGGCCAAGAGAAATAGGTTTATTAGTTGTGCGCCAGGAAAATATAAATCGTATCTGGCCGGGAATCGTCAGTATCGGTTGGGGTAATTCCGCTGAAACCAATGCTAAGGGCGCGAGAAAATTTGAAGCATTTGGTCAGCGAAATGATGCCGCACTTGCCGCACTTTCGGAAACAGTTAATTTTCATGCCTCAATCACCCCTTTAGGTATTGAAAAAAGAGCCACAAAAATTGCCAATCATCTTCGACAATCATTGATAGATATCGATGTAAATTTTGTCTCCTCACATCATTCTAATTTCACCAGCAATGTTATTATTCTAAATGCACCTCAAGCGAATAGACGTCAACTACTCGATAATGTTCTTAAGGATGGAGGTGTTATTCTAGCGGGTACTGGTGGCCTTAGACTTTCGCCTCACATATATAACACACTCGATCATGTTGACCGTGTGGTCAGAGCAATCAACAAATCTAGAAAATTATTGGGGTAGTCAAGCCGTGATAATTATTTCGTACCGATCTCATGCTGAGCATCGTCTTCTGAGCCCATAATTATTGCTAACCACTGAGTTTTTTCATCGCTCTCTAGGGCCATTTTTAATGCCATGGTTAATGGTACAGACAGAATCATACCCACCGGACCGAAAACCCAACCCCAGAAAAATAAACTAATAAAGACAATTAAAGGGGACAAACCAACCCCATAACCGAGCAATCTAGGCTCAATAATATTTCCGTATACAAGATTGATAGTAAAAAATGCGATTGCTGTAGTAACAGCATCACCAATTCCCAATTGAACCAGTGCCATCAATACCGCTGGTACGGCTGCAATAATTGAACCTATAGTAGGTACATAGTTCAAAAGAAAAGCAAACATACCCCATAATAAGGGGAAATCAAGACCAATCCATGAAGTTGCTATGGCTACAGAAACACCAGTAGCAATGCTCATAATGGTCTTAATTCCTAAATAACGACCTAAATTGGTCACAAATATTTTCTGGCTCACAAATGAATCACGTTTACGCTTGAAAGCAGCAAGTAATTTAACTTCAAAGGCTGAAGCCTCCAGTAAGATAAAAATCATGGTAAACATGATCAAAAACGCATTTGTCAGTACCTCTCGTAATGCATTCAATAGAGATGCCGCGAGACTCATCGCCCAACCTGGATCAAGAAGTTGACTAAAATTAAGAGAAGTTTGATTGCTTGATAAGTAATTAGGTGCAGCACCCATTAAGCTCTCTAGTATCACATCCAACCTTTCTTGGTATTCTGGTAAAGCAGCTGTAAATTCTGCAATCGATGTTCCCAATACACTGCCAATAAGCAACAGGAGAAGCATGATAACTGCCACAATAATCAAAGCCGCGAGGAATGCGGGCACTTTTTTACTTTGCAGCCAAAACAATGGTCTTAACGTAATTAGAGCAAGAAAAATTGCTAATAAAAAAGGAATAATTAGTGGCGCAGCTGCTTGCAAAGAATAAACAATAACAAATAAGGCCGCTAAACTGATAAGGATTGAAGAATTTTTACTCTCAATTTGCTTCATTGCCGTTGGCCTTTATTTTGATTTAGTAATTCAAATTTAACGTTTCTGACGCATGCGCACAAGCCATGATGTTACAGAATATCCTAAAAACAGTACCACGAGGGACAAATAAATTAAATTATCTGGTAAGTAAGAAGCCCGATAAAAAGGATCAGTGATTCCAGTAACAGCCCATAAATCACCACTCCCTTCGCCCACAACGAGTTGGCCTCGCATCCCCATTTCCATATGTTGAGTCATATCACAATGAACTAGATAATTACGATCCTCACTTGGAACAATAAATGTTCCAGTTGTGGTTTTGCCCCCCATTGCTTCTATATGAAACATTCCAGCGGGATATAAATATTTTGGTAATCCATGCACCATCCATTGATGACGGACATCATCCTCATTGATAAATGTGACCGTCACTCTGGTGCAAGGATCAACATCCCATTCATACTGATTCATGCCATAAATTGTTCCGGGAATATCTTTCGCATATCGTTGTCCAGCGCTTACAATAATATTCTCTTCGCCGGAGATTCTTTCGCAGCCCAACGGTAAATTATTATGATTACTGCTCATAACCATGCTGCCATGATCCTCACTCATTGAGTGTTGCAATCCATGCGATTGATGCATAAAAATTAGACTTAATAAGATCACCCATAATTTCTGATTGATCATAATCATCCTTTTTTTCTTTGAGTATACAAAGACCGTAATATTGCTAGAAAGCTCCCAAAAAATAGCATCAGTAAGAGAATCCTAAACAATAAAATATTGTCTTTTGCTGGTTCAGCATAAAATGATGGGATATAACTCTCCCAAATTGGAATCTTCTTTTTATAATAATCAGCGCTAAAATATTGACTATACCCAACCCCACGTGTCATTGGCCAACCTGATTCATCCAGGAATTCTTTATCAACTATGGCACTTATATTACCTCCAGGACCAATACCATCTGTTGTTGTGCCCTTATTTTGATGATCGTGATACAACCAAATGCCAGGCCCATAAGTCAGAGTGCCGTCATTTATAAAAGAAAGATCCAAGTCATAACGCTGTGATGTAGCCATCCAAAGCACATCCTGTGGAGCTTGGTTGGATTTAGGTAACTTAACACCATCTCTTTCAATAACAGTAAATTTATGGCCATGAGTATGCAATGCAATTCCTTTACTGCCTCCATTTACGACACGTAATTTTGCCTTTTCGCCTTCACGAGAAACAATCAAAGACTCTCTAAATGTATAAGGAAAAGAACGTCCATTTAAAGTAAAGAAATCAACATTCGCATCGGTGATATCGTAATCACGATGCATTGATTGTGTAATCAATCTTGGATCATTATTATCTTGGATTCTAGCCCCAAGTTCTTTATCAAGATCAAGATAATGTAAATCATATTCACTATC
>TARA_B110000438_G_scaffold80032_1_pt1 | contig 13285 bp, 13 predicted proteins | sample TARA_B110000438 | Tara Oceans TARA_B110000438 (sample SAMEA4398413) | marine metagenome | biome: Polar Biome; feature: [MES] marine water layer (ENVO:01000295) within the mesopelagic zone...; material: water (ENVO:00002006), including particulate matter (ENVO:01000060) such as...... | reverse complement strand
AAAAAAAGCCCTGAATAATATTCAAGGCTTTTTTTATAAGTATAATTTTTTACAAAGATTTATCTTGAATTAAATCCAAGACTCGCCTATTCTCAGAGGAGGGTACCAGCTCAAAGGCAGACCTTGCTTCACGCTCTGCATCTGTAAACCATTCTTTCTTTGCATATGCAACAGCCAAATTATGATGTGCTTGTGAAAGCAACTGTACCTGATCATAATCTAAACTTCTAGAATCTTTTGGAAACATATGTACAACTTGGTTGAATTCCAAGATAGCCTTATCTACAAGATTCCATTCATAGTATTGGATACCTCGCTCCATCGTTAAATCAGCGTTATTTTTGCAACCAATGGTTAGCAATAATAATAATAATATAGTTAATTGCTTCATAAAATTCCTATAAATGGGTATTTTCTTGTGTATAGTACACCATACAATTTCTGAGTCTTTAAGAGAAAAATCAAGTAAATTTTTTTTAAAAGTCTATTTCTGCAAACTTTAACTAATTAGAGCGATTTGACTACATCTCTTATTGCCTCAGCAATATTGTCAATTTGCCACGCTTGTATTGTTAAGGCTGGTGCAACACGTACCGTACTATGATGCGTTTCTTTTGCATAAACACCACGATTAAGTAGTTCAACAGAAACGGTATGACCATCAAGATGCGGTGAATCATGCATCTCAAATGCAGTGAGTAAACCACGCCCACGATTCTCTTTAATTTTATCTGGAAATTCAGCTTTAATATCATCAAAATGATTCATCAGTTGTGCCCCTCTTGTTCGGGCGCATTCTGCTAAATTGTCATCAATCATTACTTTTATTGCATAAACAGATGCCACAGATGCTAATGGATACCCACCGAAAGTAGAGCCTTCAGAACCCGGAGTTAAAACATCAATAACATCGTCACGTCCAGCTACAAAAGAAACGGGAAGCACGCCACCACCCGCAGCTTTACCACAACCCATTAAATCAGGTTTTACACCAAACAATTGATGGGCAAAATTTGCACCGGTTCGTGCAAATCCAGTTTGAACTTCATCCATAGCTAATAAAATATTATGCTCATCACAGAGAGCACGAACTTTAGTCCAATAATCATTGTCGGGTACAATAACACCTGCTTCACCTTGAATAGGCTCAGCCAAGTAAGATGCAATGCGCTCCCCCTTTGCCTTGAAAAGAGTTTCAAGGGCTTCAATATCATTGAATGGAACTAACTCAATCCCCGATAAAAATGGACCAAACCCTTCTCGTGCAACCGAGTCATCAGACATGGAAACGGCTGTAATTGATCGACCATGGAAATTTCCCTTAGCGGCTACAACAATGGCTTCGTTTTCAGGGATTCCTTTTACTTTATATCCCCACCTGCGAGAAAGTTTGAACATGAGTTCAGGCGCTTCAACACCTGCAACTTTTGGTACGATTCTATCCATTTCTGTAACTGCAGTTGCAGCCATCAAAAATGCACTCATATATTTATGTCGAATTGACCGAGGAACTGTGGGAAGTTTTTCTTTAGTAAGGTGAGTAACAATGGCATCCACAATAGTTTGATTTAACTGCCCCTGATTTACCGCAGAGTAGCAACAAAGACCATCCATTAATTCTTCTTCAATATATGCATTTACATCATTTGGGTCAGGCTTTCTACAAATTAATGTGGAAGAATCTTGCACATGAGACACCACTACATTTTCAAGTGGGCTATAATTTCGTCCCCCCATTTTCTTTTCGATATCTTCATGGCCTTGTGGAGAAAGGTCTCCAATTCGAGTACCGTTTACAGTGAGGTCATCACCATATCCTGAAATATTTACATTTGCCATTTTATGCTCCGATTTAGGGTAAATTTTTGTTGAAATTGTACATGTAAATTTATCACATTAATTGATAGTGTTTCATCAATTTGCTTGCTCATTTTATCGGTTATTGAATTGAAATTATAAAATAAAAAGGGTGAAAATCATGGCGTTTCATTCATTTCATTTAAAATGAATGCCCATGTTTCAGCAATTTCTCGAATCACTTGATTGGTGGGTTTTCCTGCACCGTGGCCAGATTTACCGTGTACCCGCAATAGCATGGGATTCCCTTTTCCATTTTTTGCTTGTAATTCTGCGGCGAGTTTATATGAATGTGATGGTACCACACGGTCGTCATGGTCACCGGTTGATATGATAATTGAGGGATAATCAACATCTGTTTTTACATTATGAACAGGAGAATATTCAATGAGTGTCTGAAATTGTGCTTCATCTTCAGAACTACCGTATTCTGGTACCCATGCCCATCCAATTGTAAATTTATGAAATCGAAGCATATCAGTAACGGGCACACTACAATCCACAACTGAAAACAAATTGGGTCGCTGTAACATGCATGCAGAAACCAGAAGCCCACCATTACTACCGCCACCGATTGCTAATTTTTCAGAGGAGGTGTAACCCGTTTCAATGAGAAATTCTCCCGCAGCAATAAAATCATCGAATACATTCTGCTTCCGATCTAACATTCCCGCTTCATGCCAATCTTCACCATATTCACCACCCCCACGGATTGCCGGCAATGCAAGCACGCCACCCAGTTCTAACCATGTTAAGCGTGAAACTGAAAAATAGGGTGTAACGCTACCGTTAAAGCCGCCGTAACCATAAAGGTAAGTTGGATTTTGACCATCTAATTTCAAATCTGATTTATGGACGATAAACATGGGAATTAGGGTACCATCTTTACTTTCATAAAATTCACGTTTCAGGGTAAAGTTAGATGCATGAAAAGGTAGATTCGGGCCCCAATATAGTTTTGATTGAAGATTTTTCAGGTTTAATGAAAAAATAGAAGTGGGATATAGAAAAGATGAAAAATCATAAAATATTTCAGTATCATCCCATTGTGATGAAAAACCAACAGAACCCATATCCGGAAGTTGAATATCAGAAATAAAGGTACCGTCTAAATTAAAAATTTTCACTTCATCGATCAGGTCTTTTTTAAAAGTAGTTAATATTTGATTACGATTAACAATTCTTGCCCCAGAAAGAATATCACCCGATTCTGGAATAACATCCGCCCATGTAGAAAAATCAGAATTTAACAAATCGAATTTCATCACCCGCCCGTTGGGCGACTCAAATCGAGTAAACACATAAAATTCACGTCCAACATTATGGATTAGTTTGAAATCACCTTTCCATTCGTTTACGATGGGGAGGAATTTATCGTTTGATCCGAAGTCACGATAGAATAACAGGGTATGATCATTTGCCCCTGACCAAGCCCCCAAAATTTGATATTTTTCATCATTAGTGACCCACGAAGAAAATCCATAATCGGGGTTGTCTGGATCTTCATAAACCAATTCATCTTCGCTTTGGGAGGTGGCAAGACGGTGTAAATAGAGTTTGTTGTTCTGATTTTGGGTTTCAAACTCATCGCCTTTAAGTTCAGGATAACGACCGTAATAAAAACCACTACCATCAGGAAGCCAAGATGCTTTGGAAAATTTAATCCACTTTAAATGGTCATCATAGTGATTTCCAGAAACCACATCCTTCACATAATATTCATCCCAATCACTACCACTTTGAGAGATTCCATAGGCCAATGATTTTCCGTCTTTACTCACACTCACCATTGAGAGGGATTTTGAACCATCTCCACTGAATGAATTAGGGTCTAACAAGACTTTGGCATCCCCATCAATTCCATCCTTATAATATAAAATGGAATGATTTTGCAGGCCCGTATTATGGTAATAAAAATATCGATCTTTACGATGAAATGGCCTGCCCATTCGCTCATAGTCCCACTTAGATTTCAATAAATCTTCAATTTTATCTGTAAAGGGAATTTTATCTAAATATTCTTGTGTCACATCTTGTTGTGAATGAGCCCAATTGAGGACCTCTTCTGAGTCTAAATCTTCAAGCCATCTATATGGATCTGATACGTTGGTACCAAAATAATTATCAATTTGATTTACAGTACGCGTAAACGGATAATCAATTGTTTTTTCTTTTGGTGTGCATGACATAACTAAAAACCCCATAATAAAAAGCCATAATGTTTGATTGAATTTTTTAGGCATTTTCGTTGCGTAATAATTCAGTTATTAAAAATGCCAATTCAAGACTTTGTTCATTGTTTAAGCGAGGGTCGCATGCGGTTTCGTATCGCTCTTTCAGATCATTGTCACTAATTTCTTGAGCCCCACCTAAGCATTCTGTAACATTATCACCAGTGAGTTCAAAATGTACCCCTCCAGGAATTGTACCTAATTTTTGATGGATAGCAAAGAATTGCTGAATTTCATCTAAAATAGTATTGAAATGCCGTGTTTTAAACCCATTTTCGGTTTTGTATGTGTTGCCATGCATGGGGTCACAAATCCATAATAAATTTAATTTTTCAGATGTCGCCCGTTTAACAAGTTGAGGGAGATAATCATTTATTTTGTCCGCGCCCATTCTTGAAATTATAGTCAATCTTCCAAACTCATTTTCTGGATTCAATTTTTGGGCCAATGCCACCAATTCATCAGGGGTAAGCGATGGGCCAGCTTTTATTCCGATTGGATTTTTAACGCCAGATAAAAATTCTACATGTGCCCCATCAATTTGGCGAGTACGATTCCCAATCCATAAAAAGTGAGCGGAGCAATCATACCAATCTCCAGAGATGGAATCTTTTCGGGTAAGGGCTTGTTCATATCCGAGCAACAATGCTTCATGGGATGTGTATAATTCGGCCATCCGCAAAGATGCATATTTATCGGAAGAGATTCCCACCGCATTCATAAATTTTAATGCATCATCAATACTGGTTGCAATTTTTTGATATTTTTTACCTTGTGACGAAGTGGCAATAAATTCTTGATTCCATAAGTGAACTTTATTTAAATCTGCGAAACCACCCAACGTAAATGCACGGAGTAAATTTAAGGTGGCAGCAGATTGGTTATACGTTCTCAATAACCGTTTGGGATTTGGTTGGCGTGAAATATCAGAAAATTCTAATTCATTTACTGCATCCCCTCGATATGAAGGAAATGTCTTTTCACCTCTGGTTTCTGTATCAGAACTTCTGGGTTTTGCAAATTGACCTGCAATTCGGCCTACTTTAATAACATTGCAAGAGGCACCATAAGTGAGCACTACAGACATTTGTAGAAGTATTTTTAACTTATCGCGAATGGAGTCTGCTTTAAAATCATTAAAGGTTTCAGCACAGTCACCACCCTGAATTAAGAATCCATTTCCTTGTGCAGCATCTGCCAAATGCTGTTTTAGGGTTCTTACTTCCCCTGCAAATACAAGGGGTGGATATGAAGAAATTTCAGTATTTACTTTTTGAACTAAATCTTCATCCGTCCAATTCGGTTGTTGCTCTGCGACAAATTTCTTCCAAGATTCTAATGTCCATTCAGTTGACATTTAATTCTCCTGCTTCCATTCTTTACATGAATATGTTTTTAATTGTAATGCATGAAGCTCTTTTGTGAGTACATCAGAAACGGTGGCATATACCATTTGATGTCTTTTTACTAAAGATTTACCTTCAAATTCATTTGAAATTACCACCGCACTAAAATGGTCACCGGTCCCTTTTGTATCCAAAACTTGTACTTGTGAGCCGACTAATCCGCTTTCGATTCGTTGTTTTACACTTTCTTCCGTCATGAAATGCCTAATTTTAAGGTTGTTAAATTAGAACGGAACTTCAATCTCCTCCAAGCATAGGTTATGAAATTAGATTTATGGGCTTTTGAAAGATAAAACTAAAGGGGGTAATTTTTCCCTCCAGCATTTATGAACAATCTACGAATAATTATAATAAGTATTTTTGCATGCGGACTTCTGGCGGTTGATTCCCCGGATGTCATATCCATTGAAAACTTAAAAGTTCAAGCAAATATATTAGCCGATAATGGGGATATAAATATTGCCCTTACCGTTTATCTGAATATTCTTGAACAAGAAGAGTCCATCTACGAACCCTTTGATGTGAAATTAGCCCATACCCTTAATCGAATTGGGGAATTATATATTTCAATTGGAGAAGAAGGTCTATCTCAAGTGTACATCCAACGTGCTATTACTATTTATGAATATGAAATTATTGAAACTCAGCGGGCAGTTCGGGGTTCGTTGTCAAATCTGTTAAAAAGTCAAATCACATTGGGAGATTCAATTGAAGCCAATGTAACTAAATCACGACTTATTGCATTTGAGGAATTAGATAATCCATATTTGGTGAAAGGATTAACGGTTCATGAGGATGATGAAGATTTTTCTGAAGAGGATTCAGCCATTGAGCTCATTGATTTAGGATTCACGTACATGGATAGAGGGCTTTATTCTCAAGCAGCAGAAAATTTTTCTAATGCATTATTACTTCAATCATCAAATTTAGATTTAGACTATTTCGAAGACTTCATCGTCTATGATACATTACAACAAAATGAGTTAATTGCAGCATTCCATGAAATAGAATCGAGAGACTCTTTACTAACGGGAGCCAACTTTTACCTTTCATTAATTCACAGTGATAGAGGTGACTCTACTATTGCAAGCGCATTCATAAATAAATATATAGTAGCGAATCCTACAGATTATAGGGGTGAACAATTGTTAGCATCCTATCTATTCAATGATGAAAATTGGTTTGATGCATTATCTCATTATCAACGGGTGATATGGAGAAATCCAGAAATTGTAGATGCTCATTTTGGTGTGGGAAATTGCCTATTAAATAGAGAGTCTTTCGATGATGCAATTAACGCATACGATAAAGTTTTAAGTTTAGACCCCTATCATCATCAAGCATATTATTATTCTGGATTTGCACATATTGCATTAGAAAAATATGCCGATGCCATTCCCATGTTTACAAAAGCATTGATGCTTGACCCCGATAATGAGGTCACCTATTATTATTTGGGTTTGGCATATCATAAAACGAACAATCAAACACGTGCTTTAGAGGCTTTGAATCGAACGGTAAAACTTAATCCTGAAAACGGATTTGCACAATATTTGCTGGGGAGTATTTACGAAGATATTTTAGAAGTTGAAAAAGCCATTGAGTCATATACTTCTGCCCGAAAATTTGCCCCTGAAATTTTAGACGTTCACTATAAATTAGGGATGCTTCTTTATAGAACAGACTACTTAAAGTCTGCTATGGAGCCATTACGTGAATATATTATTCTTCAACCAGACAGTATAAATGTGCTTAAGGTTTTAGGGCATATTTTTATAGACCAGAAACGATATCCCGAGGCCATCAATACGTATGAGCGATTATTAAAAACGATTCCCGAAGAACCTAATTATCATTTGGCAATTGCTGAATCATACTGGAGTTTAAAAGAATATCAAAATGCTAAGTCTTCATATGAGTATGTATTAGACATGAATGAGGAGAACGTAGATATTCTGTATCGATTGGGAATTATTTCTATGGAGGATAATGATTATATCTCCGCAATCGAGTATTTTAATGATGCAATAAATTGTGATGACCCCACCATCAACATGTATTATCAGCTGGGTGTTGCTTATGGAAGCATGAATAATTTTATGCAAGCAGCATTAGCATTTCAAGATGCATTATCCTTATCACCCGATGACCATGAGATTAAGTACCAGCTTGCCATTGCGTATAAAGAAATGGGGGCACATTCAGCTACCATAGAATTACTCATTGATTTTGTAAATCTATACCCTGAAGATCCCATTGCCTATTTTATATTGGGCCAATCTTATTTTGCCATCCAAAATTATGCCAATTCAAAATTAGCATTTGAAAAGTCTTTCGAAATTAATGCCAATGACTATCGAACTTTATACTATTTAGGCCTATGTAGTTTTGGATTAAGTGAATTTAGGGAGGCTGCAAAATCGCTGAAAAAAGCTTTGAAAATAAATCCTGATGACGCCAAAAGTCACTATCAATTAGCACTTACCTATTTGCAATTAAATAAGGTGAGAGAAGCCCGAAAAAAATTGAATATTTTGTACATGCTTGATATGAGTATGTATGATTCTTTGAATACCCACATCAATAATAAGTAGAATTAATTTGAATAATTAAGGGATTTTATCACCCTTAATCCGTAAACTTCCGACTATTTATTTTTCTATATTTAATAGTTTTGTTGAATTTTAGGAGTAGTTAATGAAATATCTAATTCCACCCAGTGAAGGAAAAGCTAAGATTAAGCCACAAGAAATTATTTTTGCGGATACAAATTTTAAATTTTCTCAACATGTTAATCAAGTTGTTCGCCTATTAAGCCTAATTGATGATGAAGATCTTCGCTCTGTTTATGGTACAAAACCTGAAAAAGCATTGACTTTCCATCGTCAGAATCAGGATATTTTCAAAAGCAGATGTGCCCCTGCCATTGAACGCTATACCGGTGTAGTTTATGAGCATATTGATTGGGAATCTCTGGATGATAAGTCAAAAAAGTTTATGGATGATAACGTCTATATTTTTAGTGGACTATTTGGATTGTTAACGCCCAAAACATTGATTCCAGATTATAAATTAAAAATGAATGTATTATCACTGCAACACCATTGGAATCCAGTTTTAACGGAAGCGTTAAAAGATGAAGTGATTATTGATCTTTTACCCCAAGTTCACCGAAAAGCATATAAAGCAAATGACAGTGTAACGACGGTTGATTTTATGGTGATTAATAAAGGTAAAAAAACGGCTGCGGGACATTTTGGAAAAGCAGTTAAGGGTAAGTTTATTCGCTATATTGCCCAAAACAAAATAGTCTCTACAGATGATTTTGGTGGGTTTGAATACGAAGGATTCAAGTGGGATGGAGAATCATTTGTAAAAGAAGAAAAATAAATTAGATGTCTCAGTTTTGAGGCATCAGTTTTTTTTGGAACATTTTAATCATTAATAAATTAGTCAAGTCTTTAATAAGGAGAGTACTCTTTGATTCAAGTAAAAAATCTATCTAAAAATTATGGTGATGTAAAGGCTGTAAAATCCATTAATTTTGAAATTAATGATGGTGAAATTGTTGGTTTTTTAGGCGCAAATGGTGCGGGAAAATCCACAACTTTAAAAATGATTACGGGCTATTTAACCCCAACCGATGGTGATGTGATTGTAAATGGATTAGACATCCAAGAACATCAATTAGAAGTACAAAAACAAATTGGCTATCTTCCAGAATTGAACCCATTATATGGTGAAATGAAGGTATATGATTTACTTGAATTCACGGCAAATATTCGTGGAATTAAAGGTAAAAAATTCAGGGAGGCATTGGTTCGCGTTTTAGAACAATGTAGCTTGAAGGGTGTAATCCACAAACAAATTTCAGATTGTTCTAAAGGATACAAGCAACGTATCGGTTTAGCATGTGCCATGATTCATGACCCTAAAATTTTAATTTTAGATGAACCCGTTACTGGTCTTGACCCCAATCAGATTGTGGAGATACGAGAGCTTATCAAATCTTTGGGAAAAGAAAAGTTAGTGCTTATGTCCAGCCATATTCTGCAAGAAATTCAATTGACTGTGGATCGCATCATCATTATCAATAATGGTGAAATTGTAGCTGATGGAACTAATGAAGAATTAATGGCCGGATTTATGGGCAATACTCAACTCTCCGTAGAACTGAAAAATTGTACCAATGAAGGTATTGATGAATTAGTGGCAACTATACCTGGATTAACCTTAAATAGTGTTGATCAAAAAAATGGCTCACATTTTGCTTCATTCGAATATGCGAAAGATGAAGACCCGCGAGAATCACTTTTCAATCATGCGGTAAAATCAAGTTGGGTGATTACTGAAATGACATCTCATACCGCAGGACTTGAATCCATTTTTAGAACACTCACCATGGAGGAAAAATAATGTTGACTAATATTAACATCATTTTCAAAAAAGAACTGAAGTCATATTTCAATACTCCAATGGCATATATTTTCTTGGTGGTATTTGCTATAGTAACCGGTTATTTTTTCACAAATACCTTCTTTTTATTCAATCAATCAAACATGCGTGCATTATTCAATATTGTGCCATTGGTATATCTATTCTTTATTCCGGCCATCACCATGGGACTCATTGCCCGTGAGAAAAATATTGGCACCATGGAGGTCATATCTACACTTCCCATTAAGGATGTTGAATTTGTAGTGGGCAAATTTTTATCTGCATTGAGTTTGATTGCGTTGGGATTAGCATTCACCTTAATTCACTTTTTCACATTAATGAATGTGGGTACAAATATTGATTACGGTGCAGTATTCACTGGCTATCTTGGTTTACTCATGTTGGGTGCGGTCTATGCGTCGGTAGGCACATTCGCCAGCAGTGTGACAGATAATCAAGTGATTGCATTCATCATATCGGTGTTTATAGTATTGGTATTTTTTCTCATGGATAAAATGCTCCATTTCATGCCCGTTTCCATTGCGGGACTAATTCAATATATTAGCGTTGATTATCATCTCTCTAATATTTCTCGAGGGGTCATTGATTCACGAAATATTATTTATTTTGCATCCCTAATTGGATTATTTCTATTTACCACGGTGCGAGTCCTTGAAATCAGAAAGTGGAGATAATCATGCATATTAATTCTAAGAAAAACTTCATTGTTTATAGTATCGTTCTTTTTGCTGTGTTAATCGTGTTTAATATGATTTCACGGAATATGTTCTTCAGGTGGGATCTTACTGATAACAAAATGTATTCATTGTCAGAATCCAGTAAATCAGTGGTGAGTAAGATTGATGACTTGATGACATTGAAAGTATATTTTTCTAATAACCTCCCTGGAGAGTACGGCAATAACCGCCGATATCTTCAAGATATTTTAGAAGAATATGCTGCCTATTCAGATGGTAATTTAACCTTTGAATTTTATGAGCCTGAAACGGATGAGGACCTTCAAGCGGATGCACAAAAATCGGGCATCCAACCCGTACAACTTCAAGTGATTGAAAATGATAAAGTTGAAGTGAAACGAGTGTATATGGGCTTAGTTTTCATGTATGAAGATGCTCGAGAAGTGATTCCCGTTATTCAGACCACCACCGGATTAGAGTATGAAATTACCACCAATATTAAAAAATTAGTGGATAGCAATAAGGCATCCATTGCAATCGCCAGTACTTCAACCCAAATTGCAGCCAATGAGAATATTGTACAAATTTTGAGACAGCGATTTAATGTTCGAAATATTACTTTAGATTCAGTAGTTCCATCAGATATCTCTACGGTTTTATTAAATGGAGTCTCAGATTCACTCACTATTGATGAACGTCAAAACTTGGAGTCTTATGTGGCAAGTGGAGGCAATTTAATTATTGCTCAAAATCGTTTAAATGTGGATATCCAAACCCAACAGGCCACTCCAATTACATCAGATATTTTTGAGTTTTTGAGTAATTATGGTTTCCAAATTGAAGAAAATTTGGTTTTAGATAAAGTGTGTGGAAAAGTAAATGTTCAGCAAAATATGGGTATATTCAGAATGGCAGTTCCTATGGATTATCCATTCCTTCCCATCATTCAAAATTTTAATGAAGATGAGGCGGTGGTGAGTGGACTTGAAGGATTACGCACTATGTTCCCCAGTGAAATTATTTTGGATTCACTCCATAATACATCAGTATTATTTAGTAGTTCAGATAAATCCACAACCATTTCAGAGTTTTATAATTTGAATCCCGACCCTAAAGTGAACCCAGTATTTACTCAGTTAAAAGAAAAGGGTAAAATTTTGGCGGCACGTTCAGAAGTATTAAATGATGTATCGGGTCAAGTGGGTCAAGTAATTTTAGTTTCAGATTCAAAATTCTTCGCTGATAATGGTGGCGGGGCATCCCCAGAAAATCATATTTTTATGTTAAATGCCATTGACTTTTTATTGGGAGATAGTGAACTCATTTCATTACGATCTCGTGAAATCACCAACCGCCCCCTTGAAGAAATTGAGGACGATGCCAAGGTAAAATGGAAATGGGCTAACATCCTATTACCATCATTATTTATTGTGGGATTTGGATTTATTCGATTACGTGGTGAGAAAAATCGTGCCACAATATTAGAGGAGTTATATGACTAAGAACCTTAAAATTGCATTAATATTATTGGTCGTGTTGGCAGGGGTTTATTTTTTAAACCAACGTGGACAATCGCAATACAGTAGTCAATCATCACAATTGTTTTCTGTGAACGCAGAGAGTGTGAGTCGATTTTTAATTCAGAATAAAACAGATGCTATTGAGCTTTCTCGTGAAGATTCACTATGGGTTATTTCGGGGAATGATACTTTAGTCGTGAAGTCGCAATCTATTGATAATTTCTTAGAGAAGGTATTAATTGTGGAAACCGGAACGCTGGTTTCTAAGAATCCTGAGAAGTGGTCAAAATATTCTGTGGATGATTCTACTGGTACACATTTGGCGTTAATTGATGCTGAAGGAAATACTATGGAATATGTAGTATTTGGACGCTCTAAATCTGATTATGCACGAAATTATGTTCGGACACATAAAAATCCACAAGTGCATTTAACCAATACCAGCATATTGCATTATTTGAGTACATCTCCTACCTATTGGGGAAAAGCACCTAAGCCTGAGATAGAATCACCCCCAGTAGAAGATGTGATTATAGAATAACAAAGAGCCACACTTCCTCCGGTATGGCTCTTTTTCGAAAACAAACAACAAGTTTAACAACAGTATAAAATTATAGCATCTACACAGATTTAATTGTGACCTTAATCAAAAAAATAGTTTCCCCCTTTTAGCTAAACTTACGAAAATTATTTCAGTATGAGCGTCAGGATTTTTCCTCGGTTGCAACATCTAATTTTCCATCTTATCACCACACTTTGAGCAGGGCAATCTTTCTGGAAAATATGGGACATAAGCAATAGAATCATCATAGAGTGCCCAAATGCTTGTACCAGGGATTTTTCGTTTATTTCCACATTTATTACATTCAGCACTATTGCAAAGACAACTAATAGCAAGCCACATTGGTTCATGTAGTTCAGTTGATTTTTTATAAAACTCACCGTCCCAACAAAAACATTTTTCACACAAATACATATTAGTATGCTCTGGATGAGATAGTCTTACTTCTACTTTCTTTTTCATGATTTCTCCTATTAAAGGAGATTGGAGAGGACGCAGTTATGCCTAAGGTATTTAGCATATCTTTTACGTGGTTGCAAGCCTCTCAAATCTCCACGGTTTTCAGTTATTTTTA
>TARA_B110000438_G_scaffold300774_1_pt1 | contig 13286 bp, 13 predicted proteins | sample TARA_B110000438 | Tara Oceans TARA_B110000438 (sample SAMEA4398413) | marine metagenome | biome: Polar Biome; feature: [MES] marine water layer (ENVO:01000295) within the mesopelagic zone...; material: water (ENVO:00002006), including particulate matter (ENVO:01000060) such... | reverse complement strand
CTGCTCTTTTCTTATTAGTTATACGCCTACTCATAATATAAGCCACCAAACCAGGTATAACATTTGTTATGCAGTTTTCTCTGCCACTCGCATAATCGCGCTTCTAGCTCGCGGGTTGGCACCAATCTCGCGACTGCTAGCTCTAACGGTCTTGCCTATCGATTTTAGTTTTGGATTCATCAAAGACTGCGGTACTGGCAAGTCTCTTGGATAGCTATCACCCTTAACCTGCAGCGCTATAAACCTCTTAGCTATGCGGTCTTCCAAGGAATGAAAGCTAATTACCACCAGGCGACCACCAATATTTAATACTTCCAGAGCTTGATCCAAGCCCGACTTCAGCTCATCTAATTCTCTATTAATATAAATTCGAATTCCTTGAAATGCTCTAGTTGCAGGGTGCTTATCTCTTTCCCAAGAGGGGTTTGCTTCCTTCACTATTGCTGCCAACCGAGTAGTGGTTTCGATCGGCTGCTCCTTTCTTTCTTCTACGATGCGTCGAGCAATACGCCGTGAATATTTTTCTTCACCATATTGAAAAAGCACATCCGCTATTTCTTTTTCCGCTACTTTGTTCACCCATTGAGCCGCACTTATCCCCTCCGTGGGATTCATTCGCATATCTAGTGGACCGTCGCGCATAAAACTAAATCCACGCTCAGCCTGATCCAGCTGCGGAGAAGACACTCCGAGGTCAAATAACACACCATCTACTTTCCCAAAGATTCCTTTTTCTTCAGCCAATTCTCGAAGGCTGCTAAACTGCGCATGCCGTGATTCAATGCGCACGTCCCGTTCTTCTAATTCAACCGCGGTTGCGATGGCATCCGGGTCCTGATCAATAACGAATAGTCTCCCCTTGTCCTTTAAATATTTGAGAATGGAACGGCTATGGCCTCCTCTCCCAAAAGTAGCGTCGATGTAAATTCCTTCCTCTTTTATGGCAAGGGCCTCGATCGCTTCACACATTAGTACTGTTTCATGTTTTGATATAGCTGCTATCTCCGGCACATAATTAAAGAGCTAAAGATCTAAGTTTATCCGGCAAGTCTCCTTCACTGGATGATTCAGTGAGCCACTTATCTCTTTGAGAATTCCAATTATCTTGATTCCAGATTTCCAACTTTTTGCCCTGACCAATTAGGCAGACATGTTTTTCAAGTTCCGCATAGAACCGTAATTCTTGCGGTAACAAAATACGTCCACTGCTGTCTAACTCAAGGTCAGTAGCATGACCTATCAGAAGGTGCTTAACTCGTTGAGACATAGATTCGAAACTGGAGAGGGATTCAATCTGACGTTCAATCTGCTCCCATTCCGTTGCAGGATAGAGCAACAGACAACGATGATTGGTGTCGATAGTAACCACAAGATGTCCAGAACAATGACTAATCAATTGTTCTCGATAACGGGCAGGCATTGCCATACGCCCTTTCGCATCTATATTGATGGTATTTATGCCGCGAAACACCTGTTGTCCCCGCTTTTGTCAGAAAAAATGCTGTAGGAGCTTTAATCTCATCTTGAGATCCACTAACACCCACAAATATACAAATTTTTCCACTTTTCTCCACTGAGAGACACTATAGGTACACAGACACTGTTGTGCAAGTATTATTTACTTGAAATTCTTTAACAAAGTCCGCGATCATGTCGCTAAAAGCTGGAAACTTGTCGAGAATTAACTAGATACGGATTTGCTAAAACTAGCAATAACAGTTTAATGCCACTGCTAATTAAAGTAATTTATAAAGAGGCGAGAAGAAGATTCCGTACAGAGGGAGAGTAAAAAGGCGAGCCAGCCTGTAAGCCGGGTTCTGTCGAGGACAATTATTCATCTGCAACCTGTGTCGCCACAGGCTTCTAGCGGCCTACCCGAATCCAATGCGAGCAACATTAACGGATTCCTATTTGGCCTTGCTCCGAGTGGGGTTTACCTTGCCGCAAACTGTTACCAGTCGCGCGGTGCGCTCTTACCGCACCATTTCACCCTTACCCTTATACTCAAAAGTATTCAGGCGGTTTATTTTCTGCTGCACTTGCCGTGGGTTCACACCCCCCAGGAATTACCTGGCACCCTGCTCTGCGGAGCCCGGACTTTCCTCTGTTAACTTCCTCGTAATCCAGAATAACGGAGAATGAAGAACTGAAAACAGCAATTGTCCGGCTGACTCGCGTGCAGCCTAATTGAGATGGAGGCTTTGCGCAACCTCATCAGAAGCCTAGTTTTAATCTTCTTGTCCCGTGGGCTTTAAAGCGAGATCATAGATGGTGTTCTTTCTTGCGCCAGTAATTTCACAAGCAATTGTTACAACTTGCTTCATAGGAATTTTCCCCCTGAGCAATTCGACTATATCCAATGCCTGCCGCTCAATTTTATTCCTAAGCTCATCTGCCCCACATCCTGCTAACACCAGCACAAACTCACCTTTTTGCTGGACGGGGTCAGCCTCTATCCATTCGAGAACCTGACCTAAACTCCCTAGAAAGTGAGACTCAAATTTTTTGCTAATCTCTCTTGCAACAAATATCTCCCGTTCAGCACCAAAAGCTTTTGAAATGTCAGCTAAGCACTCAACGATTCGATGGGGTGACTCATAAAAGACTAAGGTACGGGTTTCTAAACCCAATTCTTTTAGGTATTTGGTTCTAGCAACAGTTTTGTTTGGAAGAAACCCTTCGAAGATGAATCTATCCGTTGGAATCCCCGCAACACTCAGCGCAGCAGTAACGGCACTAGCACCCGGAATGGGTACTACAGAAATATTTTTCTCCCGCGCTAATTTCACCAATTTATACCCGGGGTCAGATATAAGGGGAGTACCAGCATCAGAAATTAGAGCGATTGAGCAGCCTTTTTCAAGTTTCGATACAATCTTAGCAGTCGCATCTGGGGAACTGAAATCGTGATAGGGAACCAGCTGAGTTTGAACTTGAATCGATTGCAAAAGCTTTTTGCTATGGCGAGTGTCTTCAGCAGCTATGATATCTACCGAAGCCAAAACATTGATAGCTCGGCTCGAGATATCTTCCAAATTCCCAATCGGTGTCGCTACTATATAGAGTGTTCCAAACTGTTCCATCGTAATTTTTTCTGCAGCCAATCTTGATTTTCTGTTCTCAAATTACTTATTCTAAATTTGCCTAGTAAGCTATATGCAACAGCTTAATTCATGGGTTATAAATATTGTTGCAAAAGGGGTAACGCAATAAATTGCTGTAACCGTATAACTGTATTAATCTCTAAATTGTTCTATATATCAATAGTGTGAATTACAGCCCTGTTAGGCCTTCGCCGGCAGAGCATTGCTAATAGCTCTTTGCTATGAAATTCATCCAATAACTCGCTTTCGACAAATCTATTATGTCCATATTTCGCTTCAAATTATTTTCTATCCTATTTGGCTTATTATTGTCAGCTTGTAGCTCATCACCACCAACAATTACTATTCCGCCGATTGCAATAGAGTCTACAGCAGAGCGTGTCGATGAGCTATTAGGCCTAGCAAAACTAAACTCAGGCGTGGTCTCTGTGGAGTTATCGCTACAAGCTATTGATCTACTACTAGAGCACGGTGAATTGATCCGAGCTGAAGCCGAAATCAACTCGGTTGTTGATTCAATTACCACGACTTCAGCTTCAAACAATCTTTTACCTACACAACTTAAATTACGTTTGGCACTCAACGGTGCACTTATTGCGCTGGCAAATGGTGAGCCAAACAATGCCCATCAATGGCTGACTGGATCACTCGTGGCTCAAAGTGATATAGGTAACAACGTAAATAGTGATCTACTCCAATCCTATTACGCGAATTTAGGCCAAATCTACGAAATGCTTTCACAATTCGATAATGCCGCTCGAGCCTATATAGAGAGCACCAGTGTATCTCGAGATACATCTACCTCCGAACTTACCAATAAAATTTGGAGTGCCCTGACAAAGTTAAATAATGAAGACCTCGCCACCTTTGCCAATGATGCTAACAGCTATGAACTCAGAGGCTGGATTGAGCTCGCTAGGGTTACTCGCGCAGATCAATTCAGCATTCGCAGTCAACTTGATTCCATATTGCAGTGGCAAAGAATTTGGGCCAGACATTCAGCATTAGAAAACCTCCCGGCAACTCTTGTTGATTTGCAGAAAGTTTGGGACGAACGACCAAACCGTATCGCTTTGATTCTGCCGTTACAAGAAGCAGCGGGTAATGCCATACAGGAGGGCTTTTTTAGCGCCTACTATCAGGCATTATCGATATCTCGGGACGTACCACGAATCTCTGTTTACGACAGCACTGGCCAGCTCAATATAGAGCCACTTTACAATCGTGCTATAGATGATGGGGCCGAATTAATAATCGGCCCACTAAATAAAACTCTAGTTAATCAGCTACAAAATCTACCTGATTTGCCTGTGCCCACTCTGGCATTGAATTATAGCGATGATATTGAATTAATTTCTGCTCAGCTCTTCCAGTTTGGCCTAGCCCCAGAAGATGAGATGGCGCAGGCGGCTGACATGGCCTGGAAAGCTGGATACAGAAATGCAGCAATTGTCACTCCACAATCTAATGACTACCTTCGCCTGCAGTCAATATTTTCTGATCTATGGGCCGCTCGTGGCGGTGAGTTAGTGTCTAGCGCTACATTTAGTGGCGATAGTGATTACGCTGAGGTTATCAAACGGCTAATGGCGATTGATTCCAGCGAGGCTCGAGCAGAACGTTTGCTCGATATATTGCCCAGAAGCAACATGGAATTTACACCACGCCGCCGCACTGATATCGATTTTATTTTCCTTATCGCCAATCCAAGACAGGGCAGACAGATCAAACCTACACTCGCATTCTATTTTGCTGAGAATGTTCCAGTTTATTCTTTGCCCTCAATTTATGACGGTACTGAGAATCAAGATGAGAATCGGGATCTTGACGGCATAGTCTTTACCGATGCGCCCTGGTTACTTAGTTCGTCTGATCCACTCAAAACAGAAATAGCAGAAAACCTTCGTCAGGCCCAAAGCCCCCTGCAACGATTGCGTGCTATGGGCATCGATAGCTTTAGGCTCTATCCCCGACTCAAGCAAATGATAACTAAACAAATTGATTCACTAATGGGGACAACAGGTACCCTCAGAATGGCTGATAATCAGCGGATTCATCGAGTACTTGAAGTGGCTGAATTTGTGGATGGCTTAGCGAAAATACGTGAATAAGCCAGTCGCTGTCACCGCCATTAGTATCTAGAGTTCTCCCCAAGGGTGGTGAAAATTTTATTCCAGCCCAAGCTGTCGACACTTTGGCGTGCAACAAGAGCTAGTTGCTCGTTTACACTTGCAGACTTTAGACTAGAAGCTTGTGAGAAAAATTTTTGCTGCAAACTAGTGGAAATAAACCTAATCATGCTCGACCACGAAACGAAACTGATATTCGAAGATGTAAGATTTCAAATAAGCAATCGTGATGGTAATCCTCTCAGCTAATTATCATTCCGGAAACAACAACGAATTCGACTAAGCTCACAGATATCTTTTCAATGTCGTCCGAGATAGCTACCCTATAGCTGTCGATTTGCTGCAATCAGGCTTTCGCCTTCAACTGATGCTCCGTCAAAAAGAGCTCTGCAATTGAGAATCCTTCAATTAATGCTCACCGAACTGAAGACCTACCATCCAAAACGAATCAATTAGAATTTCATTTGGTCAAAAACGCTTCCTTTTGAAACTTTTCTCCTTTAACAGGTGTCTATTTCAATATCGGCAAGCTAATTAAAATTGGTAAATGATATAAATGTTGCTCTGTTCCCGGCCGATACAGATGAGTACTTTTGAGAGATGGAACTAATGGATTTACACTCACAGATTTCGGCCCATTTTCAAGACAGCATAGCTACAAAAGAATCCGCTAGAGTTCAACTAGTAGATCCAATTCATGACGCCGGTGAACTAATGGTTCACTGCCTTCTAAGTGATGGAAAGATTTTGTGTTGTGGAAATGGCGGCTCCGCAGGTGATTCTCAACACTTCTCTGCAGAACTTCTCAATCGATTTGAAAAAGAAAGGCCTGGTTTACCAGCATTGGCTTTAACAACAGATAGCTCAACAATTACAGCAATAGCGAATGACTATAGCTATCAAGAGATATTTTCAAAACAAGTCACTGCACTGGGTCAACCTGGGGATGTACTGCTGGCTATTTCAACCAGTGGAAATTCCGGAAATGTTATGGAAGCAATAAAAGCGGCCCACGAAAGAAATATGCGAATTGTTGCTCTAACCGGAAAAGACGGAGGTAATATCGCACCTCTTCTAAGCGAACAGGATGTTGAAATTCGAGTCCCTTCTGACAGAACGGCTCGAATACAAGAAGTCCACCTTGTGGTCATCCACAGCCTTTGTGACTTTATCGATACACAGATATTTGGAGGAGATGGCGTATGAAATCATGCAAATTCTTGAGTTTATCATTTTTACTATTATTTACTTCTTGTACGACCATATTAGTCGGCACAGCAGGTTCCGACGGGTTTCAAGAGGATCCAACCGAACGCACCACTGGAGCAGTCGTAGAAGACCAGTCCATTGAAACTAAAATAATCGTTAATCTGAAATCGATAGAACCAGCATTCAGACAAACCAATGTAGATATCATAAGCCACAATGGTGTAGTTTTGCTAATCGGGCAAGTACCTTCGGAAGAACTCAAATCCCGCGCGACCCAAATCGCTAGCGAGGCAAGCACCAAGATCAAGCGCATTCACAATGAGTTAGAAGTTTCTGGATCGTCTGGTTTTCTAACGAAGAGCAGCGACACCTGGATAGCAACAAAAGTGCGAACTTTGATGTTAACGAATAGCGATGTGCCATCAGATCAGGTTCGGGTAATCACAGAGAACGGCGCAGTATACTTAATGGGCATGATTGATCAGTCCCAGGGAGACAATGCCGCCAATCTTGCTAGAAATGTTTCGGGCGTTATTCGTGTGGTGAAAGTATTTGAGTATCTCAACTAACTCGTCAACTCGCTATTTAACTAACCTCAAAGGTGTTTTTTTCTTCATCTGCCCTGTAGCAAGTTCAGGCTTAGTACCTCGACCTTCAGTACCAGCTGCGGGAGTTGGTGGTTCGGGTAAGTGACCCTCGGTTTCGAAAATCATACCCTGCCCGTTTTCCTTTGCATAAATTCCCATCACAGCAGTAATGGGGACATAAACACGTTTGGGAATTCCAGCAAACCTACCATCAAAATCCACAGCTTCATTACGAATAACTAGGTTTTGCACTGCGCTAGGGGCGATATTAAGTATTATCTGCCCGTCTTTGACGTGCTCTTGAGGCACTTCCACGTTGTCATCGAATGCATTAACCAATAAATAAGGTGTACATTCGTTTTCCAGAATCCATTCATAGAGTGCTCGTACAATGTGCGGTCGACTCGAACTCATGGTCATAGCAGGCACCAGTTTTGGTCATCTTTTACTGTCAGACCATTTCCTTTTCTTGCTCAGAGAAACTCTCTATTATGGAATTTCGTTCAAACAATCGGTCTCGATATTCGATCAAAGGCTTCGTGGTCTTATTGTTTGGCAACTCAATGCCCATTGCCGGAAGACGCCAAAGTATTGGGGTGACGCAGCAATCTACAATAGTAAATTCATCACTCATAAAATAGGGTTTTTCACCGAATATTGGCGCGATAGAAATCAAACTCTCACGCAGCTCTTTTCTGGCTTTATCCAACTGCGAAGGGGTACCAACACCAGCCATTATCGGGTCAACCAAGTTGCACCAATCTTTCTTAATTCGATAGATCCACAAACGGCTCTGCGCTCTAGCAACAGGATAAACAGGAAACAGAGGTGGATGAGGAAATCTCTCGTCGAGGTATTCCATCATAATGTCTGCTTCATATAGAACCAAGTCTCGATCTACCAAAGTCGGAAGAGTATTATATGGATTCAAACTAGCCAGATCTTCAGGCTTTTCGTCTGGATCTACATCAATAGTTTCTACAGTTACGCCTTTCTCAGCCAGCACAATTCTTACACGATGGCTATAATGGCTAGTGCCATCTGAATAGAAAGTCATGGAAGATCTTTTAGCGACCACGCCCATATTAATTCCTCAAAACCCTAAGTGTTAGTTTATGTTTAATTCTTATTTTGTAAATACTAATGATAATCTTTAGCAAACTCTCTACCCAATGCGGCGGTCAATACATAAAGAGCCGCAAGAAATGCTAGAACCCAAACTCCGATCTCCTGCCGTCGACTTCGCACTGGCTCTCCTATGTAGTACATAAAATTCACCAAGTCAGCTACTGTGAAATCGAATTCTTCGACACTCATTGAACCCGTGCCATCAACATGACTAAGTTCGCACTGAGTCGGATCATCGGCTCCATGATCATCACAGAGTAGATCGCCTTGCAGGCCATGAAACACATTTGGCATACCAACGTTCGGAAAGACCTTATTATTGGTTCCGAATGGTCGTGTAGGGTCACTGTAAAAAGAGCGCAAGTAGGTATAAAGCCAATCCGGCGTATGAACTCTTCCTGCTAAGGTCAAATCAGGTGGAGCAGCACCAAACCAATTTCTAGCATCATCCTCGGAAATTGCATTCTCAATGAGTTCGCCTATTAGAGAGTCATCAAAAATCAAATTCTTTAGTACCATGTCGTGAGAAATCTCTAAATCATCAGCTGTCCGCTCATAACGTGCATACCCAAGGGCATGACAAGAAATACAATAATTCATATAAGTCTTGAATCCACGCTGCAATGACGCCTTGTCATCGTAGTCTGTGGTCACATGATCAAGATCAAGATTGCCAGACTCTGCTGCTTCTGCACTGCCTGAAACAAGCATGAGAGGAAAAACAACCAATAGAACAAGCAGAATTATGCTGGCCAATAATTGAGGAATGCTTATCCAACGGCCAGTTACGCGCTCTGGAGGTTGAGTGGTAATTTCTTTACGCGTATACCATGGCATCGCGATAAAAAATGCATAATAAACAATCGTCATTATTTGCGCCAACAAAGTTTTAGCTGGACTTACAGCCTGTGTGCCTAATACACCCAGTACTAAGAAGCTGACAACAAACATTAGCAATGCAATTCGACTGTACCAGCCCTTGTATCGCATTGACTTTACTGGACTCTTATCCAGCCATGGCACAACAAATAAAATCGCGATAGCGCCAATCATTACTAGCATGCCCCAGAACTTAGCGTCGATACCAAAAAGTGGGTACGTTACACCCCGCAGCATTGAATAAAAAGGCGTGTAGTACCAAACTGGCGGCACATGCTCCGGAGTCTTAAGTGGGTCCGCCTCCTGGAAATTTGCAATCTCCAAAAAATAACCACCCATCTCAGGTGCAAAGAACACAATTGCACAGAAGGCGAATAGAAACAGCACCACACCTGCAAGATCATGATATAGCGTGTAATAAGGGTGGAAGGGCACTCCATCCAAAGGCTTACCATCTGCCCCCTTATTCTTCTTAATTTCAATTCCGTCCGGGTTATTTGAACCAACTTCATGTAAAGCGAGAATATGCAGCACTACTAGAGCCAACAACACGATAGGTAGCGCCACAACATGCAGGGCGAAAAATCGATTCAGCGTTGCACCAGAAATCAGAAAATCTCCTCGCACCCAAACCAACAAATCTTCTCCGATAATTGGTATCGCTCCTGCGAGAGATACAATTACGTTTGCACCCCAATAAGACATTTGCCCCCAAGGCAGTACGTATCCGAGAAACCCCTCGGCCATAAGCACGAAGTAAATGCACATCCCAAAAATCCAGATTAATTCTCTGGGTCTTTGGTAGGAGCCATACATGAGGCCGCGAAACATGTGGAGATAGACCACAAAAAAGAACGCTGAAGCGCCAGTGGAATGGATATAACGCAACAGCCAACCGTATTCCACATCGCGCATGATGTATTCAACTGAAGCAAATGCTGCTTCAGCACTAGCGGTATAGTTCATGGTTAACCAGATACCGGTCAGCAGCTGAATAACCAAAACAACCAGTGACAGTACACCAAAGTAATACCAGAAATTGAAATTCTTCGGAGCATAGTACTCGCTCATGTGCTTCTTCCAGGCCGTCATAACTGGCAACCTGTCATCAACCCAATCTCTTAGACCGATGAGACCAGAAATAAATCGGCTTGGTTTGTTTTCGTCTTCCATGTTTGATCCTGTTTCGCTGATATCACTCATGCCGCTGTCTCCTCATCGATACCTATTACAAGTATATTTTCACTCTCAAGTGAATGAGGAGGAACTTGCATGTTACGAGAAGAAGGAGAACCACTATAGACACGTCCTGCCAAATCAAAGCGGGAGCCATGGCAAGGGCAGAAAAAGCCTCCTCTCCATTCAGTATCAAATGGCTGCGGTCTTAGCTCGATATGAGGAGTTGGGGAACAAAATAAATGTGGACACAAACCAACTAGAACTAATAATTCAGGAGTACGTGAACGAGTTTCATTTTTTGCATATTCAGGCTGTTCTGGGTCATTCGAATCTGGGTCGGTAAGACGATCCGGATCTTCATTAAGAGCGGATAGAACATCAGCGCTGCGCTTGATAATGAAAATAGGTCGGCCACGCCAAGCCGGGATGGGTCCCAACATTTCGCCATCTTGTAATCCGCTAATATCTATTCGAACCGGCGCGCCAGCAGCTCTTGCTTTAGCACTCGGATTCCATGACCCAACAAATGGGACTGCTGCCCCAACGACCCCTGCAGCACCTACCACCGAAGTCGAACCCACTAAAAACCGTCTACGGCCAGCATTAGTACTGTCGTCAGTCACCGTATGTATCTCCTTGAGGACATGCTAACTTCAATTGAGTATTCCACCCCGACAGGGGCAAAACGAACACTTGTTATAGATTCGGATGGCGAATTCTTTTTAAGTCAAAGAACCTGGGCAATTATAGTCAATTTGGAGCTTTTTTTCAAGTGGGGCATCCTCGTAAAACCCATGTAATCCATTGAAAGTAAAAGAGAATAATTATTTTCATTGCTCAAAAAAAACGCCGAACTCAGGCACTGAGTCGGCGTTTTTTTCAATATATCAGTATTAGCGCTTTGAAAACTGCGGCTTTTTGCGAGCCTTTCGCAGCCCAACCTTCTTACGTTCTACTTCTCTAGCATCTCGAGTCACAAACCCTGCTTTTCGTAGAGTTGGCCTGAGATCCGTATCATATTCCATCAATGCTCTGGTGATCCCATGACGAATAGCGCCAGCTTGACCGAAGCTACCACCACCTCGAACAGATACATTGATATCAAATTTTTCAGTCATTTCTACTAATTCAAGTGGCTGCTTAACTATCATGCGAGCAACTTCACGACCGAAATAACCATCCAAAGAACGCTTATTTACCGTAATAGATCCATTGCCGCTAGTTAAATAAACTCTAGCGGTGGAAGTCTTGCGCCTTCCAGTTCCATAATATTGTGTGGCAGCCATTAACTAATACAACCTCTTTTATAATTGAACTGTCTGTGGTTGCTGAGCTGAATGAGGATGCTCGGAACCCGCATAAACTTTTAGCTTCTTGAACATTGCCCGACCGAGAGCAGTTCGAGGAAGCATACCTTTGACTGCTCTTTGAATAACTTTTTCTGGTGATTTTTCAATTAATTTCTCAAAAGAAATCGATTTCAATCCACCAGGATAGCCAGAGTGACCATGGTATATCTTGTCTGTCGCTTTCTTGCCTGTGACATGCACCTTCTCAGCGTTAATCACTACAATAAAATCCCCAGTATCAATATGGGGGGTGTATTCAGGCTTGTGTTTGCCACGCAATCGAGTCGCAATGATAGTAGCCATGCGGCCTAAGGTTTGACCTTCCGCGTCCACCAGAAGCCAGCTCTGGTCGACTTCATGTGGTTTTGCACTATAAGTCTTCATTGTATGATCAATAGGCTTTACTTTAAGGAGCGCGAATACTACCGAAGCGGCGCTAATTATTCAAGAGGAAAAAGACCCCAAATCCTTATTTTTCAGTGGTTTTAGGCCTTTTAAAGCATTTAGTTAGCAAGCCGGGACTGCGTAACTGCTTAGCCAACATTTTGGAGCGTACTGTTGGCTCAAGCACGGTGTCCCCAGGACAGATAGTCTTTGGACTGCATCTCCAAAAGCCTAGATACAGTTCGTTCAAATTCGAAAACCAATTTTTCTCCGGTATAGAGTGTATTTATAGGAATATGGGCTGAAATAATAAGTTTCACCCTTCGATCATAAAGTTCATCCACCAGAGTTATGAAGCGACGACAAAGATCTTCATTAGTGGAATCTAATTGCGGGATATTGCTAACAATAATTGCATGAAATAATTTCGCCAATTCAATGTAGTCATGAACGCTTCTTGGACCATCACATAAATCTGAAAAATCAAACCACACCACATCATCGCCGCAGTAAAGTGAAGGTAACTCTCGTCCAAGAATTTCTACTGCTTCCTTATAATGAATTTCATCTTCATCGGGGGCCAGTTCATAAAATATTTTTAATAGCAAATCATTAGTTTCCGCGGTAATAGGTGAATGATAGAGTCTTGCTTGACTAAGACTTCTAAGTCGATAGTCGGTACCGGGTTCAATTTGGACAATATTGGTATTGGTTTTAATTAATTCGATTGTCGGGAGAAACTGTTGCCGTTGAAGTCCGTTTTCATACAAGCTATCTGGGTGGATATTGGATGTGGTAACCAAAATGATTTTCCGCTCAAAAAGAGCATGGAACAATCCGGACAAAATCATCGCATCGCCTATATCCTGAACAAAGAACTCATCAAAACAAAGCAGTTTGGTCTGGGCAGTTATTTTCCCTGCCACTTTTTCTAATGGATTCTTCTCACCTTGGAGAAGAGTTAGCTCTGAGTGAACCCATTGCATAAAGCGATGGAAATGCGTTCTTAGTTTGTCATGTCGATCGACGCAATCAAAAAGCAAATCCATTAGATACGTTTTTCCTCTGCCGACGCCTCCCCATAGATAAACCCCCTTGGGTCTTTTCGCCTGAACAGATTTAGAAGGTAATATGTTGGTGAGTTGCTTGAAAATGCGCCTATCTTTTTGGCCTGGCTGAGACAATGCCTCCCACAGCGATTGCAAATGCTCTACCACAAGCGCTTGTTCATTATCAGCAGTTACTTTACCCATCTCAATATCACGATGGTATTTTTCAATTGGACTCATAGTCGTAACTTATTTTATCTGTGGCGAAAGGTGCTCAGGCATTCTATTG
>TARA_B110000438_G_scaffold264261_1_pt1 | contig 13307 bp, 14 predicted proteins | sample TARA_B110000438 | Tara Oceans TARA_B110000438 (sample SAMEA4398413) | marine metagenome | biome: Polar Biome; feature: [MES] marine water layer (ENVO:01000295) within the mesopelagic zone...; material: water (ENVO:00002006), including particulate matter (ENVO:01000060) such... | reverse complement strand
TTTTTAAAGTATAGAATTTATATATAAAATTTATACTATACATAATGTAAGTATTTAGTTATTCAGAGGAATTATGATGCAAAACAAAATATTTAATGGAAGTGATATTTTTCCTAAAAATACTATTATTAATGATAAAAATAATATTTCAATAAATGGAGTTGACTTAAAAGATTTAGCACAAGAATATGGTACTCCTTTATATGTTTATGATGAAGAAACAATTATAGATACTATAAAAGATTTTCAAGAGTCTTTCACTTCAGAAATTTCAAATAGTATTATTTCTTATTCAACAAAAGCTTTTTCAAACCCTTATATTTTAAAATTACTAGATAAACAAAATATGAGCATAGATGTAGTTACAGGAGGTGAGCTTGCTGTAGCAAAATATATTAATTTTCCTCCTAGTAGGATTAATTTTCATGGTAATAACAAATCAATTGAAGAATTAAGAGATGCTGTTCAATATAATATGAATCATATAACCATAGACTCTTTTAATGAAATATCAAATTTGGAGAATATAACTAAAGACCTTAATGTTATTCAAGAAGTTATGATAAGAGTTTCTCCATCAATAGATCCTCATACTCACTTATTAACTAATACTGGTGTTTTAGATTCAAAATTTGGGTTTTCTATTGAAACAGGTGATGCAGAGAAAGCTGTTAAAAAACTCATGAAAATAGATTCCTTGAATTTAAAAGGTCTTCATTTTCATCTAGGGTCACCTATTTTTGAATTAGAACCTTTTTCTGAAGCTATAGATTATGTTTATAATTTTGCATCTGATATGAGAGCTAAATATAATTTTGATATGAAAGAGTTTAGTCCTGGTGGAGGGTTTGCTATAGGATATCTTACAGAAAAAAAACCACCTAAAATCAAAGAATACGCTAAGACAATTTGTGACTCAATTAAGGAAGCTTGTGACAAACACGGTTTTAATATTCCTAGGGTGATTCTAGAACCAGGTAGAGCTTTAATAGGAAGATCAGGTGTGAGCATATATAAAGTAGGATCAATAAAAAGAATTCCTGGGGTAAGAAATTATATTTCTGTTGACGGAGGTATGGGGGATAATATTAGACCTGCGTTATACGGGTCAGAATATTCTGTTTTTTCAGTGACTAAAGCAAATTTAGAAAAAAATCTTTTGAAATCAACAGTTTCCGGAAAATTTTGTGAATCTGGAGATTATCTTGCAAAAGATGTAATTCTACCAAATCCAGAAATTGATGATTTATTAGTTTTGCCAGCTTCTGGAGCATATAATCTAGCAATGTCTAGTAACTATAATATGCAAACTCGACCAGCTGTCGTTATTATTAAAAATCAAAGGGCTATTTTAATAAAAAGAAGAGAAACTTATGAAGATTTATTATCGACCTCTTTACTATGAGAACTTACGCTAATAATAATGTTTATAATTTACTTAAAAATTCAGTAAAGAAAGATGCTTTTTCACATTTTTATATTTTTTTTGGACCAAATAATGTTGGAAAAAAAAGAATGGCTTTAGATTTTTCTAATTTACTTCTTTGCGATTCATTAATTGAAGAAAATCCATGTAATAGTTGTGAAAATTGTAAGAAAATCTCTTCAGATAATCATTTTGATATACAAATTATTGATCATAATACTCCGATTGATGGATCTAAAGATAGTAAGTCAGATCAAATTAGGATAGGGCATATTCATGAGATAATTCGTGTAGCAAATTTAGGGCCATTCATGAGTAAATTTAAAATATTTATTGTAGATCAAGCAGAAAGATTAAATATTGAAGCTTCTAATGCTTTTTTAAAACTACTAGAAGAGCCTCCTCCTTCTTCAATTTTTATTTTTCTTGTTAATGATATTTCATTGCTCTATCCTACTATTGTCTCTAGAGCGCATAGAATTGGATTATCAGAGGCTAGTGAAGAAGATATAAGTAACTATTTAGCTGAAAATTTTGCTCTTGATAAACCAACAGAAAATAAAATAATTCAATTATCATCGGGAAAAATAAAATTAGCAGAATCTTTAGCTAATAACACATCACTATTGGATGATTATCAAGAATCTTATAATAGGTTTTTTGATTATTGTAATTCTGATTTATCAGAAAGATTAAATATTTCACAAAAATTATCATCTAGGTTTAGGACAGATAAAAGTGTTATTTATAATGAATTGAGCTTATGGTTAGATTTTTGCAAAATTGATATAAAAAAAAATTATAATAAAAATTATGACTTAAATTATGAAAATAAATTGGAAAATATATTTGATATTAATCAAATTAATAAAATTATATTAATTCTTTTAAAGACAATTTATAGCCTAAGAGAAAATGCAAATTCAAGATTAGTTTTTGATGTTATGGGATTAAATATACCGGAAAATAATAATTGAAAAAAACTTATAAATCATTAGCTATAGATGGACCAGCTGCTTCAGGAAAGTCTGTTGTTGGAAGGCAAATAGCAGAAAAATTATCTTATGTTTTTCTAGATACAGGATTGATGTATCGCGCTGTAACCTATATTTCTATTAATAAAAAAATGAATCCAATTATTGTTTCAAAATTTTTTAGTACAAATGTTTTTAATATAAAATTACAAGATCCGAAAAATATTATTCACTATGAGAAAAAAGATATCACATCATTTTTATTTTCTAATGAAATAGATCAAAATGTTTCAAATATTTCAAAAATAAAAGAAGTCAGAGGAAATCTAGTTAAAGAACAGAAAGAAATTTCTAAGGCTAATAATCTAGTTATGGTAGGTAGAGATATAGGTACAAAAGTACTTCCTAATGCTAATTTGAAAATTTATTTAGATGCTTCAATCCATATAAGAGCTATTAGAAGGTCAAAAGAATTGAATGAAACATCTACAAATATAATAGAAGAAAAACTTAAAATTAGAGACGTAATTGATAAAAATAGGAAAAATTCTCCTTTAAAACTTGCTGATGATGCAATTATTATAAATACTGATACGCTTACAATTAATGAGGTTGTTAGTAAAATTATAAAATTATTTAAGCAATATGAGTAAACTTTTTAAACTTTGTGAATTAAGTCTCAATACGACTTTTAATATTTTCGGTAAAATTCAAATTTTAGGATCAGAAAATATTCCGAAAAATAATTCAGTAATATCTGTTTCTAACCACCTTTCTATAATAGATCCTCCTTTATGTGCTTCTGCTATAGGTAAAGAAGCAAGATTTTTAGCCAAAAAAGAGTTATTTAAATTCCCAATTAATATATTTTTAAAATTTTATGGAGCATTCCCAATCAATAGAGGAAAAGTTGATTTAAAAGCATTTCAATGGTCTAAAGAACAATTGAAAAAAATAAATAATTCTTTATTGATATTTCCAGAAGGAACAAGAAGTAAAAATCATGTTATTAAAAAGGGGTATAATGGTGTTACATTTTTAGCAATTGAAAATGATAGTATAATTTTGCCTTTAGGTATTACAGGTTCAGAAAAATGTACAAATTATTTACAATTTTTATGGCCTAAAATGAAAGTTGTTATAAATGTTGGGCAACCATTTAAAATTATAAATATACCTAAAGAAAAAAATAAAATATTATACGATAAAATTACTAGAGAAATAATGCAAAGAATAGCTAATTTACTTCCTGAAAATTATAAAAATGATAATAAAATAGTTAGTGAAAATAATTTTATTTATACTAAAATACTTGGCAAAATTTAAATGAACATCAGTAAAATTTCAGAAGAATTTTTTAAGCAATCTAATATTAATGATTCTATCTTATCTCGCTTTGCAGTGAAGGAAGCTAATAGCTCAAGAGAGCTTTCAGAGATAAAAGAGAATTTATACAGAAATTCTTTTCAGATAGATAGAGATAGAATTATTCATACTAATTCTTTTAGGAGATTGAAGCATAAAAGTCAAGTTTTTGTTGCACCAATTGGAGACCATTATACAACTAGATTAACTCATGTTATTGAAGTTTCTCAAATTGGTAGAACTATAGCGAGATCTTTAAAATTAAATGAAGATTTAGTAGAAGCAGCATCTTTAGGACATGATTTAGGGCATACCCCCTTTGGGCATATTGGAGAGTCAGTTTTAAATAAAATTTTAGATGATGGATTTCATCATTCAAAACATTCTATTAGAATTATAAAAAAACTAGAAAAAAATGGTAAGGGTCTAAATCTAACTAATTTTGTAATAGATGCTATTGAAAGACATTCTAAGGGGCAAGGGGAGTTTCTTACTAGTAACTCTGTAAAAGGAATGACTTTAGAAGCTCAAATTGTAAGAATATCTGACGCTTTGGCATACTTAAGTCATGACATTCAGGATGCTAAACGTTCTGGATTTATAAACCCAGAAAATATTAAAGGAGATATTAGAGATTTTTTTATTATGGAGAGCTCAAAAAGAATAAATGAATTTGTTACTGATCTAATAGTTAATTCTTGGGATTGTAATGGTGATGAAAAAATATCCAAGATCCCTATTATTAAAATGTCAAAAGATTTCGCTGAAAGATTAACTGCACTAAGAAATTTTATGTTTGAGCATTTTTATTTACCAGTTAGTGATTCAGTTCAAGGTAAAACTGCTTCAAAAATAGTGAATACCTTATTCGATTATTATTATAATAACTTTAATAAAATACCCAAAGAATTACAGTTGGAATCAAATGATAAATCTATCTCAATATCAGATTATATTTGTGGTATGACTGATCAATTTGCAGTAAGAGAAATAGAAAAAATATCTCCAGGAATATCTAAAACTTTAAACCTAAAAAATATATAAGTTTTACAAAATATATAAGACATTTTAAAATAGACAAAAAGTTAATAAAAACGCTACCCCAATCACTACTATATGCGTGTAGACTAAGGACAAGCATATAGGATTAAGGATTAAGCGCTTTGGCTAAGGAATTTAAAGAGAAAATTAAAGAAAATATTGATCTTAAAGATTTCTTAGGTACGAAGGGTGTTATTTGGTCTGATAAAGGCTCAGTTCCTAAAGCTCTTTGTATGTTTCATGATGAAAAAACTCCTTCTTTTACTCTAAGTAGAGACTTAAAAAGGTACAGATGTTACGGGTGTAATGAAAGTGGAGATGTTTTTGATTTCTTGATGTCTTTTGAGAAATTAAGTTTTATTGATTCTATAAAACAATTATCTAACTATTTATCTTTAGATTATGATGAGAATACTTATACTGATGATGCAGAGAAAAGAAAGAAAATCAACATTGTTTCAAAAGAAGTTTATGACGTTAATAATGTTGCACAAGGTTATTTTTCTAAACAATTATTAGATCAATCATCTGAAAATTCTAATAAAGTTTTATCTTATCTTGAAAATAGAGGAATTTCTCAAAATGTTATTAATAGCAACTTTATAGGTTATTGTCCAGATGGGAATCTAGGTAGTTTATTATCTCATTTTCAAAATAGTAAAACTAATAAAAGAGGAGTTACAAATTCAAATTTACTACATAAAAATCAAGAGTCAGGAGATTGGATAGATTTTTTTAGAAATAGAATTACTATAGCAATTCTAGATGAAAATTCTAATATACTGGGTTTTGCAGGAAGATCTATTACTGATAATCAAAAAAGTAAATACATTAATTCAAAAGATAGTGAGGTATTTAATAAATCCCAAATATTATATGGTCTTGATCGAGCTTCTGAAAAAATAAAACTTAAATCTCAAGCTATTGTTGTTGAAGGCTATTTTGATTGTATATCAGGATATGAAAAAGGTTACGATAATTTAGTTGCAGCGATGGGGACACAATTAAGTTCAGAAAACTTTGATAAATTGAAAAAACTTGTTACTTATACGTCTCAATCAGGAGAAATAATTTTTTGTTTTGATAATGATATTGCAGGTCATAAAGCCGCTTTAGATACTCTTTTAAAATTAAGGGAAAACATATCATTAGGTTTCAAGAAATCTGATAAGAAAATCACAGTAAAAATATGCTTTCCTTCGAAAGGTAAAGATCCAGATGAGATATTTAGATCTAATCCTCTTGAATGGGAAGAAATGATAAATCAATCAATTAATTTTATTGATTTTTTAATTGAATTTTATACTAATGAATATTTATCAGGACCAAATAAAGATACATATAAATTTCTAGATATAATTATGCCTTTTATAATTGAATCATGCGATGAAATTCAGCAATCAAATTATTTAAGCAAAATTTCTAAAATAACAGGATTGAGTTATGATTTATTGAAAATTGAAGCGTCTTCTTCTAAAAAATCTAATTATAAAAAAAATAGAAAGACTATAAGAGATGATGAAAGGATCAAGAGGGTTATTTTCAATCATGAAAAAGCACAAGAGAAGTATTTTTTAGCAATATTACTTGACTCCCCAGAGTTATTTGATAGCGTGAAAGATATTCGAGATGTTTATTTTTCAGATTTACATTATAGGTCTTTATTTAAGTTATGGAAAAATAAAAATGAGGTTGTTTCAGATAAAAACTTAGATGAAGATTTAAAATTTATATATGAAGAACTATCAAGTTATTTAAAGTCTGGATATGTTTCAGATCCAGATATGAGCCAAGATATAGAACTAGAAAATGTTAAAACAAGGTTGGCGATTGATTATCAAAAAAGAAAGCTAAATGAGACAGAAATAAGATTGAAAGAAGAAGAAGAACAGGGAAATAAAGACGAAAACATCCTAGGTTCTTTGATGAACGAACTTGTAGAAATTACTGAAAATATTAAAAATTTAGAAAGGACGGAAGTGAATTGAAAGAAACTGCCAGTGAAAATGAGAATATTTATGTTGATGATGTCAATAAGAATATTGAAATTGAACCAGTTATAATGCCAGGATCGTCAAGTATTGAAGATGAAGAAGATCTTTCTTCGGGTTCATCTTTAGTTGACACTTATGAAAAAAATGATGATTTAATGAATATATTATCTAAGGGTAAGAAAGTGTTTAAGGACACCTATGAAGATCCTATTAGAATGTATTTAAAGGAAATTGGAGATGTAAAACTTTTATCAAGAAAAGATGAAGAGGTTTTAGCTCGAACTATAGATTTGAAATTCAAATATAATAAATTATCTACTGATCTAGAAGAATCTAATCCTGAATTGATTAATTCAGGACATATATTACGAGAAGTATTAAGATCAATTTTAGATCTAGAAGAAATTATAATTGCTGTAGGTAAATTCTATGGTAAATCACAGAAAGAAATTATGTCTTTAGGTCAAATTACTTCAGATGATTCTTTTTTAAATGAAATCCATGGAGTTTATTCTGAAGATTTAATTGTATTTGTGGCAGATGTAAACAATATATCAGATGACCAAGTTACAAAAAAAATAAAAGAACTATCAGATTTACTTGGTTTGATTCCATCTGATCTGTCAAAATTATTAGATGAAAAAGTTAAAAACTTACATATAAAAAAATTAGTTAAAGATAGTAATTTTGATGATCAGATCAAGGTTTATAAAATGATAATTAATAATCATTATGATCAAATTTTATCAAGATCTGAGCTAGCTCAGAATCACTTAGCGGAGGCAAATCTAAGATTAGTTGTATCAATAGCAAAGAAATATATAGGAAGAGGCCTAACTCTTTTAGATTTAGTACAAGAAGGCAATATTGGTCTTATAAGAGCTGTAGAAAAATTTGATTATAGAAAAGGATTTAAATTTTCTACTTATGCAACTTGGTGGATTAGGCAATCTATTACACGAGCTGTTGCAGATCAATCTAGAACTATTAGAATTCCTGTGCACATGGTAGAACAAATTAATAAAATTTTAAGAGTTTCAAGAAGATTAGTTCAAGAAAAAGGTTCAGAGCCTACCTCAGAAGATATTGCTAAAGAATTAGATATGGATCCTGATAAAGTAAATGAAATACTTAAAGCCTCTCAGGACCCAATATCTTTAGAAGCACCTATAGGGGAAGAGCAAGACTTAAATCTTGCTGATCTTATAGAAGATCAAAATGCGGAGTCTCCTCAAAATTCTGCTTCTAAAAATCTTTTAAAAGCACAAATTTCTGAAGTATTAGAAACTTTATCACCAAGAGAAAGACAAGTTATTGAATATAGATTTGGAATTAATGATAGCAGGCCAAGAACTCTTGAAGAAGTTGGGCAAACATTTGGAGTTACACGAGAAAGAATAAGACAAATAGAAGCTAAAGCTTTAAGAAAACTAAGACATCCCACAAGATCACTAACACTTAGGGATTATTTAGATTTTTAAGTGTTTAGTTATTAACTATAAGCTTTATAATATTGATTAATTATAATTTTTTATGTATATTTATTATATATAGCAGTGTAAGGTTTATTTGAATTTAGAAGAATTAAAAGATTATTTATTTATATTTTTACTTATAATTTATTCTTTTATGGGGATTTTCTTAACTATTGTTCTTATAATTTCAATCAGATTTATTATTAAAATAAAACATCAATTTGAAACTGCTAATGATAAGATAGAATCTTTTAAGGAATCATTGGCTACTGTAAATAAGTCTGTTGATTTATTTAAAAACATTTTCTTTAAAACAAAAAAAAATTCCAAAAATTAAACTTTCTAAGGAGAAATTATGTCTAGTGAAGAGTCTTTTTATAAAGGTTTTTTTTATGGGGCTACTTTAGGCTTTTTAGCAGGCGTTATTTTTGCGCCAAAACCAGGAGATCAAACAAGAGAAATATTATCTGAAAATCTTAAAGATTGGAAATTGAAAGCAAATGATCTCGTTGATTCAGCCAAAGAACGTTTAAATAATGCTGTTCAAGAAGGAAGCGAAATTTCTAAAAAAAATAAATATGATCTTTATGATGATTAAAACGAGTATGATCCAAGAACTTTGAATAATGAAGTTATTTTCTTTAGTTCTTGTAATGCTTCTTTTACCTTTTTGTCTTCTACGTGTCCATTAAAATCTATAATGAAAATATAATTTCCTAATTCTGTTCCTTTAGGCCTGCTTTCTATTTTTTGTAAATTTATATTTCGTTTTGAAAAACATTCTAAAGCAGACAATAATAAACCTGATTCATCTGATACTTTAAAGCCAAAAGCAATTGTTGTACTATCTTTTGCTGTCTTGCTAGATTTATTATTCGAAACGACTACAAACTTAGTTACGTTATTTTTATAATCTTGAATTCCTTTTTCTAAAATGTAGTGATTATTTATCAATGCAGCTCTTTCTGGCCCAATGGCAGCAACAGTTGCTGAAAAATTTTTAAGATTTGCCACCGCTTCTCCTGTAGAAGGCGATTCCGTAATTTTTATATCTTTATTTAAATACTTATTAATCCATAAATTACATTGGTTTATTGCTTCAGGCTTACTAATTATTTCAGTTATTTCTTTTATATCTATATTTTTACTTTTTGTTATTAAACAAGCTTCGATAGGTATCAAAATTTTATGATTTATAAATAGATTTTTAGAATTTATTAAATAATCAATAGTTTCAATTATTGTTCCAACTCTAGAATTTTCTATAGGTACGATACCTTCTTGGTTGATACCATTTTCAACACTTTCTAATACTTCAAAAATATTTTTTTTTGCAATTAAAAGTTTCTTATCTTTATTTTTATATATTAAAGCTGCTGCTTCAGAATACGTTCCATTAGGTCCAAGAAAACTTATATCTTTTTTTATATTTTTCATATAATTAATTATTCATTGATACTTGTAGTAATATTTTATCAAGTGGATTTATGGTATCACTAAAATTATGACTAATATTTCCAGATGAAGATATTATAGCTATAATTTTAGTGTTTTTTGGTAGATTTAGTTCATTTATAGACTTTCCAATTATTTGAGAGTCTGTTCCAGCAGATAAAATTCTTATTTCTGTATAGTTATCGCTATCAGTATAAATATTCATATCAGACTGATTTGTAATATAAGAATTTATTTTAGATGATACGATCTCATCATATTCTATAATTTGATCAAATTCTTCGTCCATAAATATTTCTTTATTATTAATATCATTCAAAAGTATAATTGTTCTAATATCTTTATTTATGGATTTAGCAACTTGAGTTCCGGTTAAATTTATTTCATCATCCAAATTTGCGGAAATATAATATTGCGCTCTTTCTATTCCAGCTTCCAGTTGAGTTTGCTTATTATAAGAGTTACCAAGGACAGTGATAAATCCTAATAATTTCTCTATTTTTTTAGCTTTAGATTCGTCTGAATCTATGAAAGTAACTTCATCTCCTTGAGATATAAATTTTTTAGCTAGGCTAAATGTTAAGTTGTTCATTCCAGATATAATAATATACAAATCATTTCCTAACTTCTAATGATATTTATCAGTTCATTATCTTCTATTGAAGATTCATTAATAACTGAATATTTTTTATTTTTATATAAATTGAAAAGATATGAATTTTTAATTAAAAATTGTACTTTACTTATTTCAATTAATAGCTTAATTTTATGAAATATAAATGAATTAGTTGAATCGTTATCTGTAAGTATAAAAATATAGTCAGACTCACTTTTAATGAAATCTAATTTTTCTATATAATTTTCAACTAAAATAATTTTCACATTTTCACTATTCTTATGTTCATTTATAAAATCAAAATTTTTAGTAGTGCTAAAAACATTAATCATTTCTGAATGATTTTCAATCTTATTAATTAAAATATTTGTTAAATTTGAAATACCTATTAACGAAATTTTCATACTTTATTTCTCTATTTCTAATAATTCTATTATATTGGTTTTTGAATTTTTCTTAATAAATTCATACTTATAGTCTTCTGATTTTTTATTCTTTATATAAGCAATTAAATCTACACCGATTCTCAGAGACTCTTTTATAAGAGCAACTCCAGCATTTCTTGATTGCAATAAAATAAAATTACTAGAATTTATATCATAATTTAATTTATTTTTATTTAAATATTCATTACTATATTTTAATGTGTTTTCGCCTATACTTATTTGATCTCCTATTTCAAATTCAATTGGATATTTGTGAGGAATTTCTATAACAAATAAAAAATAAGCTTTAGCATTGTTATTCTTTATAATAGAAATAGCTACATTGAGCAATAAATCGTTATTATCTTTTTCTAAAAGTATTAATATTTTTTTGGGATTCATTTTTTATAAAAGCTTCTGTATATTATTATTGTTACCAATAATAGTTAGCTCATCTTTTTCACCTAAAACTTCATCATTAGAAGGATATAAAACTAAAGAATCTCCTCTAAGTATAGATATAACAGTTAATTTTTGACTTCCTGGTTTATTCAAGAAGCCTGCTTCAGAAAGAGTCATACCTATTAATCTGTCAGGTACTTTTAATTTACTTATTCCTATATTTAATGAAAGTTCTAAATAATCATCAACATTTGGTGTAAAAATAGTACTAGCTAATCTCTCTCCCATTTCTTCTTCTGCAAAAATAACTTTATCGCAACCTAACCTTTTTAAAGTACTTTCATGAAGACTAGATGATGCTCTAGCCATAACTGTTCCTATGTTAAATGTTTTAAAAAGAACTGTGACCATAACTGACGTTTCAACATTTGAGGCCATAGCTACCACCCCAACGTCAAAATCTTGAACTCCTAGCTCTCTTAAAGCATTTTCAGATGAAGCATCAGCTGTTACAGGATATGTTACCTGTCCAATCATTGATTGAACTTTTTCTTCATCATTATCAATAGCCATTACATCATAGCCAAGTTGATACATTTTGCTTGCAAAACTAGTCCCAAATCTTCCTAATCCAACAACAACTATTTGTGGTTTTAATTTCATTTTTATCCTAATCTGATATTTTCATATGCTGGCTTAGCATTTACTTTATAATTCTTTCCTATAAACATTAGTGCTAAAAGTAATGGACCAAATCTACCAATGATCATTAGAAAAATAATAAAAATTTTAGAAATATCGTTTAATTGATTAGTAATGCCTGTTGTTAAGCCTACATTACCAAAAGCGCTAACACATTCAAAAAGTAATTCTCTAAATATAGTATCAGGTTCAAATGCTGAAATAATCATAAATGAAAAAATAATAACAAATATTGAAAAAATAAAAATTATCAAGGCTCTTCTTGTAGCTTCTTTTGATAATGTTCTTTTAAATATTGTTATTTCTTCCTTACCAAGAATATTCGATATTAAAGCTGCAAAAATTACAGCTAAAGTCCCAACTTTTATACCACCAGAAACTGAAAGTGAACCACCTCCTACAAACATTAGTATCATGGTAGTAATACTTGTACTGTTATGAATTAAGTTGTAATCAATTAAAGAAAATCCAGAAGTTCTATTAAAACTATGAAAAAAAGATATTATTATTTTATTTTCATAAGATTCTTTTCCTATCGTATGTGCATTTGACCACTCAGATAACATAAATTGAAATGCTCCAAATAGTATCATAAATATAGTTGTAGAAATAACAACTTTAAAGTTCAAAGAAATATATATATTTCTAAATTTAGATTGTAAAAATAATTTAAAATTTACTATAAATTCTAATATAATTGGATATCCAATACTTCCTAAAAAAACTAAAAAAGATATTGAATATAATATATTAATATTTTGACTAATTGATCCAATACTTCCTCCATTTTTGTCTGAGATGATGTCAAAGCCTGCTCCATTGAAAGATGAAATACTTTGAAAAATTGAATTAAAAAATAAACTATGGTTATTACCAAGATCTTTAGAATTCCAAAGAAAATAGAACATAATAACTCCAATAATTTGAATTGCAATAGTTATATAAAAAATATTTAGGACTACTTTGATTGAAGTTCCTGAATTAAATTTTGAAGTACTGCTATCTGAAATACTTTCATTAATTAACATTTTTTGTTCTAAATTAATCCTTTTCCCTAAAAAAATATAAATTAAAAATCCAGCACCCACCATAAATCCTAATCCGCCTATAAAAGATAAAATTGAAATTATAATTAAACCATAAATATTCCAAGTATCCGCTGATTCTAAAGGAGTAAGTCCTGTTACTGTTACTGCAGATGCTGATATAAAAAAACTATCTACTAGGCTAATATTTTGATTTGAATTACTAGAAAATGGTAAAAATAATCCAATAGCACCAATAAAAATTAAAAAAATAAGACCATAAAAAAGGAAAAGAGGAGAATTAATACCTATCTTTGATTTAGATCTTTTTTCTATTCTAATAATTTCAGTTTTAAGCTCAGATGATCTCTGGACTCTATGAATTTTATTTCCATCTTCATTTTTTA
>TARA_B110000438_G_scaffold59220_1_pt1 | contig 13317 bp, 13 predicted proteins | sample TARA_B110000438 | Tara Oceans TARA_B110000438 (sample SAMEA4398413) | marine metagenome | biome: Polar Biome; feature: [MES] marine water layer (ENVO:01000295) within the mesopelagic zone...; material: water (ENVO:00002006), including particulate matter (ENVO:01000060) such as...... | reverse complement strand
GATGGCGCTAGCCAAAATTATGTCGCTTTCAAAGTAAAGGACTGTGATGAAGTAGGCTTTAATTCGACTGTTATACGCATGGAAGAAACAGCGACTGAGCAAAATTTATTAGAAAAAATTGCCGAACTAAATTCAAACGATGAGATCGATGGTTTTATTGTGCAACTGCCTCTGCCCTCGCATATTGATGAAGATAAAGTAACCTTGGCCATCGACCCCAAAAAGGATGTAGATGGGTTTTGTCCCGAAAATGTTGGCAACATGAGCCTAGGCCTACCGACTTTCCTCTCAGCAACCCCTAACGGGATAATGGAATTGTTTCGTCGCTACAGTATAGAAACTGACGGAAAACATTGCGTGGTCTTAGGCAGAAGTAATATCGTCGGCACACCAATGTCCATATTAATGTCAAGGAACACCAACCCTGGCAATGCCACAGTGACAATTGCGCATAGTCGCACCAAGGGCCTGCAAGAACTTTGCCTAAGCGCTGACATTCTGATTGTCGCCATAGGCAAGACCGAATTTGTTACCGCAGACATGGTGAAAGAAGGTGCCGTAGTCATTGATGTAGGCCAGACTCGTGTTCCCGATAGCACGAGGAAAAATGGATTTCGTAACGTTGGCGATGTCGATTTCGATAACGTCAAAGACAAATGCTCTTACATTACTTACGTAACTGGTGGTGTCGGTCCCATGACTCGAGCCTCCCTTTTGCAAAACACCTTAAAAGCACATCAAAGAAGATAGAGAAATCATCATGTTTCAATCACTTCAACCACTACCCCCCGACCCTATCCTAGGGCTTTCTGCTGCATTTAAAGCTGATTCAAATCCTGAAAAGGTTGATCTTGGGATAGGTGTTTATAAAGATGAACACGGCAATACGCCAATTATGAAAGCGGTAAAATTAGCGGAAGAATCCCTATTGAGGTCTCAAGCAACCAAGTCTTATGTTGGTCCAACCGGCGCACCAGATTACAACGAAACAATCGCACGAATGGTACTCGGAGATACACTCTTGAGCAGTCTCGGCAAGAGGCGTTTGACTATACAAACTCCTGGAGGATGCGGTGGATTGCGACTTGCTGCTGATTTCATTGCAAAAGCCAATGCTGACACAACAATCTGGGTCAGCAATCCAACCTGGGCAAATCATAAACCATTACTGGGGTCTGCAGGTTTAAAATTTGACCAATATCCATACTACGATTATCTAACTCACAGTTTAGATTTCGAGGGAATGTTAGCTTGCTTAAAACAGGTGCCTGAAGGTGATTTAGTCCTCTTGCATGGTTGTTGCCACAATCCAAGTGGGGCAGACCTAAGCCCAGAACAATGGATACAAGTGCGTGATGCTGCTATTGAACAGAATTTTACTGTATTCATTGACTTGGCTTATCAGGGAATGGGTACCGGGCTGGAAGAAGATGTTTACGGAGTACGTTTGCTGGCAGAATCTTTACCTGAACTAATTGTGGTCAGCTCTTGCTCCAAAAACTTCGGTTTGTACAGAGAACGGACCGGCGCTGTGACTCTGATTTGCGAAAGTGCTGAGTCCTGCGAGACCTCCAGCACTTTGTTAGCGGCAGCAGCAAGAGCGAACTATTCTATGCCTCCTGATCATGGCGCAGCAATAGTTCAACTTGTTATGAATACGCCCGACCTGCGAGAAATTTGGAACAATGAATTAAATGAAGTCCGCAATCGCATTAACCGCTTAAGATCACTTTTCGTCCAACGACTCAGGGCCGCCAGCATTGAGCAAGACTTCAGCTTTATAGAAAACGAAAAAGGAATGTTCTCCTTTCTTGGTGTTACTGAAAATCAAATCAAAGTGCTAATCGAAAAATACAGTATCTATTTAGTGAATTCGAGCAGGATCAACGTTGCTAGCATCAATGACAGTAATATCGATTATTTAATTAACAGTCTCAAAGAAGTACTCGCTAGTTAGGCACCAGTATAAGCACTTGAATCTTGTAGCTCCTATTAACTCATCAAAGAAAAACGCTGCTAGTGTTTAAATGAACTTATGCAGATCTATTCTTTAGCACAGGGCCAATTTCTTTTGCGAAATCACGTAAAATTAATTCAGTGGCTTTCCAACTGATACACGCATCTGTAATTGAAACACCTGGACGAATTTCCTCGAGATCATCAGGAATTGGTTGATTCCCTTCTTCTAGATTACTTTCAATCATTACACCGATTATAGATTTATTCCCTTTCTTCAATTGGCTTGCAATCTCTTTTAGTACATCCAATTGCTTCGTGGGGTCTTTCTGGGAGTTCCCATGACTACAATCAATCATAATATTCTCTTTATGACCAGCTTTTCGCAGCTCTTCTTCGCAAGCTTGAACGCTTTCACTGTCATAATTAGGAGACTTGCCCCCTCTGAGGATTATATGGCAGTGAGGATTACCTTCAGTGCGAAATGCAGCCACTTTTCCTTCTTCTGTCACTGAAATAAAGCTGTTATTTGCAGACGCAGACCGAATCGCATTAATAGCAACCATTAGCTCACCATCCACGTTATTCTTAAATCCAATTGCAGATGAAATTCCGCTCGCCAATTTTCGATGAGTTGGAGACTCCGTAGTTCGTGCCCCAATGGCAGTCCAGCTTACCAAATCTTGTAAATATTGAGGGGAAATTAAATCCAGGGCCTCTATGGCAATAGGCAGCCCAATCTCCGCAATATCTAACATGAGCTTCCGCCCAATTCGAATTCCATGAGCGATGCGATGAGAACCATCTAGATCAGGGTCATAGATGAGCCCTTCCCAACCAACTGATGTCCGCGGTTTTTCAAAATAAACCCGCATCAAAATAAGCAAATCATCAGCCAATTCATCAGCTAAAGGTTTTAGTAGTTTCGCGTACTCAATGGCCTCTTCTGGATTGTGAATTGAACAGGGCCCTACCACCACAATTAGGCGCGAGTCGTCTCGACTAAGCACAGATTTGACCTGTCTATGACCATGTTTTACGGTTTTTAATACGTCACCACTAAGTGCGAATTCATCTTTCAAAGCACCAGGCGAAGGCAACTCTTCGTAGCCAGTAATATGAAGATTATCAATTTCTTTGAGTCGTTTTGCCATGGAAGTACAGTCTTATTTATCGGGACGGAGAATTATGATGTATTTAGTCCGTTAACTCAAAGTCCAAAGTAATAGAGTCTCCGATTTAATCATTGCATTAGCCTAACTCAACCATTGCCAGCAACAGTGCCTTAAGTTACATTCCGGCAATTAGAACGTAGCCGTTTCGACTCAATTTGGGAGAAGTGAATGCCAAAAGCAAGTGATCTAAAAAGGGGCATGATTATCGATATGGATGGGGTCCCCCATATCATCAAACAACTGGAAGCAAAATCTCCTTCTTCCAGAGGAGCCACCACACTTTATAAAGTTCGATTCAACAATCTGCAAACACATCAAAAACTCGATGCTTCTTTCAAAGGTGACGATCTGCTCAAGGAAGCCGATTGCATCCGCGCTCCAGTGCAATATTCCTACTTGGATGGAGATATATATTACTTTATGAATATGGAGGACTTCAGCCAATACGGATTAAATCGAGAACAAATTGAAGACCAAGTGCCTTACCTCGTCGAACAACTCGAAGGAATCATTGCGCTAATTATGGACGACAAGCTTCTCGGTATTGAGTTACCACAATCAGTGAGCTTAGTCATAGAAGAAACACCTCCAGCGATCACTGGCTCTTCCGCTACAAACAGAAGCAAAACTGCAACTTTATCGACTGGCTTGGAAATTCAAGTACCTGAATACCTGGCACCTGGGGAAATAGTCAAAGTTAATACGGCCACAGGAAAATTTATGTCTCGAGCTTGAGAGTTTCTTGTGAAGGTTTACTTCTACCAAACCTATACTAAATTCATGAGCAGAGACTACTTGGAATGAAGAGATAATAATAACTTGCCCAGTCTCTTCAGAAATTCAATCAGTAAGCAGGAATAAATTGACCAGTTTTAAGAAAATGGATTGTATTATCAATTACTTCGTTATTCCGCATCATAAAAGTATGGGTCACCGGTAATACGATGTGTGTATTCATACCCTCGACCTCAGTATTCTCAACTCGAACAATACTGTCGTTAGGCCCTTTAAAAAATAAAAACCCTAACGGATTGATATTGGTCGAGCCAGCTATAACACCTAATTCAAAATTTACAGGACCTAAACCGGATAATGCATTACCTTCTTGAGTGCCCAAAGCTTGTCCGCTAGGCCCTAAGAAACCAAACCCTGGCACCGGTAATAGTCTATCAACAATCTCACTGCCCTGATTGGGCGGCCCCAACATAACGACTCGCCCCAGCTGTTCTAACTCGTTTTCTTGAAAATAATAGCGGACTAAAATTCCACCTAAAGAATGACTCACAAAATGGATTTGGTCTGGGTTGTTTGCCAAACATTGACGTATTCCCCTTCCTACTGCGTCAGACGCCAACACCTCAATTTCGTATTTAACCGAAGGATAACTAATATTAGCCACATCGTAACCAGTCTTGGTTAGTTTCCTTTCTAATTCCGACATGGAATTAGAAATCCTGGCAAGACCATGCAGCAGAACGACACAATCAGCAGCAGCGAGAGATATTGTACTCGCCTGAACCAATATCAAGGCTAAAAATAATCTAATCATGATTTGCATCTAAGGAAGTCTGACAATTCCAACAAATATTAAAACTTGGTGCGTTATCCTCATTGCACTTTCCACATACCCAATCTTTTCCTTCAGCATTATTTGGGAGCGTATGTTCTTTAATTATTTCTTCTGCTCGTTTGGCATAAAAAGTCTTCACCCACACTTCTGGCAGACTTTCTGTAATGGGAATTTCACCAGCAATAGAGTAGATTTTTTCGTTCTTCACTTCCGCATAGATATCATGTTGTTCGAGAATATTACGGATGTGCCAAGCCATTGCCACATTGTCTGCTGTGTAAATTCTTTTCATAATGCTCAATAGTATATGGACCAAGCTAATTAAGCTTAGCGATAGATATCGCGCCAACGCAAGCCGAAAATGAATAACACCAAGCCATAAATACTTAACCCGCCTAAAACCAATAGAGCTAGGTGCTGCGCTTGCTGAAATGTGGTCCAAAGCAACCAATCCTCCCAAGCACCCGAAAAATTAATAAGAAAAATTGCCATTGCTAAATTTGCTAGAGCAATTCGAACCAAAAACGCTAACCATCCAGCTTGAAAGAAAAATACTTTTTCCACTCGCAATCCCCGCAATAGTAATCCAGCATTAAGAAATGCAGCCAAGCTTGTAGCCAATGCCAGTCCCACATGCGCCAAACCACTCAAATAAAAAATTATGTTCATAGCCATATTGGCTGCCATGGCGATAATGCCTATTCGCACAGGTGTAGACGTATTTTGTCGGGCATAAAACCCCGGAGAAAAAACCTTAATAGCCATAAACGCTATAAGCCCAAACGCATACGCTCGGAGGGATCCTGCTGAACCTACCACATCAGATACGGGGAAATTCTCATTTTGAAAAAGTGTAACAAGTAAGGGCTCAGCGATTAATGCAAGAGCAATTGAAGCTGGAATAGCAATAAGACAGACAATGCGAAATGCCCAGTCCAAAGTTTCAGCGAAATCTTGAGTCGATGCCTCAGCATGTTTCCGTGACAAACTAGGTAGCACAACAATAGCAATCGCAATACCAAAAGTACCTAACGGCAACTCCATTAGCCGATCCGAATAATATAACCAAGAAATACTGCCGGTGGCCAAAAGCGAAGCAATAAATACATCTAACATCAGATTGATCTGAGTAACAGACACACCGAATAAAGCGGGCAGCATAAGTTTCTTAATGCGCGCCACACCTTCATGAGACTTACTACGTTTGGGGCTTGCTAAGAGATTTATCCGTCGTAAAAAAGGCAACTGAAAAAATAATTGTGCAAAGCCTGCAATAAGTACACCCCAAGCGAGTGCCAGCTCCGGCTCTCGCATATAGGGCACGAGCAGGAACGAGCATGAAATGAGTGAGATATTGAGTAAAGCGGGCGTAATTGCGGGAACCGCAAACTTTCCATAGGAGTTTAGAATCGCACTGCACAGAGCGGTCATGGAAATCAATAATAAATAAGGAAAAGTAATTCGCAACATTTCAACAAACAGATCAAACTTTTCTGGATCATCTGTAAACCCATAGGCAATCGGTACGGCTAATAAAGGTGCTACAACAATTACTAATACCGTGACTAATAGCAGAAAGCCCCCTAGGCTAGCAGCCACAGCACTAATTAAGTTCCGAACATCGTAATGTGATTTATTCGTACGATACTCAGATAAAACGGGCACGAAGGCCTGATTAAACGCACCTTCTGCAAATAGGCGGCGCATGAAATTTGGAATTTTGTTTGCTAGAAAAAATGTATCGGTCGCGTCAGAGGCTCCGAATACTCGAGCAATCACGATGTCTCGTATGAGACCTAACACACGCGAAACCATGGTCATTGAGCCAGTAATGCCACTGGCTTTTAGCAGACCCCCACCATGGTCAGCCTTACTGGATCGGCTTGTATCGACTCGTTCCGAGCCTTGTTGAATTTCAGTCATACCAAATTTTTACTACTATTCCTGTTGGACCATCTCAGTTCTTTGGGAATTTCCCACTTCCGCCAGAATACACCAATTTGGGCTAATAAAACTTATCGTATAAACATATGAATTAGTTGAGTATTCTCATATATTTTGTTGCTTGAAAGTGAACAGCATCCTATTGACATAACTTAGTGAAAACGGCATAGTGTCGCTCCTTTGAAGTAGCGGTACTCTCAGTAATCTAAGCATTATCAATCAATCCTAAGATTGAGCTTTTAAAAGAGCTGTCGTGAAAACGTTATACACAGAATTCAAAGACAGAACATTAAAGATCGAATAATAAAGAAAGAATATAAAGGAGTTAGAATTGGCCAATTCTCCACAAGCTAAAAAACGCGCAAGGCAAGGCGAATCTCGCCGTCGTCACAATGCTTCATTCAGGTCTATGGTGCGAACTTACATAAAAAAAGTGGACGCAGCTATTGAAGGTGGCGACCATACTGCAGCCACTGAAGCGTATAAAAATGCCGTACCTATTATCGATCGTATGGCCGATAAAGGCATTATTCACAAGAATAAGGCAGCTCGGCATAAGAGCAGACTAAATTCAGCAGTTAAAGCCCTGAAGTAAGGCACTAAGTAGATTTGAAAAAGGGTAATAACCGTTTTTGAGTTAACGAAAGCCCAGATCGGTGTCGCTATTAAGAAAGGATTAAGTTATCTCTGTGAATGATTTCTTCTTCACCGGCATAGCCAAGTAGTTCTGAAATCTTCTCGCTACTTTGCCCCATTAAAGCCTGTACTTCGTCTTTATCGTAATTTACCAAGCCCCGCGCTATTTCTTTTCCGGCTTTATTCGTACAGACCACTACATCTCCACGAGAAAACCTACCATCGACTTGTTTAATACCCACCGCTAACAAACTTTTACCCGATTCCTTCAAGACTCTTACTGCCCCATCATCTAGCACCATTGAACCCTTTAAGGTTAGTTGACCCGCTAGCCACTGCTTTCGAGCAGTAACAGGCTCATTATCTGCTTCAAGTAGCGTTCCGATTTTTACACCACTAGCAATCTGCAATAAGACGTTTTCCATTTTACCATTAGCGATAATTGTGTTTGTTCCAGAGCGGGCAGCTAATTTAGCAGCAGAAATTTTAGTAAACATACCGCCGCGACCTAGACTTGAGCCTTTCCCAGCATAATCCATAAGCGAGTCGTCGTCTGCGGAGGCAACACTAATAAATTCTGCATCGGTATCCAATCTTGGATCGGCGCTGTAGATACCATCTTGATCCGTAAGAACCACCATAACATCTGCGTTTACTAAATTTGCGACGAGCGCCGCGAGCGTATCGTTATCACCAAAACACAGCTCTGCGGTTGCCACCGTGTCATTTTCATTAACAACTGGAACCACTTTCATTTCCAAAAGTGTTGATAGCGTGCTTCGCGCATTTAAATAACGAGTCCGATCAGACAAATCTTCGTGGCTCAATAGAATCTGCGCAGCATGGACACCGTGGCGCATGAAACAACTTTCATAGGCCTGCACTAAGCCCATCTGACCCACTGCCGCAGCCGCTTGCTGCAAATGCACCTTTTTAGGACGAGCGCTTAATTCTAACCGAGCAACGCCTTCAGCAACTGCACCGGAAGAAACCAGTACAACTTGAATCCCCTGCTGCTGTAAGCTAACTAGTTGTTCTGCCCAATGGGAAATCGCCTTTTTATCCAGACCAAGACCATTATTGGTTACTAGCGAACTACCGACCTTTACTACCCAGCGCTTCGTATTGTTAATCTTATCTTCGCGCATGCTACGACTTAGTCATCCCAATTTTCTTCCCAATTATCGCCGTCACTTACTCTATTATTTTTAGAGCTCTCTATAGTGCGCCGAATCTCGAATGCCATGGCTTTTTCTTGCTGAGACTGTTCTTTTCGATAGTCTTCATCATCAATTATTTTTTGACGATGAGATTCAATCGATTCCATGAGTTGTTGGCACAAGTCACCACATCCATATTGGTTGATAGCGGAAATCTTGTATATAGGTTTCTGCCAACCCAATTCAACCTTTAATGCAGCTTCCAAAATATCAACCCCCTTGTCGTCTAGCAGGTCCACTTTGTTTAGCACGATCCAACGTTCTTTCGCCGCTAAACTCGGGCTGAATTTTTTTAATTCACTTGCAATTTGTTTTGCGCTTTCTATAGGGTCGGTGCTGTCAGCAGGAAGTACATCCACCAAATGAAGAAGCAGACGTGTTCGAGACAAATGTTTTAGGAAACGAAAACCTAAACCTGCACCTTCGGAAGCTCCTTCAATCAATCCAGGCACATCTGCCATGACGAAAGATCGTTCCATGCCCAGGCTAACCACTCCTAAATTTGGCACTAAGGTTGTAAAAGGATAGTCGGCAACCTTCGGTTTCGCTGCAGATACTGCTCGAATTAAGGTCGACTTACCGGCATTAGGAAAACCCAGCAATCCCACATCAGCGACTAGGCGAAGCTGCAACTGAAGCGTCCTAGCTTCACCTTCCGTCCCTTTAGTGATCTTTCGCGGTGCACGATTTGTACTCGATTTAAAACGCGTATTACCCAAACCATGTTTGCCGCCTCGAGCTACCATGACTGGTACTTCTGGGTTATTAAGATCGGCAATTAATTCCTCAGTGTTAACGTCAATAATACTCGTACCTACGGGCACTTTTATCAGCAAATCCTCGCCGCCACGACCAGTGCAGTTTTTGCCTTGCCCTGGCTGACCAGCCTCCGCTCGGTAACGAGGTTGGAAACGGAAATCTACTAAGGTATTCAGAGCCGCATCTGCCTGCATATAAACACTGCCGCCGGCGCCACCATCTCCTCCGTCGGGACCTCCTTTTTCAATGTATTTCTCACGACGAAAACTGAGGCAACCACTACCACCATTGCCCGCATCTACAATGACCTCTGCTTCGTCGACAAACTTCATGATTTAATCCTGAGCGATACTAGTTGCAGAAACAAAAAAGCCCCGTCGAATGACGAGGCTTTTACCGAAATTCTTGATTAACTAGGCCGATTCGATGCTGACGAATTTTCTATTATTTGGTCCTTTTACTGCAAATTTAATCACACCGTCAGATTTTGCAAAAAGCGTGTGATCTTTGCCACAACCAACATTTTCGCCAGGATGGAACTTAGTCCCGCGCTGCCGCACAATAATATTGCCAGCTTTAACTTCTTGGCCGCCAAATAACTTTACACCAAGGCGTTTTGATATCGAATCACGACCGTTATTAGTACTACCACCTGCTTTTTTATGCGCCATAGCGAGCTCCCTACTTTAAGCCTTAATGCCAGTGATTTTTACTTCAGTGAATAACTGACGATGGCCCTGCGTCTTCTTGTAATGCTTACGACGGTTAAACTTAATGATTTTGATCTTATCGCCACGGCCTTGCTTTAAAACTTCTGCTTCGACCTGACTACCCTCGACATAAGGCGTTCCAATCTTTACTGATTCGCCTTCACCAACGAGCAGAATCTTATCGAATTTCACCTTGTCACCAGTGGCGGCTTCAAATTTTTCGAGCTGAAGGACTTCGCCCTCCTCTACTCTGTGCTGCTTGCCACCACTTTCAATTACCGCGTACATATCTGTCTCCAAAAACCTCAGGAATACTAATGACCCATTCCTTCGAGGGGCCGAATTCTACGGGATCAATGGATTTGAAGCAAGATAAATTGGCGTTAGTATCAGCGGCTTCCTAAAATCAAAGAATGGCCTAAATCTACCTGGTTTCGCGGGTTTTCCCGACTTGACAGTCTTTATTCCGCTCCCTAGCATGCACACACACAAATCGGGCTACGTAACTAAAAAGTTACCTTAAATTTCTACTTTTTCGGTCTACCTTTAGAATGTATCAAGATATTCGCAGTGTCGTCGAAACTGAATTCCTCGCCGTTAATGATTTCATCATCGAACAGCTGCATTCGGAAGTTACTCTTGTCGAAAGCATTGGTCACTATATTGTCGATGCTGGCGGCAAGCGGTTACGCCCAATACTCACTCTTTTGGCTGCGAAGGCCTGTGGTATCGATAGTCAGCAACATATTCCTATGGCCGCAGTCATTGAGTTTATCCATACGGCCACCCTATTGCACGATGATGTCGTCGACATGTCTACTCTTAGGCGCGGACGTCCCACCGCAAATGCTAAATGGAATAACCCTTCAAGCGTGCTGGTAGGCGACTTTATCTATTCTCGTGCCTTTCAGGTCCTGGTCAAGATTGGTGATATGCGTATTATGAAGATCATCGCAGACACCACAAACAAAATTGCCGAAGGCGAAGTACTCCAACTTATTACAAAAAATAATCCCAGCGCTTCTGAAGCAAATTATATGCAGGTAATAGAAAGCAAAACCGCCATTCTTTTCCAAGCTGCGGCCCAATGCGGCGCACTGTTGGCAAATGCTGATGAGGCTTCTGAAAAAGGACTTCGGAATTTTGGCAAAAGTATCGGCATGGCGTTTCAATTAATAGACGATGTCTTGGATTATGCTGGAGATGCCACAGATCTTGGCAAAAACATTGGAGACGATTTAGCAGAAGGCAAGCCGACACTACCCCTAATCTACGCCATAGAAAAAAGCGACAAACAACAACAGAAGCTAATTCAACGAGCACTAAAAACTGAGCAGCTTAATCCAGAAATGCTGAAAGATGTCATTGAGATTGTGCGCCACAGCGGAGGCCTCGAATACACTCAAGGCTTAGCAAAAGAGCAATCAAAGGCAGCGTTGAATTGTTTGCAAGCTTTACCTGACTCTGAGTATCGCCAAGCGATGGAAGCCATGGTGAATTTTTCTTTAAGTAGGAAGAGTTAATAAATCCTATATTGAAGGCTCTATTAATAACAGCGAATTAAGTCTATTTGTATTCTAAATATCCAAGTTCGCGCAAAAAACCAATCCACAGCTGAGGAAAGCGATAGCTGAAGTAAGATAGTTGCAAACACCTGTCTACATACCCGGATAATTGGGACCACCTCCACCTTCAGGCACTACCCAATGGATATTCTGCGCCGGATCCTTAATATCACAAGTCTTACAATGGACACAGTTTTGGGAATTTATCTGGAACTTTTTCTCTCCGCCGGTATCTTCTATAATTTCATAAACACCGGCGGGACAGTAGCGTTGCGCAGGCTCATCAAACATCGGCAGATTAACTTCTATAGGAATAGAGGCATCCTTAAGCTGCAGATGGCAGGGCTGGTCCTCAGCGTGATTAGTATTGGACAAGAAAACTGAAGATAACTTATCGAAACTAATCTCACCGTCTGGTTTAGGGTAATCAATCCTAGGGCATTCAGCTGCAGGTCTTAATTGACAATGGTCTTTAGATTTGTCGTGGAAAGTAAAAGGAAATTTTCCGAAAAATAGATTTTGTTCGATAAATGCCAAAGTACTGCCCAACCAAAATCCAAATTTGTGAAATCCAGCGGAAAAATTGCGAGTTTTATGTAATTCCTTGTACAGATCAGACTTGTTAAAGCGCTCTGTATAGTCGCTGAGTTCTGATACGTCGATATTTTCTTTACTCAGCGCTTCGAACAAGGACTCTGCTGCTAACATGCCGGAACGCATTGCTGTATGGCTTCCCTTAATTTTTGCCGAGTTTAACGTCCCAGCATCGCAACCTATCAGGAGCCCCCCCGGAAAAGTCATTTTTGGTAATGAGTTAAGCCCGCCTTTAATAATCGCTCTTGCACCGAAGCTAATGCGCTTACCGCCACTTATAACCTTCTTAATAACCGGGTGATGTTTAAATCTCTGGAACTCATCGTAAGGACTAAGATGCGGGTTTGAATAAGACAGATCAACGATCAAACCTAAGGAAACTTGATTATTTTCAATATGGTAAAGAAATCCGCCACTTGTCGCAGAAAAACTAGAACCTAACATAGGGTAACCCGAGGAATGAACCACTAGCCCTTCTTTATGTTGAGGCTCAGGAATCTCCCAAACTTCTTTGATGCCGATGCCATAATGTTGCGGGTCACTATCTTTGTCTAATTTGAATTTCTGAATAATTTCTTTTCCTAAGTGCCCTCGACAGCCTTCAGCGAATATTGTGTACTTTGCATGAAATTCGAACCCTGGTTCATAAGATGCTTTCTGTTCGCCCTTGGCATCTACTCCCATATCTCCAGTGGCTACACCTTTGACTTTGCCATCTTCTGCATAAAGAATTTCTGCCGCCGCAAAGCCAGGAAATACCTCGGCGCCAAGTTCCATTGCCTGCTCTGCCAACCAGCTGCATAAATTTCCCAAGGAAATAATATAATTACCATGATTATGCATTGGTCGCGGAACCAGAAAGTTTGGAAACTTGAACGAGGACTTTTTATTCGGCAGATAGTAAACATCATCTCCAGTGACGCGAGTATTAAGTGGAGCTCCTTTTTCTTTCCAATCAGGAATTAATTCATCCAATGCTGACGTTTCAAACACTGCACCGGACAGTATATGAGCACCCACTTCAGAACCCTTTTCAAGAACACAGACCGAAAGCTCTTTTTCTGCAGTTTGTGCCATTTGTAGCAACCGGCAGGCCGTAGCTAACCCCGCAGGCCCTGCGCCCACTATTACTACATCAACTTCCATGGATTCGCGTTGCATAAAACAGCCTCTGAAATTTCTTCTAAA
>TARA_B110000438_G_scaffold9080_1_pt1 | contig 13335 bp, 12 predicted proteins | sample TARA_B110000438 | Tara Oceans TARA_B110000438 (sample SAMEA4398413) | marine metagenome | biome: Polar Biome; feature: [MES] marine water layer (ENVO:01000295) within the mesopelagic zone...; material: water (ENVO:00002006), including particulate matter (ENVO:01000060) such as...... | reverse complement strand
TATTCTTATGGCGACTAGTGCGCAGGCAATCGAGACTCCGCAATACACAGTCATTTACGAAGATGAAACAGTGGAATACAGGCAATACGACCCTTATATTGTGGCAGAAACCTTTGTCGATAAGTCAGTCAAATACAAGAAGGCATCTAACGAAGGATTCATGAGACTTTTCAGATACATCACTGGCAACAATAATACCCAGGCGGACATAGACATGACTGCGCCCGTTCAGCTAGTTGCGGCCAGTGAAGAAATTGCTATGACCGCGCCTGTCCAGCGAGTTGAAACCGAAGATAGTTGGCGGATCTCTTTTATGCTTCCCAGCAAGTATTCGATGGAAACTGCTCCGACCCCCGGTGATGAGCGCATTAGCCTTAGGCTAGTAAGTGGTCAACTAATGGCCGTAGTTCGCTACTCTGGAAGGTGGACTGAACGCAACTATGACAAGCATAAGGAGCGTTTATCGGAAAGCCTTGATGCCGCTGCTGTCGAGACAATCGGCGCGTTTGAGTCGGCCGCATACGATGCACCGTATGTATTACCATTCCTGAGAAGAAATGAAGTAATGGTAGAGGTTAAATCAATCCCAGTAACTCAGCTGACTGCAGCCACTGGATCTTGAGCAAAAATATTCGATAGCGGTATATCAGTTGCAGTGACAAGTTGAAGAAAAATGTCAAAAATCAAGATTGGTATTAGCAGTTGCCTTTTAGGGGAGAAAGTACGTTTCAACGGCGGACACAAACACTCTTCTGTCTGCACTAAAGAATTAGCCAAGTACTTTCAATTCAAATCCGTCTGTCCCGAAATGGGGATCGGCTTAGGAGTGCCTAGAAAGCCAATTAGACTAGTTGGTGAGACACAACAACCTCGGGCGGTAGGCGTGGATGATTCAAGCATCGACGTTACTGACAAGCTAAAAGCTTTTGCGAAAAAAACTATACCTCAATTACATGATATCTCTGGCTATATCTTCATTAAAGGGTCCCCCAGCTGCGGCGTATTTCGAGTCAAAGTCTACAGAGAAAACGGGATGCCAAACGAAAAGCCAGGTTCCGGTATTTTTGCAAAGGCAGTAATGGAAAACTTTCCTCTACTCCCGGTTGAGGAAGCCGGTCGTCTTAGCGACCCAGTACTCAAAGAAAATTTTATCAATAGAGTGTTCGCGTATAATGCCTGGCAGCAATTAATTCAAGGTGACTTTAAAATTAGTGACTTAACAGGTTTTCATAGCCGCTATAAGTACACTTTAATGTCACATGACTCTGAAGCTTGCTTGAAACTTGGCCGAATGCTTGCCAACCGTGGAAAGATTGCTATTGAAGAGCTCGCTCAGAGCTATATTGAGCTGTTCATGCAAACCCTAAGCTGCAAAGCAACCAGGAAGACGAATACAAATGTTTTAATGCACATGCAAGGTTATTTAAAGAACAAACTCGATCGCAAACAGACGGAGTCTTTATGCGAAGTGATCGAACAATATCGAGTTGGCATCTTACCCATTATCGTCCCTATTTCATTGTTGAAGGGTTTCTTTCATAGTCATCCAAATAAATACATGCAGGAACAAGCGTTTCTTCAACCCTATCCTGAAGACCTAAGCCTTCGAAATCGCATCTAGACACACAGCTATTGCAACCACGGTGAATCTATAGCATGCATAACCAATTATGCTGGTTCAGAAACGACTTGCGTGTTCGGGATAACCCAGCATTATCTAGCGCGTTAGAAGCAGGTCCTACTTATGCAATTTACATTGCGACTCCAGACCAGTGGCAATTGCATGATGATGCTCCTATCAAGATAGACTTCTGGCGCCGAAATCTAATTGAGCTAAAGAGCGAATTGCAAAAACTAGATGTAGACCTAATTGTTTTTGAAGTAGCTAGTTATAAGCAAATACCTGAACTTATTAAGAAGGTGCTGCAACACCTTAGCATTGCACAACTTCACTATAATCGAGAATATCCACTAAATGAAAGAAGGCGCGACCAACTAGTTGATTCAGAATGTTCAAAGCTAAAGATATCAATTTCAAGTTTTGAAGATCTACTGCTCGGAGCCCCTCAATTCGTTCTGAATAAATCGGGTTCACCTTTCAAAGTTTTTACGCCTTTTGCCCGAAAAGCACTTGTTGAAATCCAGAATAATTTTAATTTCGTTAATTCGCGAATTAAAATAGAGAAGAATCTAGAGAAGCCACCAATACCCGACCGTCTCGAGGACCGACTCGAGATAGCAAGCATTAATTGGCCGCAAGCTAAATCCCAATGGGAACTGCATTGGCCAGCAGGTGAATCTGCTGCATGTGATCGGCTTGAAACATTCGCAAAAAATCAAATCTCTACCTACAAAGAACAACGCGACAAACCCTCCCTTAATGCAACAAGTCAGTTATCAGCTTACCTTGCCGCTGGAGTAATTTCTGCGGCTGATTGCTGGAGAGCTGCACAAAAATACTTCGATAACACCGGCGTCGAGACATGGCAGAACGAACTGCTTTGGAGAGAGTTTTATAGATATACGGTGAATCATTTCCCTCATGTTTGTATGCATAAATCCTATCGAGAAAATACCGATCATATCCCTTGGCGTCATAACAAAGAGGAATTTGAGAAGTGGTGTCAAGGCCAGACTGGATACCCATTGGTCGATGCGGGCATGCGCCAATTACTGTCCATAGGTTGGATGCATAACCGGGTCCGCATGGTCACTGCCATGTTCCTGAGCAAGCACCTTTTAATAGATTGGCGCTGGGGAGAACGTTGGTTTATGCAAAATCTAATAGACGGGGATTTCGCATCTAACAATGGCGGTTGGCAATGGAGCGCATCTACAGGAGTCGATGCAGCGCCCTATTTTCGAATATTTAATCCGGTAACCCAATCAAAGCGATTCGACGCAGCAGGTAACTATATCAGGAGCTACATACCTGAATTAGCCCAACTGAGCGATAGCTATATACACGAGCCTGGGGATAGGCGCCCGCCTAATTATCCATCCCCGCTAGTAGATCACAAGTTTGGCCGGGCAAGAGCGCTCAACGCCTTTAAGGGCAGCAACAGCTGAAATGCCGCAAAAGCCTGCCACAAATAGCTTCCTCGAACCAGATTAGGGTCGATCTAACTCCACTGTGTGATAAGGCTGCAAAGTATCAATAGCATCCAATGGCTGGCTATTCACATCCCATTTAAAAAGCTTGGCCACGATTTTATCCTGCTCAAAATCTACAATAGTAAAGCCATGCTCTTCAAACGGCGGGACTTGTTCTTGAAAATTTAAATATTGTGATGGGGCTGCACGCACACCGCGAACAACTGATGGGAATCCCTGAGTTGATGTGCCTACGGGACCACAAAGAATATTTGTGATTGGATTGTCATCGAAATTTCGATAACCAGCGGCATGCATTGTACCTACGCCAGTCGCATGAAGGTCGCCAGCTATCACTAGTGGGTTTCGGTGTTTCATATCCGCCAGTGACTGCATGATTCGATCGTGCTGATCCAACCAACCCTGCCGCCAATGAGGCTTGGGTATTTGAGTAGTCAATTGACCTGTCTCTGGATGCAATACATCTGGGTACCACTCCCCCCATTTCCCGGCTGTCCAACCAGGGGGATTGGAGGGCACGTGAACGAGGTGGCGAGTATCTGATGAAGCTGTCCTGTGAGCTAGCCAGTTTTCAACATTACTATCAAGAAAAACTGAATTAAGTGCACCAACATTTAATGTGCGACGCACATCATAGAGTAGTACTTCTAATAACTGACCGTAACGTAATGTGCCAAAGCTCTCGGAAAGTTCTCCGCGAGCAGAACTCGTGGAATACGGCAAACCAGACGATCGCGTGACATCAGGAAGAAACTCAGGGTAATAAAGTTGCTGGGTGGTGCGAGCCAGTTGTAATTGGAACCATGGAACCGGATAGGTAAGTGGTGAATCATTTTCCCAGTGATCATGGTCATCCTGAAGAAAATATACAGGTGTAGATCTAAAGGCAGTGCCATAAAGTGGAACGATCTGAGGTCCAGCCGCCAGCTTCATGGCCTCTTCGTTGCTTCCTCCCATTACTCGAGCCGCAAAATCAAAGTTTGATTGCTGACCCTGGGGGCTTAATTCTCCAGCTTGCTCGCCCTGCCAGGTATGAAGATCCCAGTATATGTGATCGCCATTGGCTACGGCTGCTTGCGGAGCAAAGGATAAGCCTCTTCGCAGGAGCCTTTGGCGTATAGCGATTGGTAGATTGCCGCGCCGATCTCCAATTCCGAAGTACTCACCTTCTCGCCCCCCGGCACAGGAATAAAACAAAACCCTGACCCGTTCGGGATTTTGCTGCGGTGACGGGAAAGTTGATAAGGGCCATGACTCGCAGAGTGAGTTACCGTCACTGTCCTGGAGGGACAATTCATACTCTGTATCGGGCTGCAACTCGGTCGCATAAAACTGCCAAAATTCGCCAGCTGTATCGTTCAAAAACCCTTCGACTAGTTTGTTGTTACTGCCATTTTGAATCTGTAATTGAGGCGTTTGACCGAGTGCTCTATCAAATGAAGCCTTTATCAAAATTCTTGATTCATTGACTGCTGGCAATAAGTGCCTGACGATTCCGGAATCCCAATCTTCTTCAAATGGATTTAGATCCTGTTGTGCGGCGAGCTTTTGCCACGGCCAGGCAGACATCCAAGCACCAGCCATTCCGCCAGCACTAGCGCGCAGAAATTCCCGCCGTTTCACGCGGGGTAAGTACAAATCTTGTTTATCCTGATTTTTATCCTTTCTTTTATTCATGAATTACCTAAACTTTCCAAATGGTAAACTTTGAAGCAGCAATATAAATTAATTTTGAGTCAAGCCTATAAATATAGTACTTATTCTATCCATCCTTCTTGTTTAAATGCTATTCGATAAAAGCGTTATTCCGCTGGCTTGAAGGCCAGTAATACATTGCCGGGCACTTGACGGAACTGACCATATCCGGAACCAACAAACACCATGCCCGATCCTGCGGCAATAGAATGACTGTCAATCGAGCCTCCATAACCTTCAACGCCATTAACAGTTTCATAATCCTTCACTGTGTCAAATTGGAAAATCAGTTCGCCTGAACCCGAGTTGAATACGAACAATCGTCCATCGAGTCCGCCAGTGATGACTGCTCCATCCACAGATAGTGGCGTGGCAGAGAAACCATAGAGCGATTCGCAACGTCTAAGCCGTTCGCTGCGCTGGTCATTGCATTCAGGCTGGGCTTCGTAGAACCAGCTTGGCTCTCCTGTACCAACAAAATAACTATAGAGCCCCGGGCGGCTGTTTCCATTCATACCCCCAGGATCGTTGATAGTCATAAAAGCGCGCTCAGAATCCGTGGCGATACCCCAGTGATTGCCGCCCAACGCTGTTCCTTCTCCGACGCGTTGATTCCAGACCAGCGCACCTGTCTCGGGGTTCAACGCCCAAAGATCACCAGATTTCTGACCAGCAATAAGCAACTCCCCCTCATCTGTTCCTACTAAAATAGCAGGTCCGCCAAAATCGAAATCCACAGAGTTAGTGTCCTCTAGAATGATGCAGTTTGGACCACGAGCGCTGCAGCCGAAATTCCACATATCATTCTCGAGCGCCTGAAAAACCCAGTTTGCCTCTCCTGTCTCAATATCCAGGGCAATAATTGCATCACTAGTATTGGTGGTAGGATGCGAAGTATTTTCACCGGTTGTGACATAAACCTGACCACGCTTTGCATCAATGGTAGGTGTAGTCCAGATGGGTGCGCCTGAGGGGCCACGTTGTTTGACGCCAGTGGAGCTGAGCTGTCCAGTGTATTCAGCTGCTGGCATAGTGTGGTATTCCCATAGCTTTTCACCCGTGTGTACATTCAGTGCAGTGACAGCGCCGTGATTCTCACAGCATTCATAGTTTGGATTGCCCCCAGTAATAACACCAGAACCAGAAACTGGTACGATAATTTTATCTTCGTGAATAACAGGTGTGCCAGTCAGCATTCCCTGATTATTCGAAGCTTGTCCACTCGCGATCCAAATCAGCTCGCCAGTTTTCGCATCAACGGTATGAACCATGCCTCCTGAATCGGTAAACACCAGCATCCGCAAGTCATCGATTTCTGAATAGGCCAAAGAAGAGCGGAGGCGCGAGTCTGCTTCATAGACCCATTTAGCACACCCACTGTTGGTATCCAGTGCAAAGACCCGGCCTGAATCAGTAGCAGAGTAAAAAATAGTTGAGCCGATAATCACCGGAGCGGCGCGTAAACCCGAGGTGTCAGGGAAAGCGACCACCCAAGCCAATTCCAAATTAGATAAATCGGCCGTAGAAAGGCCTGCCTGTGCTGCTTCTAGATGACGCGGGTTATTTCCATCAGATTGAGTAAAAGTGAAGGAAGGTGCCTGCTCAAGGTTTATCACACGATTATCTACCGCACACATAGTATCAGCTACCCAGTCATCAATCTCTCCTTGCGCGGTCTGTTCCTGACCCAAGTTTGGCTGAGTAGCGGCAAGTGCAATAGTAAGTAGCGCGGCTATGGAAAAATAAGGTTTAAGATTTGATTGAAGATGAAAGTAAAAAAACATAAGTAGTGCCCATTCGGTAAATGTTAACTGTTAATTCCTATGCTGCGAGAATCCACATTCGAGTCGCCACCTCATTCAGATGCTAATACAGAACATCAAAAATACAATAATTATTCACATTGTGCGAATCCAGCTTTGAATCAAATTAACAAGGAACTTTAATAACTCATTTTGCATTAGATATCAGGTCTATTTTTGTTTGTGGATTACATAGGCCTTGAATTCTTATCCCTTTTAAGCGCTGACTTGTCGATTATACGTGCAGGGCAACCACTAATGATTGATTTAATGTTAGGCTCAAGAATACATAAAAACTTCTGATTCTATTTAGAGGACACATAAATAATGGAAATTATGAGAAAAATTTTAGCAATAATTTTAATTGGTGTTTTTTCGCAAGCCTCTATGGCGCAGAATCAAGAAGTAACTGAAGCCCTCCAAGAAATTGCAAGTATCGTAATTTCAATAAACCATTTCCCATCTGGTGAAAATAAAACTGTATTGGAAAAAATCTCTGGCAACAACAACCTACCGCAGGGTGTACGTCTTATCGCAAGCTCCGTATCTAACATACAGCACTCTCCGAATGAGCAGGGCAAGCAAGTAATGTCTCAGATTCAAGCAGCTGCTGGAGCTCCAGAGGCTATAAAGTCACTAGCGGCAATTATTGCGAGCTTCAACCACACAGCAAGCGATGAAGAGAAAGCGTCACTTGCGCAGTTATTTCAATTACCGTAATTAGCTTCATAGGCAAGTTCTTAGTTGAAAACTTAGTTTAATTAGCGTGGCTGTTAAAAACCTCCGAAATCAATAGCGAAGGTTTTTTTAGAAACGTTGGCGAACAAACTTATGTCCCGTATCAGTTCTACTTTTATGCAAAAGCTATTATTTGTATGTGCAACCCTAGTGCTACTTTCGGTTTCACTACTCGGTTCTCTTGCAATAAAAGCACAATTTTCTGACGGGCCGTCTGTGCTATTCAGCGGCGGCCCGCTCATTGCAGGCGAGATGGTGATTGGACAGGAACCAGACTGGAGTTTCGTTCGCAATATTAGAACCTTCGAGCTACAACTCATAAACCCAGCCAACTCAAGAACGCTTTGGGTTGTAGAACATGATGGCAAACTCTATTTAAATTCCAATTACATGGGTGGTTTACGACAACGTCTATGGAAGAGGTGGCCAGAACAAGCAGAACGAGATGGTCGCGCGATAATGCGTATTGAAGGCAAACGCTACCAACGTAATTTGGTGAGAATAAAGACAGGCCCCATTGTTGAGCATATAACCCAGGCATTTACCGAAAAGTACCCAGTTGAGATGACAGCTGCCGAAGTTGAGGCGGAAGAGCTTTGGCTTTTCGAACTGGCACCGCGGAACACGAAAACTAATGGAGGCCTAAGATGAAGTCTTCCTACAAGAAATTAGGGATTTTTTTAATTGTGCTTGTGTTTACTATTATTATTGTACCAGGAATTGGAAATATTATTGAGCGTTTGCTATTGCTATTTCTCGCTTCGCTAGGATAGTTCGACACATATTGTTAAAAGCGATTTATTTTTCTGGCATCTTTTAAATGGTTTTCATTTTTTGCTGATAGCTTTTTAACCATGAGAACCATCCAAAGAAGATAATGACTATATACACAGCAAACAGTATTGCGGTGAAATAAAGCTCACGATCGAGATAGAGATAAATTGAAACTAAATCAATTACCAGCCAATAGATCCAATTCTCTAGTATCTTGCGCGCCACCATGAAGGTAGTAACAACACTTCCCCAAGTCGTCAGGGAATCCATATAAGGTAATTGAGCATCTGTCCCTGAATTCAGAAGATGTCCTGATATAAAGGTAAAAAAAACAATAAGAGCCAAGGCTACTGCATGTTGTTGCATGCTCCACTTAGAGATCGGCAAGGCCGTCGAGCTGTCACTAGGAAGTTTCCACTGATACCAGCCGAAAACTGCCATAACAAGATAGTAAACTTGTAAACCAGACTCCATGTATAATTTAGCGCCCCAAAAAATATACAAGAAAATGAGAGCAGAAATACCTGCCGCAAGCCAGCAAAGGATATTTGTTTTGACTGCAAGAAGCAGGTAGACAATCGCAAATATTACCGCGGTCAATTCCAACAAAGAATTCTGTAGGAATTGTTCACTGACAGCGTTAAAAAATTCAACCACTAGACAGACCCCGAAGATCGGCTCCCAAAAATTTGACAACCAAAATACCCTTCCCGCACTGCTCCCAGCTTAGCCTAATTTCAATCTTCAAAAGCTCCATTATCTGCTCATAGTCACCAAACAGCTGTGTCGAAAGATCATTACGTACTGCCGCGATCGCAGGGTATTGCTGAACTTTCTCGACAAATTCATTGATGGTAGGAATATGCTCGTCTGCCAAGTGATAAAGACTAATATCAACTGACGCTTCCATAGCTATCGACCTCTTAGCTGTTGTGTTCATAACTGTACTTCATATGTAACACCGATTATTCGAGGTTCACCGAATTGAAGATAAGGTTCAGGCGCGTAGCCTTTTCTTGGATCATTGCCGAACTCCCCAAAAAAGAACCCTCTAACAGCATAATCTTGATCAGTAAGATTACGACCCCAAAGGCTTAGGCTCCATCGTTCGGTAGAATAACGGACCCTTATATTCAATAATTCATAAGGATCGCTTTGCACGTGATGACTATCGGAAAAATAAAAATCGTCTTTAGCATCAAGGGAGACTGCGATAGACCAGGCGCCCACATTGTAGTCAAGGGCCAGATGCGCCATATAGCCTGGGGCATGGGCTTGATCACGCCCTGATAAATCCTGATTTTTAGAATTCAGGAAAGAGTCGAACGTTGCATCCAGCAACCCTAAACTGGCTGTGAGTCCCAGTCGCTCGGAGGGATACCAAACTGCTTCAAACTCCGCACCATTATTCGTTCCTTCCGCGGCATTGCCTATGAAATCGATGAATTCTGTGCTGCCGTTAGCACGAATTCTGCCAGTGGAACTCTTTACTTGCTGCTCATTCCGGTCATCATGAAACAAAGCTGCTTTCAAATGCAAAGTGTTATCAAGCAAATTCGATTTTACACCTAACTCATATTCAATAAGGAATTCTTCGTCGAATTCTCGCAAATCTGCATCTAATGTTCCGTCGGTGTTAAAACCCCCAGCCTTATAGCCACGAGCAATGCTGGCGTAGGCCATGCTATTCGAATTCAATAGGTACTTGATTGCGACTCGACCACCCCAGAGGGTTTCAGCGGGTGAAAAACTAAGCATTTCTGAGTCTTGATAATTCGTGTCGCGCTTCTCTACTCTTATGCCTGTTTCCAAAGTCAGTTTTTCACTAAGCATCGAGTCCAATTGAAAGAAGGCCGCGGTAGTATCAAAATCATAATCACTATAAAAATCCGAAGTCAGATAGGTGTACTCTCGCCTTAATTCCTCATCATTATTGAGTGTGTACACACCGAACAACCAATCTGTAGAATTGGAAAATAGTCGACTACTGTCATTCGACAAAAACCTTAACTCCAGACTCTGGGTTTTCCGGTTGCGGATATAATTATCTTGCGACATATAGCCATCTGGGTGAATTCCCGCAAAGGTCCAGTCCTCGTCGTAGCCATATTCCATATCTGAATCAGCAAGACTCACGATGAATTTCAAATCAAAATTATTCAGCTGCCAGGTACTATCAATTGCTAATGCATCAGATTCTTGCTGATCCTTTCCCGGCTCGTCAGAAAGAGTTGTGCGCGAATTATCCAGCGTAAAAGCATCGTACCCATTGTCGATGTTCACATGAGATAAAGTTAGATCTAATCTCCACGTGGAAGACAATTCTGCGCTTAGTTTTCCTCGAATCGATAGCTCGTCCTGTGCATTATTTTTCTTCGTTTGTAGATAGTCGTTTTCATAGTAGCCATCGGAACGATGGCTCTCCATGGCTAACCGCCCGTTTACCATTTCAGACACTGGACCAGTAAGCATTGCTCCAATTGTTTTTGTATTGAAGTCTGCAGCTCCGACTTTCAAATTTGCTCCAAACTGATCCTGTGGGTCATGAGTCTTGATGTTGATCAGGCCAGCCAATGCATTAGCACCGTATCTCGTTCCTTGAGGCCCTCGCAGTACTTCAACCTGCTCAACATCCATCATGGTGGCAATGGTAGCAGCCCCGCTGAAGTCTACATTGTCCACCAAAAAACCGACCGAGGGATTGATTGGCGCTACAAATTGACTCCGCTCACCGATCCCGCGAATCTGAAAGAAGCGTGCACGATTGGAACCAGCAGCATAATTTACGTTGGCGATGGCATTCACCAGCTCCTCAAAATGTTGAGCCGCTCTAGATTTTATGATCTCCTCCGTCATCACTGTGATACTGATTGGTGTACTCAATTCCTTTCGGTCCCTAAAATCTGCGGTAACGATAATTTCTTCAAGCGTATTTTCTGCGGCGACAGTAAGACTCTGCATGAAGCCAATACAGGAAAATAGGCATAAGGTGGTATATAGTTTATAACGAGTATCAAACATGAGCCTCTCCAAAATTTTTAATTTAAGAGACCCGGCACTGTTAGGACGTGTGATGAGATGTGGAATGCATCCTTTTCCTACGCCGGTATTAACCGGATCAGGTTCTAGGGTTAACTGGCGTACCAGAGTCTCAGGTCAATTGACCACCCCTAAGGAACAGAATGAAGTATAACATTAGCTGAGCTAATAGTTATAAAGAGATTCATTTATCCAGCTTTTTAGATATTATTTAACTAGGAATAGAGTTTTTGGATCATTGAGCTTGGCATAAGAGTTAATTTAATGAGCACTGAAATCATAGTTATTACAGGCCCTGAATCTTCTGGGAAGACCACGCTAGCGGGCCAACTTTCTAATTCATGGAAAACACCTCTTGTTCCAGAAATAGCCAGAGATTACCTCAAAGAAAAGATTTACTACCATAAATCTGATTTGCTAAAAATTGCCAAGCAGCAACATAAAAAGGAACAAGCACTTCTTTCTCATTCGCCAGAAAAATTAGTTTGCGACACAGATTTGCTTGTTATCATGATCTGGAGCGAAGTTAAGTATGGTCACTGTGACCAGTGGATTTGTAAAACTTTTGAAAACAACATCAATCAACAGTCTTCGACCAGACGTTATTTTTTGTGTGATTCTAAAATTCCCTGGCAAGCTGATCCCCTTCGAGAAAATCCACACGACCGGAATGAGTTATTCAATCTGTACCTTAAAAAGCTTAAAGAATATGACCTGGACCATAGCGTCGTAAAAGGCAATCCCCAAGAACGTTTGCAGCAAATTCTTAATCGTTCGGATTCGAGATAATCCTGGCAAATGAGGAATGAGGCGAACAAGAGCCCCTTGGGTGCAGTTATAGTTCTCCCGAAAGAATCGTAGAACGACCAAATCAAAAAAACGGTAGCACTATAAATAGAATCCTAATTAATGAGCCAGAGATTAATACTCAATAAATCAAAGTTCTTTTTATCGGCTCAGAAATTTGGCCTACCCCTGTTTTCTGGTATTCTTGCGGACCTTCTTAACTATTAGTATGTATCATGGTTATAATAATTCACGAAAATAATGAATGGATCGCCCCATTCGAAACCGCCTTTCAAAAACTCAGCATTGATTATCATATTTGGTATGTGCCAAATATGAGTCTCGATCTTTCTGAAATTCCCCCTGATGCAGTTTACTGGAATAGAATGAGCGCCTCGTCTCATACCCGAGGTCACCGTTATGAACCTGAGTTAGCCGCTGGGATACTTGCATGGTTAGAAAGGCATAACAGAACTGTCGTAAACGGTCCCAAAGCACTCGATCTTGAAATTAGCAAGATGCGACAATATCAATGCCTCGAACAATTTTCGATTCAGACGCCTAAAACGTTCTGTGCGATCACCAAAGAACATCTGGCAAGCGGTGCCTTGCGAATTGGTTTTCCACTAATCACCAAGCATAACCGGGCAGGAAAAGGCTTAGGTGTGAGGAAATTTGATAATGACGCGACTCTGCAAGCCTACCTCGACAGTGATGATTTTGAAGAATCGCCGGATGGTATCACTTTGTTGCAGGAATATATCGAAGCACCGACGGCATCCATATTTCGCATGGAATTTGTAAATTGTAAATTTTTGTATGCGGTTGAAGTCGACACCTCTCAAGGTTTTGAATTATGCCCTGCTGAAGTTTGTGAGCTTGAATCCAATTGCCCGACGGAAGAAATTGCGAAATTTACAATTATCAAAGATTTTTCAATTCCTAATATCAGTGACTATGAATCATTCTTAAGGCAATCAGAGATCGGCATCGCCGGAATCGAAATCATCTATGACAAGAATGGCGACTACTGGACTTATGATGTGAATACAAATACGAATTATAATCCAGAAGCAGAACACAAAGGCAACCAAAGCGCACCAGAAGAAATCGCTAAATACCTAAGTTCTCTCGCTTGATGCTTTGAATTTATAGGTGCCAGTGATTCTCTTAATTCTTATTGTCCACCCTAACCAAGTTCTAGAATCACTGCTTAGCAGCAGAAATTCTTTACTATTTTCATTGAAGACAGTTTTTACAAGCTATCAGTTTCAAACACAGCAAGGTTCACCTGACCTTCCAGACCAGAGCTGCGATTGCTGCTGATGGCTTGATACTCGGCTGACTGTGCCATCTGCAGCAATGCACGCGCATTTGGATAGCGCAC
>TARA_B110000438_G_scaffold152998_1_pt1 | contig 13356 bp, 15 predicted proteins | sample TARA_B110000438 | Tara Oceans TARA_B110000438 (sample SAMEA4398413) | marine metagenome | biome: Polar Biome; feature: [MES] marine water layer (ENVO:01000295) within the mesopelagic zone...; material: water (ENVO:00002006), including particulate matter (ENVO:01000060) such... | reverse complement strand
CACATGGGCGGCCAATTATAGTACAGATGTCTTTAGATGAATTGGATGGCCGATTTGAAAGACATTAGTCTAATTCTTCGGGTCGCCTAAGCCAGGCTAGTTTTCCTATACTGAATTTTATATTTTCCCAGCGATCTATTTTATAATCCAATCGAGCCATTGAAGCTGTTGTGAATGGAATCCAGCTCGAATTTGTACTTAAAGAGATAAAAGATGAAAATGTTGGTTCATGCCCAGTGAGGCATACAATGTTTTTATCATCTTTTAATAATTTTAGAATATTTAATAGATCCTCAGGTAAGCTCTGATAGATTTTTTTTTCTAGAATGAACTTGGACTTCCATCCTCCTTCTTTTATGGATAGTTCAGCTGTTGTTTTGGCCCTCAAAGCAGTAGAAGATATCACAAGCTCTGGAATTTGATTTAGTTTCGCTAAATATTTACCCATTGTTTTTGCATCTCGAGAACCTTTATTTGACAAAGGTCTTTCATGGTCTAATCCATAATCTATATCCCAATTAGATTTGCCATGTCTAAACAAAATCACCGATTTCATTTGCGTTTTTTCTTGATTGCTAATACTGGAATAATTTTATCTAAAATCTGTCCATTCTCTGGCAATTTTTGTATAATCCTAACAATATCCATTCCATTTGTCACTTTCCCAAAAACTGAAAATCCTTGCCCATCTGGATTTCGTTTCCCACCGAAATCAAGTTCAGGTTGGTCATTTATACATATAAATATTTCTGAATTAGCAGTCCCTGGTTCCAATCTGGCCATAGATATAGTTCCATCAATATGATTTAACCCAGTCTCTTCGGTGTTTTCATGTCGGACAGAAGGAAGTTCCATTGGGTGTCTATTAGATCCTAATCCACCCTGTATTACTTCAATTTTTACATTACTGTTAGGTTGATTATTCAAATGGACAACTCTATAAAAATGGAAATCATTATAACGTTTTTTATCAATATATTTTAGAAAATTAGAGACTGTAATAGGTGCCTTATCAGGATAAAGTTCTATATCTATAACACCAAGTGATGTTTCTAAGGATATATTTGTAATATTTTCTTTCATGCATGACACTAAAAAAAGAACGATTAAAAAGATATGATTTTTCACGTATCTAATATAATTATGATTTTCTAACTCGTTTTAAGTAATAATATTAAATTTAAACATGATTACATTTAAAGAAATTCAGGAAGCGCATGATCGAATTTCTCCATTTATACATAGAACAGACATTCTAACAAGTAAAGGTCTTAATGATCTTTCGGGTGCTAAACTTTATTTTAAATGTGAAAATTTTCAAAGATCGGGTTCTTTTAAGATTCGAGGCGCGACAAATACTGTATTACAATTAACAAAAGAAGAGTTAGATAGAGGTGTTATTACCGCTTCTTCGGGTAATCATGGTGCCGCCTTATCAATGGCTGTGTCAAGGTTAGGTAGTACAACAAAAGTTGTTATGCCAAATAATACTCCTAAGGCTAAAGTCTTAAATGTTGAGAGAAATGGAGGAGAAATTATTTGGTGCAATCCAAATCAAAGCTCAAGAGAACGCGTATTAAAAACCCAAAAAGAAAAATCAGGATCGGTATTGGTTCATCCCTATAACGATAAAAGAATAGTTGCGGGGCAAGGTACTGTTGCAAAAGAATTCTTAGAAGATTTGCCTAAATTAGATATGATCGTATCCCCAGTTAGTGGTGGCGGGTTACTTGCGGGTACACTTTTCTCAGTTAATCATATAAATCCCAAAATAAAAGTTTATGGCTCAGAACCTGAAGAAGCGGATGATGCTTACCGTTCCGTTAAGTCTGGTAAAATTCTATCTAATAAAACCACTAACACTATTTGTGATGGACTGAGAGCTCAGATTGGTACAATAACTTTTCCAATAATAAAAGATAAAGTAGAGCGCATCATAACTGTCTCTGAAAAAGATATTATTGCAGCCACTAGGATGATATGGGAGAGATTAAAGATCATTGTTGAACCTTCATGCGCGATAACGTTATCAATTGTACTAAATAATAAAGATTTATTTATAGATAAGAAGGTTGGATTAATATTATCTGGAGGTAATGTCGACCTGAACCAGCTTTTGTGGTGAGATATGATTGACCGTAATTCATCAATAATTACAATTATTGGTCCAACCTCAAGTGGTAAAACATCAATGGGAGTTGGACTAGCAAAATTAATTAATGGAGAGATTATAGGACTGGATTCAAGGCAAGTCTATAAAGGAATGAAGGTTGGGACAGCGCAGCCCACAAAAAAAGAAAAAGATAATGTTATTCATCATCTATTAGGATTTCGTAATCCGTGGGAGCCAATCTCTGCTGGAAGTTATGCAGAACTTGTACAATTGAAAGTGTCTGAAATAAACAAAAAGAAAAAGATACCAATTATTTGTGGTGGAGCAGGGCTCTACCTAAGAGCACTAAATAATGGAATTTTTTTAAATAGTGTGACAGATTTAGATATAAGAGAGAGGTTAGAATCTGAATATGACAAGGATGCATCTTCATTACTTGTAAGACTATCACTGATAGATCCAGATTATGCAGAGATTGTACATATTAATAATAAGAAAAGGCTTGTCAGAGCTTTAGAGATATATGAAAGTACAGGTAAATCACCTAGCGACCATTTTAGCAGGCAAATACAAAAGCCAAGTAAGATTTTAAATCTATTTATCATACTGCTGACATGGAAAAGAGAAACTCTAATTGAAAGAATTATCCAAAGAACTGATAAAATGTTTGAAGACGGATGGATTGAAGAAGTAGAGGATTTATTAAAAAGACAAAGCCAGGTCGAGAAAACATTTACAAGTTTAAACTCTATAGGTTATCAACAGATAAGTTCATTTTTGAAGGGACAAATTAAATTTGAAGAGATGAGAGAGGATATTATAGTTAAAACTCGCCAATTTGCACGTAGGCAGATGCAATGGTTTAAAAAAGAAAAGATTGATATCTTTGTAGAATCAGACAATCTTGATACAGAAAAATTACCTCAGATTTTGCATTGTATTCTTAGGCCTTAATTCTAACTTACACCGCTTCAAAACCCTTTAAATAGGTCCAGAGAGACTTGTAAGGGCAGATAATAAAAATACCTCCGGGAAAGATAACTATCTGCCGGGGGATTTTTTTTATGAATAGGAATATTTATGGACGAAAAAGATATAATGGACGCAATAGCGATCGATCGATCGATTAATCGATTAAGTCATGAGATTCTTGAAAACAATGAAGATCTTAAAAACATTGTTTTAATAGGAATCCATAACCGAGGTGTACCATTAGCACAAAGGATTCAAACTAAAATAGAGGAGTTCAATGGTGCCAGTATTCTAAAAGGTTCACTAGATATTACTTTTCATAGAGACGATTTTAGGGACCGTTTGGTAATGCCACAGGTTAAAGGGACAAATATCTCATTCTCTTTAGATGGGAAAGTTGTTATACTCGTTGATGATGTTCTATATACGGGCAGGACAATAAGAGCAGCATTAGATGAATTAAATAGTTTTGGTCGAGCCTCTAAAGTGCAGTTAGCCGTTTTAATTGATAGAGGACACCGTGAATTACCTATTAAAGCAGATTATGTTGGTAAAAACATACCAACTCATGAAGGTGAACATGTTTGCGTTCAATTAAAAGAATCAGATGAGATTGATAGAGTCTATCTCCAGAGGGATTCAAATTAGAGATGCTACAACAAAAACATTTATTAGGTTTAGAAGGATATCCATGTGAAGATATTCAAAAAATCATAGATACAGCTTTTAATTTTCGTGAGATTTTAGATCGCCCTATTAAAAAGGTACCATCTCTTCAAGGTGTTACTATTGTCAATCTATTTTTTGAAAACTCTACACGTACTAGGATTAGTTTTGAATTGGCACAAAAACGACTAAGTGCTGATACAGTGAATTTTTCTGCTTCTTCTAGTAGCCTTACAAAAGGAGAAAGCTTTAAAGATACCGCTCAAAATATTGAGGCAATGAAAATTGATGCTGTCGTTATGCGACACCCCACACCAGGTGCACCATTACATCTTACGGAATTTATTGATGCGGTAATTATTAATGCTGGAGATGGCACACATGAACATCCAACACAAGCAATCCTAGATATGATGAGTCTTCATGAAAAATTTGGTAAGCTAAAAGGGCTTAAAATTGGCATTGTTGGTGATATTACTCATAGTCGTGTAGCGCTAAGTAATATTCATGGATTGATAACAATGGGCGCAGAAATAACTTTATGTGGTCCTCCTAATTTGATACCAAAGTATATTAGAGATCTAGGTGTAAAAGTCAATTATAAGATAGACGAAGTTATTGAATGGGCCGATGCATTAAATATTTTAAGGATTCAAAAAGAAAGAATGGGGCTTGGTCTAGTACCATCAACGCGTGAGTACCGTTCCATGTTTGGTATTACTCAAGAACGAATAACTTCTCATAAAAAAGAAATTATCATTATGCATCCAGGACCGATCAACCGCGGTGTTGAAATTGATGGTACTGTTGCAGATAGCGACCAAGCAATAATACTAGACCAGGTTTTAAATGGTGTTGCCTCGCGTATGGCAATATTATATTTACTTTGTGGTGTTCAAACTAATGATGAAAGGGACTGATGAAAATTAAAAGTTTGGCAACGGATTTAATCTTGAAAAATGGAAAGATTATTGACCCATTTAACAAAACAGTATTTACTGGTGATGTTTGGATAAAGGATGGGAAAATAGCTGGCTTAGGAGCAACAAGTGCGCCTAATGATAGTGAAGTTATTGACTGTAGTGGAAAAATAATCACCCATGGGTTTTGCGATATTCATGTTCATTTTCGTGAGCCAGGAAGAGAAGATAAGGAATCCTTACAAACTGGATCTTTAGCGGCAATGGCAGGTGGTTTCACCCGAGTTTGTGTGATGCCAAATACAAATCCACCGTTGGATTCACCTGAATCAATAAATTTTATTATTAAAAAAGCAAGGGACTGCCCTATTTATATACATCCAATTGGAGCAGTTACAAAATCTCAAAATGGAAATGATCTTACTGAAATGGGTCTTATGCATAAGGAAGGGGCCATAGCGTTTAGTGATGATGGTTTACCCATCCAGGATGGACGAATGATGCGAATTGCTTTAGAATATTCAACCTTAATGGATACCACAATTATTAACCATGCAGAAGACGAGTGTTTACGAGCAGATGGTGTCATGCATGAAGGCTCTGTTTCTACTCATTTAGGATTACCAGGTAATCCCGACCTTGCTGAATCTACGATGGTACATCGTGACCTTGAACTAGCTGATCTTACTGGCGCAAAATTGCATGTTCCTCATGTTAGTTCTTCAAAAGCTATCCAACAAATCAAAAGGATGAAAAAAAATAATAAAAAAATCACGGTCGAAGTGACTCCTCATCATCTTTTTTTCAATGATGAATCCTTAAAGTCTTTTGATACAAATTTAAAAGTTGCACCTCCAATAAGAACAGAGGAAGATCGAAGATCGTTAATAGATGCTGTGAAAGATGGTACGATTGACTGTGTCGCAACAGATCATGCACCGCATACAATTGAAGATAAAGAGACAACTTTTGACCTGGCATCTTTTGGAATGATAGGCTTAGAGTCATGTCTGGGTGTCTTGATAAAAGTTTTAGTCGACCAGGAAGGAATGACTTTAGAAGAAATACTCCCATTGCTCACAAATAAACCACGCTCAATTATGGGATTAAAATTAGATTTGTTCAGTAAAGGGGCTGAAGCAGAGATAACAGTTTTTGATCCTGATAAAGAGTGGGTATTTAAAAGAGAGCATGTTTACTCGAGGTCGGTGAACTCTCCGTACTTCGGAGAAGAGCTAAAAGGGTCAATAGAATTTACTATTTCATGTGGCTCGATATTTAGCAAGCTCTAAGAATTTATTACTAGAATATATATTGACTCTGGAAACAATCCGCGAGTAATTTCGCGGGCTCTAAACGAAATGAAATGAAAACTATATCAATAAAACAATCAGAAATTGAAAAGGGTTGGTGGCTTGCAGACGCAGAAGGTCAGACACTTGGTCGCTTTGCATCAAAGATAGCTCAGCTACTGCGTGGAAAACATAAAGTTAATTATACTCCACACATGGATATGGGTGACTTTGTTATTGTAATTAATGCAGACAGAGTGCAAGTAACCGGTTCTAAAGAAACCGATAAAACTTACTTCCGCCATACTGGATATCCAGGCGGTGGGAAAGAAACTTCTCTTGCTGAGATGCGTAGGAAAAAGCCAGAGAAAGTAATTGAAAATGCAGTAAAAGGAATGCTCCCACATAATCGTCTAGGTCGTAGCATAATGGCTCATCTAAAAGTTTACGCAGGGAATAATCATCCTCATTTAGCACAACAACCACAAAACTTAGAATTATAATATATGTCTGAAGCAATTTTTTACGGTACGGGTAGAAGGAAGAGTTCAGTTGCCCGAGTATTTATGAAACCTGGGAAAGGGGAAATTCTTGTCAATGGAAAACCTTTCAAAAATTATTTATGTAGAGATACTCTAGCGACAATTGTTCTTCAGCCTCTAGTTGCTGTTGAGGGTGAAAAAGCCTATAATATAAGCATCAATGTCAACGGTGGAGGTTTAACCGGACAGGCTGGGGCTATTCGTTTGGGTATATCAAGAGCATTGCTCGATGTAAATGCTGATTATAGACCAATCCTTAAAGAAAAAGGATTCTTAACACGTGATGCAAGGAAGGTTGAACGGAAAAAACCCGGACAACCAGGCGCTCGTAAAAACTTTCAATTCTCAAAACGTTAAATCATATGGCTGAAGTAAAATTTGAAGACCTACTTGGTACCGGTGCACATTTCGGGCACGTTACCCGTAAATGGAACCCTAACTTTAAACCCTACATCTTATCTGAAAAGAATGGTGTCCATATTATCAACCTCGAGTCTACAATTGATGCAATTAATAAGGCTTCAAGTTTTGTAAAAGATATCGTTGGAAAAAATGGTGAAATTCTTTTCGTTGGGACAAAAAAACAGGCCCAAGATATTGTACAGCAAGAAGCAGATAGATGTTCTATGTTCTATATTGTTGAAAGATGGCTGGGTGGAACCCTCACTAATTTTTCAACTATAAAAAAGAGTATAAAGCGTCTCAAACTGTTAGAAAAAGAAGGCTCTAACTTGTACGAGAATATGACTAAAAAAGAAACTCAGATGTTAAATCGTGAGCGAGTAAAATTAGCTGATCAGCATCGTGGGATAAAGGATATGCGTCGCTTACCAGATGCTGTCATAATAGTTGATGCTCAATATGAGGACACTGCTATCAAAGAAGCAAAGCGGTTGGATATACCTGTGGTCGCTATTGTTGATTCAAATACTGATCCAAGAAAAGTTGACTTCCCAATTCCGGCAAATGATGATTCAATGAGAACCATTCAATTAATCATCTCCGCGTTGGCCAATGCAGTTCTAGAAACTCGTAATTCTGATTCTAACAGTAAAGATATAGAGCCAAAAGAGAAGCCTTTGGAACAAAATAGTGCTAATACAGAATCAATCAATGTTTCAAATATTGATAAAGTTGAGGAAAAAGTCGAAGAAGTCAAAAAAGAGATCGAAGATAAATCTAAGAAATTAGAAGACTCAAATTTAGAAGAAGAATAAACTCAACTTTAGTTATGAATATAGATGCACAACTTGTAAAAAGTTTACGAGATAAAACTGGCGCAGGAATGATGGATTGTAAAAAAGCGTTGGTTGAATCTAATGGTGATATTGAAAATGCTGTAGACCATCTGAGAAAGTCTGGAGCTGCAAAAGCGGAAAAAAAAGGTTCCCGTGATACAAAAGAAGGTTTAATTTATTCATATATACATGCTGGCGGTCGGCTTGGTGTTCTACTAGAACTTAACTGTGAAACAGATTTTGTAGCAAAAACAGATGGATTTACAGAACTAGCCCACAATATTGCAATGCAAGTAGCTGCTACCAACCCTCTCTCCTTAGATAAAAATTCAATAAATGCAGATGTTATTTCTAGAGAGAAAAATATTTATAGCGAACAAGCAAAGTCAGAAGGAAAACCTGAAAATATTATTGAAAAGATGGTTGAAGGTCGACTAAATAAATTTTTTCAGGAATCTTGTCTAATGGACCAGACATATATAAAAGACCCTGACAAAAAGATAAAAGATCTCTTGAACGAAACTATATCAACCTTAGGTGAAAATATAAGTATTAATCGCTTTATACGTTTTGCTATTGGCGAATCATTCACCCCAGACAACGGCCAAGTATAGATTTAAATGAGTGAACCCGTTTACCGTCGAGTTCTTCTCAAGCTTTCTGGAGAGGTCTTGGCTGGTGATAGTGGTTTCGGTATCTCTCCCGAAAAAGCTATTTACTTAGCAAATGAGGTAAAATCAATTCATGAGTTAGGTGTTGGAATTGGTCTTGTTATAGGAGCTGGAAATATTTTCCGAGGAATCCAAGCTGCCAGTGGAGGTCTCGATAGAGTCACTGGTGATTATCTTGGTATGTTAGCGACCATAATGAATGCAATATCTGTACAAGATGCATTAGAAAAAATGGGTTGTGAGACCAGGACACTATCTGCTATAAGTGTTTCCCAAATAGCTGAACCCTATATTCGTAGAAGAGCAATTAGACATCTTGAAAAAGGAAGAATTGTAATTATTGCAGGAGGAACTGGAAATCCATTCTTTACCACTGATTCAGCTGCTGCATTACGTGCAACAGAACTCGGTGCAGATGTTGTACTTAAAGGTACTAAAGTAGATGGTATTTATGATAAAGACCCTATGAAATTTGATGATGCAATAAAGTTCGAAAATATTTCTTTCTCAAAAGTTTTAAATGATAACCTCAGAGTTATGGATCTTACTTCAATCACTCTTTGCAAAGAAAACAGTTTGCCTATTCAAGTATTTAATATCAATATCTTAGGAAACTTGAAAAAAATAATTATGGGTAGTAAGATTGGAACACTAGTATCGGATTAAATGATGATTGAGGATATATTAAAAGATGTCAGCCAACGAATGGATCAGTCCCTTGATCATACCCAAACTGAGTTGAATAAGGTTCGGACTGGTAGGGCTAATCCTGAAATGTTCAACTCGCTCACTGTTGATTATTATGGTTCGATGACACCTCTTAACCAAGTATGCACTGTTTCTATTCCTGAACCAAGACTGATTACTCTAACTCCATTTGAGAAGACTCTAATACCTAATATCGAAAAATCCATCAGAGATGCTAATATGGGTTTTACTCCAGGTAATAATGGAACCGCTGTTTTAATTCCTATTCCTCCCTTAAGCAAAGAACGAAGGCAGGAATTAAATAAGTTTGTTCATCAACTAGTAGAAGATGGTAGAGTGTCAATAAGAAATATCAGGCGTGATGGTATACATCAATTGCAAGACCATGGAAATGAGGGGCATGTCTCAGAAGATATTATCAAGGATAATGAAAATGAGATTCAAAATAAAACGAATCGACATATTGATAAATTAAATATTATCCAATCCGAAAAAGAAAAAGATATCCTCAAAGTCTAAAATATTATTACTAATATAAAAAAAGCCCTGGTATCAGGGCTTTTTTTATTTATGGATACAAACTTATTTTAATCACATTTTGACCAACCACATTCCCTACAGGTGAGACATCCGCCCTCGTTAACTACACTGTGGTTATGACATTCAGTACATATCATGATTCCTTCATCTTCTGGCACATCCTGAGCCATTGTAATCCTCGGTTGTTTTTCTAATGAATTGTCACCTTGATTCTTAGAAATATTGGCTTTACGTTCATTTAAATAATCATCTAATGCTTTTCCAATCGCATCTGGAGTTGATAAAATTAATCTACCGTCTTCCCAGGTAGGGTTAGGTCCGGAGATCCCTTTTAATTGCCTCACAATTGCCTTTGGGTCTAGTCCAGACCGAAGTGATAAAGAGATCAAACGACTAATCGCTTCAGACTGTGCCGCAGCATTTCCTCCTGCTTTACCAATTGTCGTAAAGACCTCACATAGACCATTCTCATCTTCATTTATAGTGATATATAGTGTGCCTTCTCCTGTACGGATTCTCCTAGTGACACCTATTGTCTGAGTTGGTCTTACTCTTGGACTTTTATCAAGACGTTTTTCTACCTTCAGGTTACTATTTAATGCTTCTTCAGTCTTTGGTGAAGGTTGCTCTTGGTCTGAAACCAATATGCCCTCTCGGCTTCCTTCTCTATAGACAGTGATTCCTTTAAGCCCAGATTCATATGCCTTCATATAAATATCGGCTACGGTTTCAACCGTTATATCTTTAGCTAGATTTACAGTTGAAGAAATAGATGAATCAATATATTTTTGAACACTACCTTGCATTTTTACACGGAAATAGGGGTCTATATTATGGGCTGTAACAACATGCTCTGGTAGTTGGTCATCTGTGCCAAATAATTTTTCAATAATAGGATGATAGACTTTGTATTCCTTAAAAGATTTTCCATATCCACCATCATTCTTTTTTACACGTCTTTTATATGATGTCGCAAAAATAGGTTCTACGCCTGATGAAACTCTAGCCACAATTGCGCCACTTCCTGTTGGAGCGACAGTTGTTATAGTGCAGTTTCGAATACCATTTTTCTTAATTTTATTTTGTAGTGGTTTTGGAAGATTTTTAACGAATTTACTTTGTGAATAACCTGCCCAATCAAAGTGCGGATATTTTCCTTTTTCAATTGCTAGGTTTACACTTGTTTCATACGATGTATCTCTAAATATTTGCATAATCTGTTCTATCGTTTGGAGTGCATCTTCACTATCATATTGGATACCCATTCTAACCAACATATCAGCTAAACCAAGAATTCCAAGACCTACACGTCGATCATTTTTTGCATTTTTTCTTTGATCTTCCAGTGCATGCCGATCTACATTATAGTCTACAACATTATCTAAGAATCTTGTGGCTATTCCTACAGTTTCTTGGAACTGATCAATTAAGAAATTTCCTTTATCATCTACAAAGCGTTCTAGATTTACCGCCCCCAAATTACAGCAACCGCCATCTGGTAATGGTTGTTCTGCACATGGGTTAGTTGAGACAAGGGGAGAGCAATATTCGGCATTATGATAGTCTTTCATAGTATCCCAGAAGATTAGACCTGGCTCGGCACTTGTATGGGCACATCTAATAATCTCATCCCATAATGCTGTTGCCTTTATGGTTTTATAAACCTCACCTTCATAGGTTAGATTAAAATCATTATCATTTTTTACTGCAGCCATAAAATCATGAGTTAGGAGCACCGAGATATTTGAGTATTTGACCATGTCAACATCACCGGTTTTTATACTTATAAATTTTTCAATATCAGGATGATCTACGCGTAAGGTCTGCATATTTGCACCACGTCGTCCGTGCTGTGCTATTGTATTTGTGTTCTCACTAAATAAATTCATAAATCCAGTAGGGCCACAAGATTCACCACCGGTACCGTTTATTGCTTTTCCTGCCGGTCTTAGAACAGATAAATCGTGACCGCAGCCACCACCATATTTATATGTTAATGCTTCATTTATTATGGTGTCATAAATTGATTTTATAGAGTCATCTCTTACAGCAACAACATAACAATTGTTTAGTGTTGTTGTAATATCTTCCCTACCGGCACCATGCATAATACGCCCACCTGGAACAAATTTAAAATCTTCGAGTATTGAAAAGAATTTTTTCTCCCACTCGTCTCTCAATAATTTTGTTTTTTCAACTGAAGCTAAGGCTGTTGCTTGGCGGGTCCAGAGTTCATATGGATGTTTTTCCCAAGGGGCTAAATATTTTTGTTTTAATACATCTAATCCTAGTTTGTCGTCTTTATAGTATGTTTCTATAGAATAATGATCAGGGACATTTGATATATTATTACCTTTCTCTGTACTAATAATTGGTATTGGATTTTCTAGGGGCTGCCCATCAGAGTTCTCTACGGTAAGATCGAGCTTGATTGCTTCGGCCATATGGTATTCCTAAATCTGAAGATCGTATACATGACAAGTACAACGATCAAATTAATTCTTTATAAAAAAGGATGACAAATGAAAGTACGATAAATCGCTAGGTTGGCTAAAAGAAATATAGAATACACAAACTTTATTATACAAGGGATAAAGATAAAAATAATGAAATTCAAGAGAAGAAAAACTTAATTTTCCGAAAAAGGTATTAAATTCCGAACTCATAAATATCCTAAATAAAACAATATCAGTAATTAAAATAAATATTTAAAAAATTGATTTAATAGTTAATAAGAATTCACATTTTTTTCATCCCTTACTATAGATAATATTCGACCATGTTGCGGGTGTCGTATAATGGCTATTACCCCAGCTTCCCAAGCTGGAGACGTGAGTTCGATTCTCATCACCCGCTCAATTAAATTAAATATTAGATTCAAAGGAAAAAAGAATGAAAGATCTACTTGGTGCAATAGCAATTCATCTCCTGTTTGCATATATCATTATTTGGTTAATACTTAAGATATCAAGCTGAGAAAAATACGTGGCAAAACCTATTATTGCTATAGTTGGGAGACCCAATGTTGGCAAATCTACCTTATTTAATCGCTTGTTAAGTCATCGCCATTCCATTGTTGATGCTCAAGAAGGAATTACTAGAGATCGAATATATGGAGAGATGGAGTGGTGTGCACACTCATTACAGTTTATTGATACAGGCGGATATATCCCTGATGATTTTGATATCTTTAATGCTGCAGTTAGAGAGCAAGCTCAAGAAGCTATGAATGAGGCAGATTTAGTACTTTTTATGGTTGATGGAAAACAAGGACCAACTTCAAGTGATAAAGTCTTAGCCCAATTTGTAAGGGAAAGTGGGAAACCTCATATATTAGCTGTTAATAAATGTGATGGTTATAAAACGAATGAACTAATACATCAGTTTCACGAGTTTGGATTAGATAACCCTCTGCCAATATCAGCATTAAATGGTAGGCTAACAGGTGATCTCCTAGATATTGCCTTAGAAAAATTAAATATTTCTAAAATTAGTCCAATCGTCGATGAAGATATTGGTTTAAGGTTAGCTATTGTGGGTATGCCAAATGTTGGGAAATCGTCACTTACAAATGCTCTACTTCAAAAACAACGAACCATAGTAACACCTATCGCTGGAACTACTCGAGATGCAATAGACGCTCATTTAAAATGGCATGGCCATGACATTACTCTTGTGGATACTGCCGGATTAA
>TARA_B110000438_G_scaffold295043_1_pt1 | contig 13374 bp, 10 predicted proteins | sample TARA_B110000438 | Tara Oceans TARA_B110000438 (sample SAMEA4398413) | marine metagenome | biome: Polar Biome; feature: [MES] marine water layer (ENVO:01000295) within the mesopelagic zone...; material: water (ENVO:00002006), including particulate matter (ENVO:01000060) such... | reverse complement strand
ACACAGGACTGGGAAGACGATTCAGCTCGACTTGTCGTTGCAGAAGATGATGCAGAAGATGATACATCATACATGTTGGCAATCTCTAGTGAACGTGAGGCAAAACGCCATGCAGTACTCAATCACAATCCATTCCTAGGCCGCATCACACACGACAATCTCTCGGCGTTCGAGAATGGTGATCCACAATCAGTTCTGAATTTCCCCCTTGATACAGGGAAGAGTTGGGACTTTACCCTGTTTGGAATCGATTGGAACACTGAAGTCATTGGGTCTTCAAATGGAATAGCAACGATGACTGCAACATCATCGGATGGGCAGATTCTCACCTACACCTATGATGGCTGGGCCGGTTTCATCGGGACCCTCGTATGGTATGATTCCGATCAGATCCTCCAACTTCGAATGACACTTACAAGTAATGGATTTGACCATACTGGCAATGTGTGGTTTATTCGCGCGGGAGATATCTTCGCAGAAGAATGGGATCACGGTCCTGGTGCACCTGATGTTGAAATCACCGACTCGTTTTTTGTTGGAGATCATCCCAGCCAAGGCCCCTATGATGAGATGATTTACTGGCTTGATGCCGAGATGGGTGGTGGCCGCAGTAGTGGTTCACTCACCTTACGAGATCACAACTCCGCCTCTGTTCTCACCCGTCAATGGGGAGCCGGTGCCAAAGAGTCAGGCAACCTTGGAACCATTCCATACCCAAGTGGAGAATACACACTCACCATCACTCAAACTGGTGATTCTTACATCCGACTGATTGTCGCAGGTGGTTTGACCAGCACTTGGGAACTCTGAGGGGTTGTATGGGCACACTGGTCATGCTTCATGGCCTCACGGGTACGGCTGAGATGATACGCCCGCTCGGCGAAACATTATGTCCAAAGGGTTGGGATTTGCTCTTACCCGAAGGCCCCTTTGTCCACCCAAAGCGTGGCCGTGGCTGGTGGATTCGCGCAGCGCCCCCAGAATCTCCACTCGGCGAATCGACTTTCGAACAAATCACCGAGAGTCTTTCATCACTAGAACCGCAAATCCCCCAAGGCCCGCTTATTGTCGGTGGATTCAGCCAAGGCAGTGCTTTAGCACAAGAATTGTTGACTACAGATTGTGCTGAAAGAATTCTTGGAGTCATTGTCATAGGCGGAAAAAGTGCGAGACCTGAAGAGCTCCGTTCCACCCTATCAAATCATTCTCCCCGTCGAATGATTTCAATGCACGGTGAGAGTGACCATATCGTGCCATTGTGGCAAGCAGACCAGACTGCCGAAATCTTCCGTGAGGCTGATTGGGATGTGACCTTACTGCGCCATCAGAAGGGCCACATGGTGAACCTCGCCCAGCAGCAGGATTTGGTCGACTGGATCGAGATGACCGCTGAAATTGCAGACAACGGTTCATGAAGGTCCCCTCTGTCCAATGGTCATGAGCGGCCGCGTAATGTCACATCTAAATCGTGCGAATACTGATTTTTTGCTATTCAGCACCAATATATGTCCGTATTGCACCAAAGCCAAGCGAATGCTCGATGGCCAGAAATTATCCTGGAAAGATGTCAATGTTCAGAATGACAGAGAGTTGAGGATGGAAGTAGTCGCAATGACTGGTCACCGCACAGTCCCGGTGATTTTCGATATTCGTGGGGCTGAACCCATCTTTGTCGGTGGTTCAGACGACTTGGAGATATATTTCTAAGGGATCAGCTCATCGAGGAAAAACCCTACGACGCGACGCCTGAATCGCCTTGGATTTCGAATAATAGATATCAACGCAAATCCAATGATTAGGATGAGGCAACCAATTACTCCTGCCATGCCAAATATAATTGAGAAAAGACCAACGGCGCCAATATTTTCACTATACCCCTCCCCTCCCTCCTCAGGTTCCCAATCCAACCAAACCATCGTCGCAACAATATCCAACCCTGTTTGGAGCCCGGCTTCGACATTGTTTCGCCCCCCCGCCATGGTGTTGATGGTGGTTACAGAATCGGTTTGTGCGTGCTTTGGTGTTTGTTCACAGGTATCTCCCTCTTCGTGGATATACTGATGCTGCCCCCGAATCCATGTTGCGGTGTGGTTGTGCATGATGAAATTGTAGTGATCTGAATTCCCCTTCGTGTCGTCAATGACACGAACCCATTCTTCAGGGTGCTCAAGGTCGGTGTTGATACTTTTGAGGTGTGCCTGAAACCATTCTGCATCAGATTGCATTTCATCGGTTACTTCCAAACCACGGTCTTCGTAATAGGACCAATCATCTACTGGAGATGTGAACATGTACAGCGTCCAGTAGTCCTCATCACATCCGGTCAATTGGCTGGCCAAAGGTGTCGGCACAGGCCAGTTGAGTGCGAACATGTCGAGATTCACGTAAGTGACATTGACGTGGACGGGGATTTGCTCCTCGACAAAGTGCAGGCTACCCATGCCCCCACTTTCTGGACTGCTCGTACCCTGCCATTCTTCGTAGTCCCACCATGCCAACTTCCAGGTGTGCATCGGCTTGCCATTCCATTGTGAGAATGTTCGAGCCAGTTCGAGCAGAGCACCGGACCCCGTCCCGTCATCGTAGGCGCCACTGCTGCTACAGCCAATGTAATTCTGACCGATGACTGGTGGCGGGGCGTAGCAGATGGCATCGTGATGAGCTCCAATCACCATCCAATCATCCTCCAACGTGCCATTAATCGTGATGACTATGTTCTCGCAGTTTTCACACATCTGAGTCGTGAACGGCTGCCGTTCGACCTCGTAACCCATCGATTCGAGTTCACTGGCGATCCAATTTCGGGCATTCTCATTCGCTGCTGTGTCGATTCTTCGATAACCGAATTGTGTCATTGAGACCATGTTATCGTATGCAGCACTACCTTCAGGCCAAGCGGGTGGTTCTTCGATTTGAACTTCAGTTGTCTCGATATCTCCCGGTAAACTCATGGTCAAAAACATGGTTAAGACGAACAACGCATTGCGCTGTAATCGACGAGACATCGCTCCAGCGACACATGGTGTTCATCTTGAGGCTTCGCCTCAAGCGCGTGCGCTCGTACGAGGGTGAACCTGAAGGTCGAGGTACGCTTCGGCAGTGCATGGGCGACTGGGTTGTACCCGAATCACGAACTCAACCAGTCAACCGTGGTGAAACACTCAGGGTGGAGATGGAATCCAAAATCGATTCCCAAATCGCGGCTTGGTGGCTCACTCAAGCATCTTGGATGGTGCGATTTCATAATGGCCCCCTCGTACTCATTGACCCTTGGTGGCGCGATTTGTTTGCCGGTGATCGTTGGGGTAAACTTCTCGGTGAATTTCCACTTGAACCTGAAGAACATCCTGAGCCTGATTTGATCTTATGCACCCACTGGCACGATGACCACATTTGTCCTGAATCTATACCTCGATTGGCTGCCCACTTCCCCGCTGTAAAATTTGTTGTCCCAAACCGTTCGGTGGACCTGTTTACTGGATGGGGGATTTCAGCGAATCGTATTATTCCAATGATGGGCTCAGATTCGACTACCATTGAGGGCATACAAATCCACGCAATCCCAGCAGCCCATGAAGAATTAGATATTAATGAAAATGGCGCATGGTACCTTGGATACGTACTGGGTTTCAATGACTCTACAGTCCTACATATGGGGGATAGTCGCCCGTACCCTGGTTGGCATACAGCCTTCCAAGAAGTTGCGAATCAATACGACTTGGTTTTTGCTTGCATCAATGGTAATGACAACTTACGGCACGATGAAGCTGTAGATTTAGCACTCGCTCTAGAACCCAAGTTGATTGTGCCGATGCATTATGGGATGGATCCAGGGAATACGGTAGACCCACAAATATTCGCGGATGAAATCCGTGTACGTGCACCGAAGCAATCCTATGTTATCCCAGAGGTAGGGGGGCGCATTCTCATTGATTGAAAATTGTTTGAGCATATTCGTACCCTACAGGTAGGCCCACATCAACATAAGTCGTTTTTACAATGGATGCATGGAGATTTCGCGTTGAAGCCAATTTGCGTAAGGCGGCAACTTCACCCATTTCAGCTACATTCCAGAACGCTTGGGTCCAAATCGCTCTACCTGTAATTCTGTATTCACCCTGAGGAAATGGCTCATTTGGATTTTTATCTGAGATTTCGAGTATGCAACAATCCTCCAGTTTTGTGATCCGTCCGGTATCGCAGAGATGGTTGGCCCATGGTGATTCTGTTTGGACAACCGCAAGTATGCAGTCGCCGCGAAATTCGTCACATAATATTGTAGATGGATTCGCTTCTGGGAACAGTACATCTGGAAGTGCGACCAAACAAGGTGAATCACCAGAAAGAATTCTAGCACATCGAACGGCGTCAACCAAGCCGTTTGGTTCCTTTTGATGGACGATTTGAACGCCCCGATTCTTCAATGCAGCATCGATGGCTGGCTTGTTCGGCGAAGAAACAACAACAATTTGTTCAATTCCTGCGGCTTCAACCTCTTGGATGGTTCTTTCAAGCATTGAAATCCCACCTACTTCGATAAGTTCCTTGCAGCCCAGTACTGCGTTTTCATTCATCCTAGTGCCAAGACCGGCGGCTGGGATGATAGCCCAGATTGTATCATTCTCCTCCGCCATGAATCCCGCTTGACGTCTACGGAATTAAGATACCCATGAACCAGAGTCGAGCATCATGCGACGAGGCGCTGAGGCCATCTTCTGTTCCATCCCAGCAAGGATTGGACTTCTTGGCAACCCCTCGGATGGATACAATGGTCAGTGCATTTCTGCACTCGCCCGCAATTGGCGGGCTCGCTGTATTCTGACGCCGCATGAGAATCGTTGGGATTTTTCCCTCAACATTTCTTGTGGCGATGAAACATTGGAATGTAAGTCGCTTTCTGATTTGGCTGCAAATCCACCTGAACTCGGTGAAGATGGTATTTCTCGTCTTGTTTTAGGCGCATTAATCCACTTCCAAGAGGACTGTGTCGCTAGTGGTCTTGCCATCGAGGCGAGTGGTTTCCAACTTGAACTTGATACTGATATTCCACGACAGGTTGGACTCGCTGGTTCGTCGGCAGTGATTACCGCAGTGATTCGATGTTTACTGACCCACCATGGCTTAGGAACAGCCTTACCTCCGCATGCGGTGGCGGACATGGTTCTCAAAGTTGAAACCGATCGACTGAATATTCATGGTGGTCTACAAGATCGACTTCCCCAAGCCTACAATCGTATGCTTCACATGGATTTCCGTGAGGAACTGATGGTTGGTCGAGGTTGGGGCGCTTATTCGCACATGGAAGAATCACTTCTGCCTAAAATGTGGTTAGCGCATGGAGGTGTAGGCCGAGAATCGGGTAAAATCCATGCCGATATGCCTCGACGTTGGGCGGAACAAGAACCGGTCATGGTCCGAATCATCAGCGAACTCGCATGGTGTGCGCATCGTGGGAAGGAAGCACTTGTTGGAGGAGATATGGGTTCACTTTCAGTCGAAATCAATCGCAATTTCGATTTGCGAACCGAACTTTTCGGTGAAGAGGCCCTCGGTGAAAATCTTGCAATGGTTAATTTGGCCCGCAGTCTTGGTTCCTGTGCCAAACAACCTGGTTCAGGAGGAGCCATCATCGGCCTGATTCCTGACGACGACTTCATGGAGCGCGCAGCTCCGGCCTTTGCTGAGCACGGCTGGAAACTCGTGTCTCTGGAGATGTAGGAATGCCCGACAATCGAATGCGAATTGCCTATGTCCATGATTCGCCGTTACACAAGAGTATCACCACAGATTATCGTGACCCAAGTCGTTTGGTGCGGCTCGGTTTTACCGACGTGGTAATCTCAGATCAGATGAGTGGTTGTCTGTATGGAATCACACCTGAATTGGTCCAGAGGATCGATTCAGCAATTGATGCTGGGTTGAATGTTTGGCTCATGGATGACCTCTTCACTTTGCCCTATGGTTCAGATGCTGGTTGTCCTGGGCGTGAAGATAGTTGGGAACTCACAGCCGCATCCATCCGGGATGTTATTGAAACGGTTCCACAGATTCGTGGCCTCGTATTCCGGTATGGAGAGACATTTGAGAGCACTAATTCAACCTTGAAGCGAGTTGATATTCTTCGATGTCAGTGTATCGATTGTTCGTCGATGGATGGCATTACCCGACGGCGTAAGGTGGTCGAACTTCTCGAATCAGTGGTTTGCCGTGAGATGGGTAAGCGATGTATTTTGAGACTTTGGGACCTTTCAGAAGAAGGTATACATGCAAACCGAATGTTACAGGCTAAAGTTCTGAAAAAATGGGCAGGGGATCCACGATTCTTTGTTTCTGTAAAGCACACCCTCACCGATTATTGGCGTCACCAACCGTGGAACCCATCGATTGCAGAAGATGGCCCTGCTCGGTTGATTGAATTTCAATGCGAACGCGAATACGAATTCATCGGTATGGTACCCAACTGGATGGGCCCTGAATGGAGCCAGGGCCCCATCGAATGCGGGGAGCGGGGGTGGACTGGTATCGCCAATGTACGGCCCAAGGATTGGGCGGGGAGTTGGATTATTCCACTAGGGGGTGGTTGGTCCACTCGCCACGCTTCCAGTGAACTTTGGGCGGATATGAATCTACATACAATTCTTTCATTGACGACCAATCCTGATAGGGATGTGGGTGAAATTCTATCTGAATGGATATCTCAAAATGGTTTACCGCAAGAATCCAAGCAACTGTTTGAGAAGAGTTCCGAACTGATTCTTCGACTTCGTTATCTCGATGTTTGGCGTATCATTACCAACCAACGGTGGATGCCTTCGGAAAATTGGTTTCGGGATGATAAATTTGTGCCGGGTGCATGTGCAAAAATTGCCAACACGGTTGTTGAAGAAAACATGGCTGAATTATTACTATCAGAGCGTGTGTTGGCAACCGCAATGGCTCGAAATCAGTTGATGGAGGCTGAAAAATTACCAAATTGCCGGCACTCAGAATTCATATTATCCTCCTACCGGTGGGCTCTGAAATTTGCTGAATGGACTGAAGAAACTTGGGACCAATTACTAGACGCGGCCCCGTTAAGTCGGGCCGAATCGAAAGCACTTCTTCTCCGCCGTCTCGATAACAATCCCTTGGCACCATTGTCCGTGATGGATTAAGGCATACGGCCTCTTCGGAGTGCCATGGAGCATCTCTTGTTCGCGCGACTTTGGGAAGAGGTTGACTTCGATGATCACCCTCACAGTGGTGGGCATGGGCCTGAGCCTGAAGGCGAACTTACCATGACTTGCACTAGTGACAGTATCAGTGTACAAGATACACGTTTTTCATTTCTCATCGGAGAAGGGGATGGTGCCGATTCAATCCACCGTTGGACCACGCACAGTGTACAGATGAACCAAGGCCCTGGGAGACTGGGTGTACACCGGTGGTCGATTTCTCCATCCTGCCTATCTGCCGAACTTTCCAATTGGGTGATTGGAAAAATCGGTGAACCCAAGAAACAATCTGGGGAATCTGTGGTCCAACATCGCGAGTTACTTGACCAAATTAGGAATAGTCTCTCACCCACACTACCAGAATGGACTTGGCATCTTGAGATTGATAACAAAGCAGATCGAATGGGGTGGTATGTTCGCGCCCCGAATTCATGGCGCAGTCTATTCACAATTTTTGTTGGTCTCGGTTGGAATCAAAATTCCCCACCCTGTGGTTTCCTCTTGTTTGAAAGAGCACCCCCCGGCGAACTTGATCGGGAAGATGAAGATGAACCCAATCGCTTAGATGGACTTCGAACGGTAGCTCTGTGCAATGCCTCAAGAGGTGCATTATCTCTACTCGCAGGCGACATGATGTGGGCTGCAGAAGCCCGTCCTTTGGCATTGGAATTACCTGGTGATGTCGAACTCTGGCCACCATCTATGGGTCGCTGGCCCTTGCTCCACGCGCGTTCGGAATCTATCGAAGGTGTGGCAGAGTGGGCGGCTGTAATCGTGGATGCACTTCAACCAGCGATTTCCACTCTATCTGCCACAATTGAAGGACTCAGTTGGCATTGATGACCAAACCATCGTCATCGTAATCCCAATCAAGAATATCCCAGCCTGCGGCTTCGCAAGCTGCAATCACAGCATCCTGTCGCTGTGGGCCTGAAAGAAGAGCAACGCATCCGCCACCACCTGCACCCAATGCTTTCCATGCTGCAATGTCTTTACGCTCAAGGAGTGGGTCGACAGTTTTCCGGAAGGGATCATGAAGGGACAAGTCAAGTGCATCTACACCTTTACACACATCATGCAGTGCTTCAACAACCAAATTCCTTCTATCTTGATCAAGGCCTTGGGCCATCTTTCTCGCCGCCAATCGAATGGTCATGAGTCCCTCGATGACACCTTCATCGTTGGCTGCATATTTTTCCCAAATAGCATCGTGTAGATCACCACTGACATGTGGTATTCCTGTATTTGCGACAATCAGATGCTTTTGCAACCAAAATCTGGCGCTCCGTGGTGGGTCAAACGGAAGTTCTTCGACAGAATCTCCGATGAACATCAGGTGGTTGAATCCACCGTGCTTTGCTGCCCATTGGTCCTGTCTGCCGCCAGTATTGCCGAGCAGTGCTTCAAACTGGTATGCTGCTTCTTCTGCGTTATCAGCACCGTTGATTGCAGCCATTAATGCGACATTAATGGCTCCGGTCGTCCCTAAACCGGAACCTACGGGCGCATCACAACGATAGTTCACCGCGAGCCGCCCATCATCATCAATTTCCAGTGATGCATGAGCGTGAATATTGATGGCAACGTTGACGACTTCTCCTCCAACTTCGTGTGTATAGGGTGGGACATCCGTCCACCCACCCGCTAAGTCTAGTCGCACCGGGGCACGGGCTTCTACACGCTTCATATGACACGCCGAAGGGCCCCGCTCCCTTCATCCCTCCGACAGATGTGCAATGGCATCTTCGATGATTGTCATAGAACGTTGTAGAATCATTCGCCGCCATTTTAGTGAATGGGGGTTGAATGCATTGAGCATATTACGTCTCTCCTTGCTCTGTAATAGACGAAGTGGAGGTTTTCCACTCCATTGCGTGAGTCTGTTTTCGGCGCGTACCAATTTGAGTAGTGGAATCGGTTTGATGGTTCCAAATTCTTGAGTGATATTGGTCCAGTCTTTGTCAGGGAATCTGGCTTTGATACCCGCTTGAATCCCCCCTCGGATCTTGTATGCCACACCTTTGGCGGGATCTAATGGTTGAATCCGTTGCCCATATCGTGCCTTCAATGCCACTTCATCAATACCTTCTGCAACTAACAATGAATCGACCCCAAATGGTCCAAGTCCCGTGTGAAAATCAATCCAGATAATCTGCTTTACATTCGACAATTTTCGTTCACACCAATGAATAAAATTTTGGCTCGATTCTGCTAATTGCGAGCCGCCATATTGCAGTGATTTTGGTCGTGTATACTGGCCTTCTTGAACCGCTTGCTTGGCATTCGAAAAGCCCAACCGAAATGCATGCCATGCCGCTCGTATAGTGTAGTATTCTCTACCCTTTTTCATACTTGTCGGATTCAGTAGAGAATCCAATCGAGCATAGTTTTCCGGCTCACCTTGATAATCCTCACCAGGTGGTAAGAAATTCCGATTCAAGTCTGCATTGTCCTCATTGACTCTCCGTAACCACGCCATCCCCCAAGGGTTGATTGCGTGTGCAAATACAATTGCACAGTCATCTGGCAACGATAATTCTTGAGATTTCAATCCATCCAAAATCCACATGGCAGCAGCAGAACCTGGAAACCCTTCTACCCCGTGAACACCAGATGTGTGAAGGATTAATTTCGTCGCATTTGGAGGTCCGATCCAAAGAAAATCAGTTGACAACGTTTCATCGTGTGGTCCTTTCTTTGAAATTGGTAATGTTTCGATTTCAATATTCAGATTCTCTGCACGATCTAGTAATCGTTGCCTTGCCGTCACATATTCAGTGGCGAAACAACGCTGGATATCCGCATCCGTTGGCATGTTACGGCCTCAGTTGAAGCGCCATGTACCAATTGTCTTGGCATTGAGTTTTGCAGGCCAACCAGATTTACTGATTCGTGGTTTGGTTGTTTCATTTTCAAGCAAATCACATCCCCGGACATTGAAGAGTGGCAAATCAGTCTCTATCCTTCCCTCCCAAACCTCATTCGTTGGATTGTACAGGCGAACCACGTTTCCATTTCCGTTTGCGGCAGGCTTTAGGCAAGCAATGATTGGTGTTGGTCCGGTTCCAACAAGTCGAATTGATTGTAATTTTTGACCACGCGATCCTTCCGTACAAACCTCGTCAAATTCTCCATCCAGTTGTGGTTTTGGTAGGGCTGAGATAATGCTTGCTTGACAGGCGTAGGTCTCTGCAATTTGGTGAATATTCGCTTCCGCCCATGAATCCTCGTAGGCCATGATAGCCCAACGAGTGCAATGTGCCCCTTTGCATTGAGCTCCCGGCGCCTCGAATACGGGGCCAGCTCGATTTCGACGGCTTGCAAATCCATCTCTACTGAGGTGCCCAGTCGCTCGCACTAGTGTTACGGCGAGGGTTGCCCCATCTTCACCAGTTATCGCTTCGTATTCATTTGAACCAGGGCAGAACAATGCCACTCCTCCGCTTTTTTCTTCCACCATCAGCATGTCACTGAAGTGATGGGTTGGAACATGTGGCTGTTCCCAATCTGGAAGATGAGGCCAATTAGCTGGGCGTTCAACAATATCGAAGGCAGCTCCTGCATGTACGTTCTTCGCATCAACACCAGTGGGTACATGCAATCGCAAGCGATGATCTTCACAGGCATTGTTAACCCATGTTTCAATTTCGACCATCGCATGCCCACTTCGCAAGGTAATGTAGTGATCAATGGTATTCCATTCCACTTCTTCGCTGCGCTTTTGGGTGGTATTGTCGAATCGAAGGGGCAGGGCCCAAGCGATGTGAAGGCGGATGGTCGCAGTCCAATCGTCTTGTTGTTCAATTGTGAGATAGACTTGTCGATTTGCCTCATCTTTGTCAGCAAACCGCTCATCGGTTGCCAAGACACGCTTTGACATTTTTGAACCGCGGCCAGCTGCTTGTGGCACCGGATGTCCACCAGCCGACCAGTCGTAGGAGTCCCCGGCATCTTCAGAATCTTCGAGCCGTCCCGCACCCACAATATGTCGTCCAGTCGTATGATCCATGATGTCAAAGCGACCATCAGCACGGAACAATACTCGAACAAGACCATTGTCCATCCAATCAGTGCGACCGAATTCACCTCCGAGATTGACAGGTTCAGCCGGTAAACTCGTGGTTCCTCTTCCCGGTAAAATATGTGCCACAGAAAGGCCTGGGGGGAGCCGGTGGACATGAATTCGTCCGATGACTCGTGGCAATTCGACATTGGCAACTCTGTCATCATGAACATGTAAATCCCAAGATTTAGGTTTTATTTGAAGTCCCGAAGTATCGATTAAACAATCTCCCGATGGTGCAGCCATTTGTATTTTCACAGGCAGACCATGGTCGAGCCAGCAACGGAATTTCGGAACTGCCAAGTCAATCATCAACGAACCTGACCAAGCTTTGGTTAGGGGGTTGTGTAGCAATACGGGAACAGCATCGCGATCATCATGGCTGAGATCCATTTGTTCTCGCAATTCCATTCTCAAATCTTCTTCCAACATGGCACTGATTTGTTGTGCGTGTGTGAAGCGGACTTCCATATCATCATGAGTTTCATCTACGCTGCACCCACAGATGTCATCGTGAGGGTGGTTGCGGAGGATTTCACGCCAAGCCAAATCCAGCCGTTCGCCTCGGAACCGCCCTCCGTGTGCACAAGAAATTGCGCTCAATTGCTCGATGCGGTCCCGCAGAACACGCATCGTTTGGTCATTTGCTCGTTTGAGATACAGCCGTGCACTGAACACACCAGAGAGAATATTACGGTCCCAGCCCGAATGTAATTCACCTTGATAACGGAAAATTTTCTTCTTGCCAAGCCATCCTTTCAGTGCCTCAATATAAGCAGGGAATGAAGAGTGTTCAAACTTGATTTTCCCATTGAATTTTTGACTTGCTTTACCAATCAACATGGGTAGTGTGGGCTGTGGGTGTGTGTGGTCACTACCTTGTCCAAATAGCAGTACTTCAGGTTGCCATCCAAGTGATTCATGTTTGTCTAGAAGGCGCTGCATACGCTCCATTGCAGTATCCACATTGATGTCGAGTCCATCCTTTCTGTCGAGTGGCCGGTCTTCAAAACCCCAAGCCATTAGATTTGGGTAGTCTGGTACCTGTTGAACTGCCAGAACCTTCGATTTTCCATCACTAGCATACCAATTGAATACACCGCCAGCTTCCTGAATCCATGGTCCAGCCCCTCGGGTGAAAATGAACGAATCAAGTCCAGCACCTTTCAGAATCGCTGGTAATTGGGCGACGTGGCCAAAGGGGTCGGGGACATATCCTACTTCAGAACGGCCACCCCAGCGTTGTGCTGTTTGGTTCCCCATCATGAGGTTGCGAACCAACGCTTCGCCACCAACGATAAATTCGTCAGGGAGTACATACCATGGCCCTATGTTCAATCGACCCTTCTCAACCAGTTTTCGGATTCTATCTGCATTTTCTGGTTTGACCTCAAGGTAATCCTCGAGAACAACAGTTTGGCCATCCAACTCAAACGAAGGGTAGGCTTTGGGATTGTTTTCCATCAAATCCAACAAATCATCGACTAATTCGACAAGTCGATATCGATATTTTTGGAATGGTAAATACCAAGCTCGATCCCAATGCGTATGTGGAACGATATGTCCAATCAGTGGTGCGTCTTTTAGGCGACCTGTATTTGCCTTCTTGAGCTTTGGATATCGGCTGCCTTCAGCAGCATCTTGGGGAAGGGGTTCAATTTCCGGTAACGGTTCTTCCTCCTCTTCTTCAGAATCTTCCCATTTCTCACTAGCTCCAGTTACAAGAGTGATTTCTTCAACTACATCTTCGGCCTCTTGAGCCGCTAGTTCCTCCGCATCGACAATGACTTCTTCCTTTTGGCCGGTCATGCGGGCAAGTGCAGTATCAAATGTGGTTGATTCAGAAGGCTCCGCTGGCACGGAATCTTCAATTGGAGGTCCACGACGACCGGGTGGTCCACGCGTAGGAGGGCCTCTGTGTCCAGGTGGACCTCGACTCGGTGGTCCTCGTTTCTTAGGTTCCTCTTCAACAGGCTCATAATTCATCTCAGATTCAGATTCCGGTTCGGGTTCCGATTCTGGTTCTGTCTCCGGTTCAGGTTCAGGTTCAGAGTTTTGAAACGCATCGGTTGGGGGTGACCTAGATGGTGGTCCTGA
>TARA_B110000438_G_scaffold302432_1_pt1 | contig 13387 bp, 9 predicted proteins | sample TARA_B110000438 | Tara Oceans TARA_B110000438 (sample SAMEA4398413) | marine metagenome | biome: Polar Biome; feature: [MES] marine water layer (ENVO:01000295) within the mesopelagic zone...; material: water (ENVO:00002006), including particulate matter (ENVO:01000060) such as...... | reverse complement strand
TCAAATCAGCAAAAGTACGTTTTAGATAAACTGCAGTGTTAAAAACATCTCCAGCAAACGATTGCTTCATTGTGTTAGCTGGCTGCTCTTTAGAAGCGGCCATCAATTCAATCATACATTCACCGAATAAAAAAATGTTTTTCATTTACAAAACCTTAATAACTTTACTTAAAAATAATAAAATTCTCGGCATTAGAATCCCGAGAATTTATGCTTATCGCTTCTAGCTTTTAGCTTTCAATGGCTCAACTTTTGGAATTAATATCCAAATAGCAGCTATTGCAATTACAGCTAAAGACGCACCAATAACAAATGCCGGAGTATAATTACCGTCAGCAGTCAAAATAGGCACGAGTGCCGTTAATCCTAGCGCGCCAAATTTCGCTGCCATACCAGAAAAACCAGCTAAGGTACCCACAGCTTTTTTACCAAATAAATCACTTGGTAGGGTTTGAACATTACCAATAGCGGTTTGGAAACCGAATAAAATAACGGCCATGATAATTACAGCAGTCGTTGGTCCACCCGGGTTAGCCATAGCTAATAATGCAGGTAACATAATCAAACAACCTAAGGTAATAGTCAGTTTGCGCGTTTTATCGGTGTTCCAACCTGCTTTAATACGGTTTTGAGCAAGTAAGCCGCCAAACCAAGCGCCAAACATAGCACCAACATAAGGAACCCAACCGTAAATACCAATAGACTTAACATCCATCCCATAAACTTCATTTAAATAAATAGGGATCCAAAAGACAAATAACCACCAAATAGGGTCAATCGCAGCAGAGGCAATAATGACCCCCCAGCTTTCTTTACGAGAAAGTAATTCTTTAGTCGAAGGGTTATATTCTTTTTCGTCTAAAGTACAATCAGCATCAGGATTACGTTGACCGGTTAAAATATATTCGCGTTCTTCATCGGTGATCCAAGGGTGAGACTTAGGCGGAGCTTTAACCAATATGATCCAAGGAATTAGCCATAGTAAACCAACTAAACCGATAACAATAAATACCATCTGCCAATTAAAGTATACGGTTAAATATGCAATTAATGGAATCGCGATAATACCGCCAATAGCAGCACCTGAGTTAAAAATACCTTGCGCTAAAGCACGTTCTTTAGTTGGGAACCAGTCAGCATTACTCTTAGCTGCGCCAGGCCAGTTACCAGCCTCTGCAACACCTAAAATAGCGCGGAAGATACTAAAACTAAGTACACCTTGTGCAAAAGCATGAGCCGCTGTAGCCAGTGACCAAACACCGATAGACAACACAAAACCTAAACGTGTGCCTATCCAGTCAAATATCTTACCAAAGATGGCTTGACCAAAAGCATACGACAAGATAAATACGATAGAAATATTCGCATATATTTGCTTACGCTCTAAAGCTGATTCATCTGGAAAAAGATCTTCAACAATATCAGGCCAAAGTACGCTCAGAGCGGAACGGTCAATGTAATTAATAACAGTAGCTAACGCAATAAGGGCAATAACCCACCAGCGCAAATTTTTCATTTTCATGCGCTAGCTTCCTTATTATGAATATGGTCAAAAGCACCTTCTTCAACAAAATCTTCACGTGCAGGGCTAAATGTATCGATTAGAATACCACCAGTAGGACAGGTAGCACCATGGTCGGCATGAGGAGGCATAAAGCAACTATCACCTGCTTTTAAAATTGTGGTTACGCCATCAATATTAAAGTGAAACTCACCTTCAACCACATAAGTAACTTGTGAATGTCTGTGTGCATGGTTGTATCCAATAGCACCTTTTTCAAACCAAATTTTAACGGCCATCAACTCATGGTTGTAACCTAACATTTGACGCTTTAATCCGCCGCCTATGTCTTCAATTTTTTCTTCATTACCTAATGTAAAATGTGCACTCTGACTCATGACTAACCCCTATTCTTTAATGTTGAACAATTTAAAACGGCCATCAAATTGATATTTAGAGCCATTAAATGAAAATGTGTTTAGTTGATTATTTTTGATTTTATCTGTTGCATTAAACGCTAATAAATAATGTTTATTGCCACTAAGAATAATTTCCACTAAATCTATATTATTAATTTTTTTATGTGTTAACTGTTGTACTTTACTTACTGCTGATACGGTAAATTCTTTTGACGGGTTATATTCACCATGAGGTTCTAATACGCTAACAAAAGTATGGTTGCTAGCTTTTGTTTTACGATTAATAAAGGCATTTTCATTACGTAAATTAAACAGCGGATCGTTAGCACCAATTTGAGTAAAGATGATTGAAGCATCGCCATCCATAATCGTTGAGCTTGTATAGAACCTACCGTTATCATTTAACCATGTTATTTGTGATAAGCCGGCACTCGGTTGAGCTTGTGCTTTCAACCATAAATGTTGATAGCCATTGTCTTTTCCAAGTACAGGTAAACTGGTTAAGTTAGTCGCTAACTCAAAGTTTGTGCTAATTAAGTGACCTTTGTAGTGAACAGGTAAATCGTACTGATGTTCTTCGTTAGAGTTAACATCAAAAATATCAACCACCAATGACTGTTCAGCATCTTTACTGTTAAGCATAGGTAAATTAATTAATGCCATCGTACGTTTTAGAGATACACCTTCATAGGTGCTATCAATACGTGCTGAACTGATAGTAACGTCATCATTTTTTGCAAAGAACAATAACTCAGGGTGATTGGCATTACCTTTTTTCACACTGGCATTGAAATGAGTTTTTTCATCTACAACAACGGTGTTATGTGCAATCGTTTGTTTTGCCCATGTTTTGTTTTCTGGTAAATAACGACCACCAAACTTTGCCTCAACATTTAAGAAACGAGCAGCGCCATAGTCTGAAACTATTTCTGCACCTTTATCGTAAAACTGCCAAGTTAGCTTATCAAAATGTCCATGGCCTAAACCTTGCGCGGCAGGTTTAAATAATACCGCTTGCTCGCCACCAACATTTTGACGCATAACAACCAGTGCACCTTGTTTGCCGTCATTACCGTCACCGAAAGCCACTGACTTAAATTTATAAGGTGTGTCTAGATTTTTATCTAGCGCGTTCGCTACTTTTAATCCGTCACCCGTTAAAATAACTTGGTCTTGTTGACGGGCAATATCAAGTAGCGATGAATCTTGAGTTAATCCATAAGCAATAGTGACACCATTAACTAACTCAATAGTATCAATACCTTTACTTTTTATTGCATCGTTAATAGGGAAGAAAAGCATGTTGTAACTTAACTGTATTGTAGTATCAATCGCCTTCAATACTATGCCATCACGATATTCAAAAATTTTACGTTCCGGCTGGTTCGAATGAATTGCTTTCGCGAAGGTAACGAATGGCATTAGCGCATAACGTTGATAATAAGGACCCTCGTTGTAATAACCTTGTGGTGAGAACAGTTCATCAAGTTGTCTTAAAAAACCACCTGTTCCTGATTTATCTAAACCATAAAGCGCTTGTTCAACCCACTCTTGCTCACCAAGAACGTAACCTGTCATACCAACAGCTGCTGTTGTCCAGGTGCCATGGTTATGTACTTTATTAAATGTTTCAGGCGAATCTACTGATAAAAACTTTACTACTGGACGAAATAAACCATTTTCTATCTCTGTTTTTTCAGTGCTAGATAATGAGCTTAAAATTAAGTCGTAGGCTTGGCTGGTATACACTAACCAAACGGCTTCATTTAAACTTTGCCAAAATAGCTTACCAGGGTTTTGTTTACCCATTTTTCTTTGCGGATGCAAAGGCAATGTAGGATAAAGCTGGGCATACTCAAGTAACATATCACGAACATAGCGAGCATATTTTTCATCTTGAGTTAATTGATAAACAACACCAGCGTCATACATTAATTTATAGTTTTTCTTATGACGTTCATGTGTATAACCACCGCCGCCATCTTTTGGTAAAGGTACGGTTATCACTTGTGCTATTTGTTTATCAACAGATGACTTACGTGCAGCAAAAGCTTTGGTAAATTGACCATCTTGTTTAATCGCACCACGCATGTCTTTTACATCAGCAGGTGTAATAACAAGGTTAGGGCTAGTTCTAGCAAAAGTACTGGTACTTGCGATTAAAGTCATGACCATCATAACTACAGCTATCAAGCTACCATTTAAGCCATGCAATCTTGATAAAGAATGTGGCGTTTGATTAAAAAATTTCATAGCAGCTCTTAATTCGTTTGTTTATTGTTTGATAGCACAGCAGTGTGCGGGCCTTTGGCATGCAACTCTTTTACGCTCGGTGATGCTGTTTTATTTAAAATATTATTTTTAACTGCAGTGATGGGTTCACCCACTGTATGTTCAATGACAATATCAGCTGTGTTGTTAAAGGTATTACTTTCAACATTAGTAACTTGCACACCATGTAAATATAAGCTTGACGATGTTTTGTTACGTTTGCCGTTACTACTATTTATAATCGTATTATCAAACATAGCTAAATGTGGCCCAAACGTACTTTCATCAGTACCACCACGATATAAATTAACTAAGGTCCCTTGCACATTATCAAAAATATTATTTTTAAGAATGACATATTCAGCGTTATAAATGCCTAAATCTTCAATCTCTTTATTTAAGCGCAGGAAATCACCGGTAATATTCGTAAAATGATTATTGGTTAATTCAATATAGTCGGCAAACGAACCATTACCAGCATCAAAGAAATGAAAAGAATGATTAATATCAAGTGCACTTACCGAGCTATTACGCAGAACAAAACGATAATTCTCAACCATGCCCCATTTTTGAGAGCGTACTAATGTGTTACCTGATGCATCAGGACTGCTGTTACCTGTTATAGCTAAACCATCGAGCGTTAAGCTACCGCCATCAGAAATTTGAAATAAAGTAGAGCGTTGAAAAGTTAGAACCGCTTTACCTTTATGCTGCGCTTTAATCGTTAGCGTTTTATTAATATCGATCATTTTTCTGGCTTCATATTCGCCATCAGCCAATATAAGGATATCGCCGTCATTGGCAGCAACTACCGCATCGAATAAAGCATCATCTTCGGCTTTAACTTGGATAGTTTTACCTGATTCAAAAGCCACTAAGCTATCAACTTTTGAATACCAGCTTGGACCTGTTGCTGACTTTAAAGTCGGAGTTAAATTCTTTTTAGCTCCTTTATCAGCAAATTTTGAAGATACTGGGTATAGTAAGCCGTTTTCAGCTCTCTTAAGTTCAACATTTTGCTTTTCAATGCCTGATGCAAGCGACTCCAACGCAGACGTATTCGCCACATTACCTTTAAACTTAATACCACTAACATCATCAAATAAAGTAAATGGTTGTTGACCATCTTCATTAATAATTAAATTATTTTTAATCGTTGAATTAATAGGTACCGCACTTCTTTCTGCATCACTACCAGCGGCAAGTTGAATATGTTTTACATTTACTAAAGTATTGTTTTCGATTAATGCGTTTTCAACTTGATGATAACGGTTAATGGATGAGTTAGGCACACCATTCATTACGGTGAAGCCACTACCAAATCGATAACCTGTTAAACCTTCTAGGTAATTGTTACGAATAATTTGGTCTTTGTTGATAACTCGAATACCACCAGTATGATCAACACCATTACCAATAAAAACATTTTCTTCGATTAAGTTGCCATTACCGTGGCGCAAAGTAAGGGTTCCTCTTGATTCAAAGAAAACATTGTTACGAATTTCATTTTTACCTGACTTAACTGAAATAATTTCAACTTCACCGTCACAACGGTCGAAGTAATTATTTTCAACCACGGTGAAAGAGTTTGATAAAGAGTAATGACTCGTGCCAATACGCAGTGTTTCTCCACCATTAGAGCCTAGGATTGGACGTGGTCCAAAATAATTGTGATCTATTTGATGATGATTTTCTTGACTCTCTTTGGTATTAAGACGAACGGCTACAGTGACACCTTTATTTCGTTTACCCGAAAGGTAATTGTGATCTAGACGATTATATTGGCCATAAATAGCAACCCAGTAATCAGACTCACGCTTATCGGGATTAGTGAAGTTATCAATAACCACTTCTGTCACACGTGAATGAAAGGCTAAATTGTCTTTATTACTTCTAAAAGCAACAACAGCGCTACTTGGTGTAAAGCCATCTTTAAATACAAGACCTGAAACAACTAAGTGTTTCCCTGCTAAACGCAAGTTAGATTGCCCCGTCAAGAAAACCTTACCTTTAGTTTCAGCTTTTAACGTAATAGGCTGTTCTTTTGTGCCCTTACCTTCAAACAAAATTTCAAAATTATTATAAGTACCATTGGCTAATACAATGTTGTCACCCGCTTTAACTTTTTTAAGCGCCTTTTTATATGCGGTTTGGCTATCAACCAACCATTCTTTAGCAACCAATGGGCTTGCTGATAATGCTAAGCATAATGCTATGGTGAAACAGCACAGTAAGTAGGATGATAATTTTGTTTGTTGCATAAAATGACCTATAAAATTAAAGTGTAAAATTTGACGATTTATCGATAAATGTTAAATCCCGCCAACATATTTTATTAATTAAACTGAGCTTTCCTAAATAAGTGGCTTACCACGTTAAGCATAAATCGGCTGTTAAGCACCATTTTCCATGCAAAAAAATAGGTCACGCAATACTTCTAAATAACAATCGATTTAATTTAACTGATATCACTAGCGATTGTCAACCAAATCACATTACCAGACAAACAACAATTGGTAATAATATAAATAAAGTTTATTGCAAGAGATGGTTACCTAAATTATATTTACCTCTAGACCAAAATGGTATATAACTAAAAAACTACCGCTTTTTAGTTTTGCCATAAGCGAGAGAAAACGATATCATGAATGATATATGTTTTTACTTTAATGAAGTTAGCTAAGGAAAAGAATATGGGCAGCAACCGCAGGCTGTTTTGGGGTATTGTAGACAAAATAGAAGCTTTAATAGATTCTGGTATATACTCCCCTGGAAGTCGCTTACCACCAGAAAGAGAATTAGCAGAAACCTTTAAAGTGAGTAGACCTACTATTCGTGAAGCTATAATTGCGTTAGAAGTTCGTGAAAAAATTGAAGTAAAAACTGGCTCAGGCGTTTACGTTTTAAAGCCGGTTAACCAATTAAATGGCTCACACAAGCAAGTAAATGCATTTGAAGTTACTCAAGCAAGAGCATTAATTGAAGGTGAAGTAGCTGCAATTGCTGCGACTACTATTACTGAAGACGAACTTAATCGCTTACACCAAACCTTAGTTGATATGGAAAAAGGCCAATTTATTGCAGCGGCTGATAAAGAGTTCCATCAAATTATTGCTAACGCTACTCGCAATAGCGCAATGATTTTATCAGTGCAAAACCTCTGGAAGTTACGTTCTTCAACACCTGAAATTATTAAAGACTATGACAGTGTTTGTAGTAAAGATAACTCAAAAACTTTAGCTGAACATACAGCAATCTATCAAGCGCTGAAATCAGGTGACTCAACGCAGGCAAGGTTTGCTATGCATGGCCATTTTAATCGTTTAATTAATGCCTTATTTGACGCCGTAGAGTTAAGAGCCCTAGAAGAAATAAAACAAAAAAATAGCGAAAAACGTGGGCTTTATTCGATTCCTACCTCTACCGAAATTTAATCAGTAAGAGCTAACGCTTTACAAAACAAAAGGCCTCTTTATAAGAGGCCTTTTTTTTATCTAACTAACTAACTAACTAACTAACTAACTAACAGTAATTACCGCAGATACTTAACGCTTTTCATCATCACTATCACATCAAAACAACCTCAAGTTATATCAACGTTATCTCGCAATATGCGTATTTTAATTAAAAAAATACCAAAGACCCGATTAAAGATCTTTGGTATTTTTAGAATACTAAAAAGTCTATTAAAGCACTTTAGTATTTAATTATTTCTAATTACTTAGCTAGTTTAGTATTAAAATAATCAAATATAACTGGCACATCGCTTTGGCCAAGACCAGCATCAACAGCAGCTTGAAGATTAGCAGAAGTACCTTGAGCGATTAATGACTCGCCACCTAAATCTGAAACCATTTGATTGAAATAACCAAGATCTTTATTTGCATTCGCAACAGAAAAACCTAATTTTTCTTCACCGTCTACAGCATAAAACTTTGTAAACTGCATAAATGGTGAGTTAGATGGTCCTGCAGACATAATGTCAAATAACTGCTGTCCATCAACACCTGCAGCTTTAGCTACTGCGAAAGCTTGTGACATAGCAGTAACAGTCGTCATACCAATGAAGTTGTTAATTAGCTTAGTTGTATGACCTGCACCTAAAGCGCCTAGGTAAAATACGTTTTCGCCTTGTTGCTCTAAAACTGGTTTAACTTTATTAAAAGTTTCTATATCACCAGCAGCCATAATGTTAAGTAAACCATCTTTAGCATGAGCAGGAGTACGACCCAGTGGGGCATCAATCATGCCAGCACCTTTTTTCGCAAGATCAGCACCAATTTTACGAGTTGAATCTGGAATAGAAGTACCAAAATCAACGAGTGTTTTGCCTTCACTCATACCCGCTAAAATACCATCTTCAGCATAGACAACTAACTCAACTACTTTAGAAGTAGTTAGCGCAAGCATAACGATGTCACTTTTCTCTGCTAATTCTTTACCTGATTTAACTTCAGTAGCATTACCACGAGCTATAACTTTTGCAACAGCATCTTTATTAAGATCCATTACGTTTACTTGAAAACCACGAGTTTGTAGGTTTTCAACCATGTTGCCGCCCATAAGACCAAGGCCGATGAAACCTATAGTAGGTTTTGTCATATCTAACTCCTAAAATATTAGTATTTGTTTATCTAAGTGCGAACATTACTCACCTTATATCTAGGCGGCATGCTAATTTTTTGAGTAAATCAGGCTAAATCAATCAAGCCTTAAGTTAATCTTTGATATTTAAATCAACAGACTAATATTAAATTCAACCCAGTAATAATTTTGGTATAAATACATACGGCATGACTGTAGTTATACAAGCTTATTGTTTAAATACACTAGAAACAATAAGGAACATTTAGATACTAACCAAAACAATAATAAGTGTCAACCAATCAATAGTTATTGGTAATAACCTTATTTTTTACCATTCTTATCAATTGGTTTTATGAGTCATTATGACAGCTAAATTAAAGCTGCTAAATATTATCACTCTCAGCTAAACAAACTTAACAGATCATACTCACATTATTGTTTTCTATAGATTAAATTTACTCGTCTATCCCAAAACTCTATAGCTTACGATGCTCGCTTCACTCACTATAAATCCAATTTCACTCAGTAAATCAACTAATTATTGGTAATATAGATATTAGCGTCCTTATTATATGGTCATATTTTAAATATTTAAATTGCCCTATAAACCAATTAGGATCAAGGTATTGCAAAAAGTTATCCCGAACTTATAACCCAAAAAGCCACTTTACAGTGGCTTTTTAATCGAGTATTACTTAATTTTTTATTTTGCTACAGCTGCAACCTTTTCTTCAGCTTCAGCAGGTTTTGTTTTCGGCAACAGTAACTCACGTAAACGTGTATCAATTTCTTTTGCTACTTTAGGGTTCTCTTTTAGGTATTTAGCTGCGTTTGCTTTACCTTGACCAATTTTATCACCTTTATAACTGTACCAAGCACCCGCTTTCTCAACCATTTCATTTTTAACGCCTAAGTCCACTAGCTCGCCTAAACTGTTAATACCTTCGCCATATAAAATTTGAAATTCAACTTGTTTAAATGGTGGAGCAATTTTGTTTTTAACCACTTTAACACGCGTTTCGTTACCAACAATTTCATCACCATTTTTAACAGCGCCAATGCGACGTATGTCTAAACGAACTGAGGCATAGAATTTTAATGCATTACCACCTGTTGTGGTTTCTGGGCTACCAAACATAACACCAATTTTCATACGAATTTGGTTAATGAAAATAATCATGGTATTTGACTGTTTCAAGTTACCAGTAAGCTTACGCATAGCTTGTGAAAGCATACGTGCTTGTAGACCCATATGTGAATCACCCATATCGCCTTCAATTTCGGCTTTTGGTGTTAACGCAGCAACCGAGTCAACTACGATAATGTCAATCGCACCAGATCGCGTTAACATGTCACATATTTCAAGTGCTTGCTCACCGGTATCCGGTTGAGAAACTAATAACTCATTAATATTAACACCAAGCTTTTCAGCATAGATAGGGTCAAGTGCATGCTCAGCATCAACAAAAGCACAAATTTTACCATTACGTTGTGCCTCAGCAATAACTTCGAGTGTTAATGTTGTTTTACCACTTGATTCTGGACCGTAAATTTCTACAACACGTCCAAGCGGCAAACCGCCAGCACCTAGTGCGATATCTAATCCTAATGAACCCGTTGAAATTGTTTCAACGTCCATGCTGCGATTATCACCTAACTTCATAATTGAACCTTTACCAAATTGGCGTTCTATTTGGCTTAAGGCAGCTGATAATGCTTTTTCTTTGTTATCGTTCATTTGTTGCTCCAGAATGATTTAGGTGCTTAATTCGTTTAATTGAGCAAAGTATACTGTATAGTCGTACAGTATCAAGTTTTTTATTGAATTATTTTTTTCATAAACAAAAAACAATCAACCGATACTTTTAATATATTGATATTAAATGATTTTATAGAGAAACATAACTTTTTATTATTTTGTTGAAAAAAGTTACTACTAAATATAATCCTGAAAAAAACACAGTGATAATACTTTTATGATTGTTGAGCTTAGAATTTTTACAAAGACGAGTATGTTCAATTATTACTATAAACGTTTTTATATAAATACATTTACGTAATGACTTATAAAGGGACTAAACCCTATAACTATTTAGTTATGTTGGCTCATAATTGAAATGCTATAAATTCAATCAGCATTTGTATGTTACACAAGTTGTAGGCAGTGTTTGTTATAAACTAGCTTAGGTGCAAAAAGCTCAAACAAAAAAATCAAAGTAGCGTTAATACTACTTTGATTTTAATGTTCATTTGTTTAAAGCGCTATGGCATCTAAAGTGCAAATATTAACTAAGCGATGCTACTAAGCGCCTTAATAACACCTCTAATTTCAGCTAGGCCTTTCAAGCGCCCAATGCATGAGTACCCTGGGTTTCCTGGCTTATTAATGTCATCTAAAATCTGATGACCATGATCAGGTCTAATAAATATCGGGCTATTATTGTTATTTTCAGCACGTGACTTTTCTTCACTTAATAATGCAGAAATTATTCCCACCATATCAACATCACTTGATAAATGTTCGGCTTCATAAAACGAACGTTGTTCAGCTTTATCTCTACTGACACCGCGCAAATGAGCAAAATGAATACGATCGCCATATTGCTTAGCCATAACAGGTAGATCGTTATCTGGACGGCTACCATAGGTGCCAGCACATAATGTAATGCCATTCGCTGAACTTGGCAGTGCAGAAAATAGAATATCTAAATCTTCAGAGGTACAAATAATACGAGGTAAGCCCAACATGTCTCTTGGTGGATCATCAGGGTGTATGGCTAATTTAACACCTAACTGCTCTGCTTTAGGTAACACTTGTGAGAGAAAGGCGAACAAATTTTTTCTTAAAATGTCTTTTGTGATGTCTTTATAATTTGCCAACATACTTCGAAAATTATCGATGTTGTAAGCGTCAGTCATTTTGCCTGGCAAACCCGCAATAATATTATTGGTTAATAATGTTTTATCGTCTTCAGACATAGCTAAGAACACGGTTTTAGCTTGTTCTAACTCTTCAACTGAATAATCGGCTTCTGCATTTTCTCGCTTTAATATGTACAAATCAAACGCTGCAAACTTTTGTTGATCAAATCTCAACGCAAAGCCACCGTTAGGTAACTGGAATTTTAAATCAGTGCGAGTCCAGTCGATCACGGGCATAAAGTTATAGCATATAGTTTTAATACCACATTGTGCTAAATTTTCCATTGATGCTATCCAAGCATCAACATAGCGCTGACTATTATCACGACCTAGCTTAATATCTTCATGTACAGGTATACTTTCAACAACAGACCAAACAAGTTCAGATTGTTCATTATTACCTTGTTCAACCAACGCTTTATGGGCCTGAATTTGATCTAACGGCCACACTTCTCCAGTAGGAATAGTATGTAAAGCACTAACAATATCGGTAGCACCCGTTTGCCTTACATCATTAATAGACACGGGATCATTAGGACCAAACCATCGCCAAGCTTCACGCATTATAGTATCTCCACATCATTATTCATGATGATTTTGTATGTATTTAGACGCTCAATTAAGGTCTAAAGTTAATAATTTCGTTTCCTAGTGATATCAGAATTGCAGGTAAAACTTCACTAGCATTATATGTATAACTCTCTACGATTTAAGTAAATGTAAGGTTAAAAGCCGGCTTGTTATTTATGCGATTTATCAAAGTTAATAAACACTTAAATTTAATTTAACCGTTATTTCAATCTCAACTATTATCGATAAAATTTCAAATACCTCTGTAAAAACCGCAATAGGCCTGACCAATATAAAGGCTAGCAGCCCTTTAAATACATAAAAAGTATTAACGTAGGATATTACACAACACATATTGGTAAGTCCAATTTTAATTGCAACAGGTAAAAAAATTATAGACATAACTTATAAACAAAGAGATAGCCTTCTCAGGCAGAGTAATAAAGTAGGATAACTTCAATTGTAATCAATATTTTAGAAGGTTCAATCGAATATAGGTGAGTCAGTAAAGGTATTTTCTAAATGCTTTTGATCATTTAACGTTAATAATATTATCGGTTACTAAGTAGATATAATAACAACATTATCATTGATACGTTTACAGCAAATAATGTTAAGCACTGCCGTTAACCATTAACGAATAGCATAATATACATATTCGCTAATGGTCAAGTTAAGCAGGTAATACATGTTAGGTTCGTTTAGCTGTTACCTGGGTAACATTCGAGTACAGACATACCTGAATCGGTTTGATATTCGAATTCAGTAACACCTGCTGGGCAGAAGAATCGATCCCAGCGTTTAAGCTCGGTAACCTCACCGTTAATAATGAATGTGCCTGAGCCCTCTGTCACAATGCCATAAAAAAAGCCGTTCTCTGTACGTTTAAAGTTTTGTGCAACCGATGCACGCTTAACAACAAAACATGTTGTATCGTCAGCACCTATAAGCTCTTCAAGACTATTTTTTTGCTCATCAGAAATAAGAATTTTAGGGGTACAACGAAACTCTGCATCTATTTTTTCAGGCGGAACCGGATCGAAATTAAATACGTCTAAAGCGGTTTCAATATCCCTGCCCATAAACCTTGCCTGTTCTGGGATCACATAGCCACAAC
>TARA_B110000438_G_scaffold294796_1_pt1 | contig 13430 bp, 13 predicted proteins | sample TARA_B110000438 | Tara Oceans TARA_B110000438 (sample SAMEA4398413) | marine metagenome | biome: Polar Biome; feature: [MES] marine water layer (ENVO:01000295) within the mesopelagic zone...; material: water (ENVO:00002006), including particulate matter (ENVO:01000060) such... | reverse complement strand
AAAATTTTGCAGGCTCGCGAGGTAGAACTTGCCGAAGCTGAGGATGAAATAGAAGCTTGTTTCGAGCGCGGCTGGAGTGATGGTTTACCTGTGGTACCTCCCACTGCATTGCGAGTTATGCGTATGCTAAATGGTACTCATCGCGAAGCTGATGAACTTGTTGGCAAGATCCCACCCGATTATGCGCCCTGCACAATAGAGAAGCTTGCCATCAATGCTGTAATGGCCGGCTGCAAACCGGAATACTTTCCTACAGTTATCACCTCAGTGGAAGCTGCTCTGCAAGATAAATTCTGCATGCATGGCTTACTCTGTACAACCTATTTTTCATCCCCTGTTTTGATCGTTAATGGCCCTATAGTCCAGCAAATCGGAATGAACGCGGGCGTCAATGCATTAGGCCAAGGTAACAGAGCCAATGCCACGATTGGACGCGCTTTGCAGCTTATTATCCGCAATATAGGAGGAGGCGTTCCAGGAGGGATCGACCGCGCCACAATGGGAAACCCCGGCAAATACACTTATTGCTTTGCTGAAGATGAATCAGACGATTCTTGGAACTCACTTGCCATGGACGTCGGCTATGATCGTAAAGATTCAGTAGTTAGCCTTTTTGCTGGAGAAGGATTACAACCCATTCTTGACCAGCAATCCCGAGATGCAGCTTCCCTCTCGAAAAGCATGGCTCAAAGTCTGCGCAGTGTCGTCAACACTAAATTGTTCGGACTAGCCGATGCCATTCTAGTGGTCTGCCCCGAACACAGACGGGTACTCATGAATAGTGGCTGGAGTAAAGCTGATTTAAGAAATGCTCTTTATGCAGAATTAAAGACACCTGGCACTGAAATTATTAGAGGGGCAAACGGAAATGCTGAGGGCATGCCAGTTAAATTTGAAGAAAAGATTTTAGACAAATTTCGGGATGGTGGATTACACATCGTCACGACTGGAGGAAAAGCAGGAATGTTTTCTGCCGTTATTGGTGGCTGGGTAGCATCAGGTGAACGAGGCAGCCAATTAGTTTCACACAAAATTCGCTAATCATAGGGGAGGAAATAATGAATACTCAAACAACTCTGCTCGATCCTACGGCTGAAGTAAAGCCGGTAGAGCGTCAACTTCTGCCAAGGCTTGCCAGTTTAGATGGCGCCACCGTTGGGCTTTTGGATATATCAAAACCACGAGGCAGAGAGTTTCTCGATGAAATTGAGAAACAACTCTTAGAGATGGGAGCAAAAGTAAAACGCTACTCTAAACCAACTTTTACCAGGGTCGCTCCTACTGAACTTACTCAAAAAATAAGTGTAGAATGCGATGCTGTAATCGAAGGACTCGCCGATTGAGGATCCTGTACCTCGTGCAGTTTGCATGACATCTTGGATCTTGAAAGCCGTGGATTACCGTCTGGATTTGTTGCTTCTGCTGAATTTGTCGAAGCTGCAGCCGCACAGGGGAGATCCTTAGGTATAAAACCCGCAAGTGTCTTTGTCGCACATCCAATTCAAGACCGAACGGATGATGAAATGGTAGCTCTAGCTAGGGGTGCTATTGACTCAGTAACCGCTATGATTATGAATAAAGCAGTTTAAATCATGGCTTAAAAAGTATTTGTTAGATTTGATGGAGTTTAGAATGACTAGAGAAGCAGTAATCGTATCGACGGCCCGCACACCAATAGGAAAAGCTTATCGTGGCGCATTTAATGACACTGACGCACCCGTCCTCGGCGGGCACGCCATAGCCTCCGCTGTAGCAAGAGCAGGTATCGAGCCAGGCGAGATCCAGGATGTCGTGATGGGATGTGCTATGCAACAGGGTTCTTCGGGCGCCAACATTGGCCGAACTGCAGGAGTAGCTGCTGGACTGCCTAGCTCTGTCGCTGGCATGAGTATGGATCGCCAATGTGCATCAGGCATGATGGCTATAGCCACAGCTGCGAAACAAGTAATCGTGGACAATATGCCCATCGTAGTTGGTGGCGGCATTGAATCCATTAGTCTTGTACAAAATGAGCATCGCAATGCCTACCGCGCCACGAGCCCTGCAGTAATCTCAAGGTCTGAACATGCTTATATGTCGATGTTAGATACCGCGGAAGTAGTGGCCAAGCGTTACAACGTTTCTCGCGACGCCCAAGATGAATATGCATTCCAGAGCCAGCAACGCACTGCTGCCGCTCAACAAGCTGGAAAATTTGATGACGAAATCGTTCCACTCCCGTCCAAGATGTTGTTCATGGACAAAGAAACCAAGCAACAAAGTGTTCACGATGTAGCATTGGATAAGGATGAAGGAAATCGCCCCACCACTACCTTGGAAGGACTACAGGGATTAAAGCCTGTCTTTGAAGGTGGGGTAATTACGGCAGGCAACGCAAGCCAGCTTTCTGATGGGGCTTCTGCTTCCGTGATAATGGACAGCAAATTAGCTGAGCAAAAAGGCTTGGACCCTCTAGGTGCCTACCGTGGAATGGCTGCGGCAGGACTAGAACCTGACGAAATGGGTATTGGACCAATCTATGCCGTCCCTAAATTACTAGAGCGATTTAATCTAAAGGTCGATGATATTGGGCTTTGGGAATTGAATGAAGCTTTCGCCGTTCAGGTTATCTACAGTCGAGATAAGTTGGGGATTCCCAATGAGCTTCTAAATGTAAACGGCGGTGCGATCTCTATCGGACATCCTTATGGTATGAGTGGTGCGCGAATGGTCGGCCATGCACTTATCGAAGGTAAACGCCGCGGCGCCAAATATGTCGTTTGTACAATGTGTGTAGGCGGCGGCATGGGAGCGGCAGGACTATTTGAAGTTTTCTAGTTTTATACCTTAATTCAAAAAACTTTTTTTTGAAAAGTTTTCCTTTTTAAGCACAAACAGAGTCTATAAAATTAATTACGGCTGCCTCATCAAAACTTGTTGATGGCAGCCGTTGATTGCTTAACGCGTCGCCCTTAGCTTCATTAATATTTCTCAATAGAATACTACCGAATTGATCTTCAATAGTAATTTGAAACTCTCGGTCAATTGCTATATAGCGTGCCACTCTATCTTCCAAACTTCTTAGAAAACTGAAGCTAAGTTCAGCTTTTTCTTCGAGTGTCATCCGACTATTTTCTGGATCCATATAAAACCGGCACATAGCGCTGTTTCGATTAAATCCACCACTAAATTCGTCATAGAAAAACTGCAGATATTCTAAGTAGGCTTCTAAATCCGCTCCGTCAACCCCTGGGTTTTTTACTAATCTTCCGGTGGTACTAAATGTCTGTAGGGTACTGTTTATATACCTGAAACTTGCTTCTGCACTTGTTAGGTCATCACCAGCGATAATAGTTTCGCTGCTTGATCCTAGGAGTTGAGAATTTATAGATTGAGCCGAGGTTATGGAGAATGGCAGAGTCAGTAAAGCGATAACTGTTGGTAAGTTCCTCATTAAGAATTGCCACTCTCTGCTCACCACATCACTCCTATAAATATTTTGGCACCGCTCGACAGATGCATAGCTTATATTGTTTGCGAAGAATCGTGTTAGAAATTACTTTGGGCCAACAATATTGTAATAATTTCCATATAAGTCTTTTATGATCCCCGACACACCCCAGGGTACTTCTGTGGCAGGGTCAACAATTTCTACACCTTTATGTGCCATCATTCGCATTTCTGTAGTGCAGTTATCACTACCCAACACTGTCATTAAATTATTGCCGATGCGAGTTTTATCGTCATCACTCCTCGCCGGCATTAGCACAAACTGAGTCGCCGGATTTCCTTTAGGTGACACGGTTAACCAACGTAGATCCGGAACAACATCGCAGTTGTCCATTACCTTCTCAAAGCCCAATTTTTCCTGATACCAAATGAGAGCTTCATCCTGATCATCAACATAAATCGTGAGATGAGACACCTTCGTAATAGTCATTTAGATATACCCTTTATACAAAAATTATATTCCCAGAGATGGTAAAAAAATATTTAATCTAATGACTTTATACTTGCTCTGGTAGACTTACGGTCGGCTAGTCGCTTCTTATTCCTAAGCCGTCGCTCTTTAGCCGATCTACCAGGTTTGGTAGCAATTCGTTTGCGTTTAACTACTAATGCTTTTTCCACAATACCGCGGAGCCGATCAATGGCATCTTGCTTATTCTTTTCTTGGCTTCTAAATCGTTGAGCTTTTATTACAACGATTCCTTCGCTATTGATACGACTATCAGACTGCGACAAAACCCTTTCTTTGATTTCAGTGGACAAACTAGATTGACCTACATCAAATCTTAATTGGACAGCAGTAGAAACTTTATTTACATTCTGCCCGCCCGGCCCACTCGCACGAATCGCACTAAATTCAATCTCTGCATCCGGTATATTTACTTGAGCCATAGTATTTCAAAGAACCTCTTTTTCTGTCGCTGATCTTTAGAGCCAGTGTTTGCTTGTTACTTACTTTCTAGTCCCATGGTTCTTCTATCTTACTTTCAATCGAGTAGATTTAATAATACTGATAATTAGTCAGCTCAGCTCAAATTACCGCCTAGAAACCCCGTGAATCTTGCTTCAGGGATCAGTCTAGGTTACTGTCAAAGCTCCTCCAGTGGCGTGTTTTTGCTGGCTTAAAATAATTAGATAAAGATAGATTCAGCCCATGAAGAAAACAAACTTCCCCATATTTATCAATAGTCTACTGCTTATCTTAGTTGCTTCATTTGGTATCAATAGCTCGGCACAAGAACCTGTCAGAATTGCTTTCATGGACCCCTTATCTGGTGCTTTTGCCGCTATTGGCACCAGCGGTTTAAAACAACTGCAATTTGCAGCTGATTATTTTTATAATTCAAAAGGAGGCATTCTCGATGGTCGCATGATAGAAATTGTCCCCTTAGACAACAAACAGAGTCCTACAGAAACTCAGATTCAATTCAGAAGGGCAGTAAGTGAAGAACTACGAATAATTTTTCAAGGAAATAGCTCAGCAGTTGCCAACACCCTCAACCAAACTATTAATCGACACAATCGTCGGAACCCTGGCCAGGAAGTATTACAAATTAACTACTCAGCCGTAGACCCAATTCTTACGGAAGAGAATTGTAGCTTCTGGCATTTTCGCTTCGATGCCCATGCGGTAATGAAACTAAATGTACTCACCGACTACATAGCTAAGCAAGAGAGTATTAAAAGCATGTATATCATCGGCCAAGACTATTCTTTTGGTCAGGCAGTATCTGATATCTCCATCTCTCTCCTTGCCGAAAAGCGACCCGATATTGAGATCGTTGGTAATGAATTCCACCCCATCGGCCAAGTTAAAGATTTTACGCCCTACGTCACCAAAATCGTTTCTTCCGGCGCCGATGCGGTGATTACTGGGAATTTTGGCGCAGATATGGTTTCACTGGCAAAATCAATAATCGACAGCGGCCTGGACATTCCCATTTACACTTTTTATGCCGCCTATGATGGTATCACTGCCACACTAGGAGCTGACGGCAAAAATAAGATTCATTTGATTCATAACGAAACCTCTAACCCTATTCCGACCGAACGTCGTAAAGATTACATGCGCGCATATAAAGCGGCTAATCCGAATAGGGATGTTACTCAGCCTCGCCTCGTTAATGCCCTGCAGATGATCGTGCAAGCAATGGAACAAACACAAAGTACAGACCCCTATGATATAGCTCTGGCTTTAGAAGACATGAGATTCATGACCTTGAGTGATGAGGAAATCTGGATGCGCGGTGATGACCATCAAATCTTTCAGTCACTCCACCTTTCGGTCCAGACCGATGAAGAGATTGAATTCGATGCGGACAACTCCGGTTTTGGCCTATTCAGCTTTTTCCATGTTCCAGCTGAAGAAACCATCGTAGAAACCAGCTGCCAGATGAGACGCCCACGTCGTTAAAGGGGTCCAAGGCGTAGCATGCTAGAAGTATTCATATTTGCCACACTGAATGGCCTGGTGACTGGACTGTTATTGTTCATGCTAGCCAGCGGCCTCACTCTCATCTTCAGCATGATGGGAGTTCTAAATTTCGCCCATGCAAGTTTCTATATGCTGGGTGCCTATTTCGCCTATTCCATAAGTTTGTACTTCGGCTTTTGGATGGGGCTCATTTTTGCACCGTTGATCGTCGGTGTTCTCGGAGCAGTTGTTGAGCGCTATGGGCTGCGACGGGTGCATCAATCTGGTCATGTTGCAGAACTAGTATTCACCTTTGGGCTGGCATTTCTTATCGAAGAAGCTGTACAGTTTTTTTGGGGGCCTGACACCAAAAATTACCAGTCGCCAGATATTCTCGACTTCCCTTTATTTACCCTCTTTGGACAAGAATTCTCCGCCTACCGCGGATTCATGATTGGAATTTCTCTAAGTATTTTTGTTGCTCTTTACCATGTGCTTACAAAAAGTCGAATTGGGATTATTATCCAAGCCGCGATAACGCACCCTAATACCGTTGCTAATCTAGGTCACAATGTGCCATTAATATTTATGGGAGTATTTGGAGTAGGCACCGCTCTCGCAGGTCTCGCTGGGGTAATTGCGGGCCCCGTTTTAACCACTTTCCCCGGGATGTCTATCGTCTTAGGAAGCATAGTTTTCGTCATTGTTGTAATTGGCGGCCTCGGATCTCTCGCTGGAGCATTCATTGCGTCACTACTAATCGGACTATTGCAATCCTATGCAATCGCCTCAGATGTTGGAATGCCCGAGCTCCTCAACCTCCTCGGGGTAGAATTCGAACGCAGTCATCCGTTAAATGATTTGTGGACATTAACTCTTCCTCAGATAGCGCCAATTCTCCCATTTTTATTACTAGTACTTGTGCTCATTTTTCGCCCTACCGGCCTGCTCGGTAAGAGGGAAGAATAATGTCGCAATTAAAGAAACTATCAGTCTGGATTGGATATTTGGTGGTAATGCTCGTCCTTCCACAATTCTTTGATTCCATTTTATCGGTATCTATATTTAATCAAATGGCCATCGCCATCGTTTTTGCCCTTAGCTACAACATGCTGTTAGGACAAGGGGGCATGCTTTCTTTTGGCCATGCGGTCTATTTTGGCTTCGGTGGCTTTCTTGCTGTCCACACACTAATCATGATTGAGTTCGAAACCGTCTACTTCTCAATTCTATTTATTCCATTGATAGGTGGTGTATTTGGTTTGCTGGCTGCGATCTTTATCGGCAGCTTTTCTACTCATAAAGCAGGGACAGTATTCGCCATGATCTCCCTAGGCATGGGTGAGTTAATAGCAGCGTCATCTCTTATATTTGTCGGATTTTTTGGTGGAGAAGCTGGAATCAGCGGTGACCGAACATATGGACCTCCTTTCTTCGGCATAGAATTTTTACGTGATGTAGAAATTTACTATGTCGCCGTGTTCTGGGTTTTTATAGCCACCATATTCATGTACCTATTTACTCAAACGCCCGCCGGAAGAATGGCCAATGCAGTTCGCGATAATCCGGAACGTGCTGAGTTTATTGGTTACAGCGCACGAAGAGTGAGATTTATCTCATTTTGCGCTGCCGGTTTATTTGCAGGAATTGCTGGCGGTTTATTCGCCTTAAACTATGAATTTATTACCGAGGAAAACCTAAACGCCGCCACCTCTGGGCGCGTTCTCCTGATGGCATATATTGGGGGGCTTGGCTATTTTATTGGCCCAATAGTTGGCGCTGTCATTCTCACCTTGATGAATTCCTTGCTGAGCAATTATTCTGATTTGTGGATGCTATATTTAGGAATTATGTTTCTGCTTACCGTGCTGTTCTTACCTAGGGGTTTTGCAGGATTTATAATGATGCACCAAGTAGCTTGGGTAAAAGGCTCAATCAAAAAGCTTGTAATACCCTATCTCCTAACAGGAATCCCAGCGTTTCTACTAATGCTCTCAGCTGTAGCTCTTGTAGAGATGAGCCATGTCGAAGCAGGCGCCCTTCAATTCATGGGGTTTGCCTTAGATCCCGCACTACTGATTGATTGGATGATGGTGGGGCTCGTTGGCATTGGATCACTATTTGCGGTTCGGAAATCCTTACCTAGACTCCGTGATGCTTGGGAGTCTGCAAACACTATTCCGAATGAGGATGGTAATTAGAACATGCCCATACTCACCTTAAACAATGTGCGAAAAGATTTCGGCGAAACCGCTATTATCCGGGGTGTCTCTCTGGATATTGAAGAAGGTGAGAAGCATGCCATTATCGGCCCAAATGGAGCTGGAAAATCAACACTCTTTCATTTAATAAGTGGCTTATACAAAGTCAGCGCAGGCAGTATTACTTTTAAAAAATCTGAAATTCAAGACAAAGCTCCCTACGAAATTAGCCGACTTGGCCTTGCTCGTAGTTTTCAAGTCACCAATATTTTTCAACGGATGAATGTCTTCGAGAACATTCGTTGCGCCTTATTTTGGTCCAAAGGTTACCGCTACTCTTTCTGGCACTTGCTCGGAAGGCAGAAAGAACTCAACGAGCAGGCCATGCATGTATTGGAGCAAATCGGCTTAACAGAAAAAGCCTTGTTTCCATCTGGAGAATTAGCATACGCACAGCAACGCGCATTAGAATTAGGGATAGCCATCGCGAGTGGTGCTGAATTGATAATGTTAGACGAACCCGTAGCTGGAATGAGCCATAGTGAAGCAGAAGCCGCAGTGCGATTAATTCGTAAAATCACTGAAGGCAAGACACTTATAATGGTCGAACATGATATGAATATTGTCTTCGATGTTGCCGATAGAATTTCTGTTCTTGTTTACGGCGAGGTTATCGCGACAGACACACCAGAAAAAATTCGTAGTAATTCCAGCGTTCAGGAAGCCTATCTTGGCGAGGTGGCCACCAGTGCTTGAAGTAAATGATTTACATGCCTACTACGGCAAGAGCCATATCCTCCAAGGGGTAAATTTCAATGTTCAAGAGGGCGAGATCGTTAGCCTACTTGGACGCAATGGCGTAGGCCGATCAACTACTGTTAAAACTATTATGGGTGAAGTAGCACCTGTTGGATCGATAAAATTCAAGGGTGAAGAAATTGTCGGCAAAAATAGTTTTGAAATAGCGCACTTAGGCATGGGTTATGTTCCAGAGAACAGAGATATTTTTCCAACTCTGACAGTTCAACAAAATTTAGTACTCGGCATGAAGTCAAACAAATCACAAGGCCGGTGGGATATTGAAGAAATTTTCAGAATGTTCCCTAATTTGGGCGAGCGAGCAGAAGTTAATGGCGGTGTGTTAAGTGGTGGCGAGCAACAAATGCTGTGCATGTGCCGAACGTTAATGGGTGATCCGGACATTATCATGATCGACGAACCCACCGAAGGTTTAGCGCCGAAAATTGTAGAACAAGTAGCCTTGCTACTGCAGGAAATCGCCTCCCGCGGCGTTGCCATTCTGCTAGTAGAACAAAAACTATCTATCGCTTTAAAAATTTCCCACCGACTATATGTTATGGGACATGGCAAGGTAGTCTACGAAGGAACGCCCGATTCATTACTCCAGGCTGACGATGTTCGTGCTGAGTGGCTTGAAGTTTAATTCTCAGCTAGCTTAGTCTTTCGGCGTAATTCCCTGTAGAATTTTCACTTCTTTTCTTTTTGTCAGCCCATGAAAAAACTCATTCCACTAATTTTTCTTTGCCTTCTTACTCCTGCCACCAGTTATGGGTGGGATAGTGTCGGGCACCGAACAACAACAACCATTGCATTAAATTTTCTGAGCCAGGGGAAACGAGAGAAACTTGTCGCCATTCTTCGGCAACACCCGCGCTATCAGGTAGATTTTCTCGACTCAATGCCAGCAATTATAGAGCGAGGGGACGATGCCGCTCAAGCTGTCTGGCTGCTTGGTCAAGCTGCCTACTGGCCAGACATTGCCCGAGGTCTCGAAGGTTCTGATCGCCAGCGCTATAACAGACCGGCGTGGCATTTTACCGATGGCGCATGGATACGCGGAATGGCAAATGTTCAGGGAAATATATATTTAGATGTACGGCGATTCCCTGATATTACTGGCAGCGATGCTGCAACTATCCGAAATCAGAATCAAATCGACAATATCATCACAGCACTGGACTACAACACAAAAATTCTCGTGGACGACACTAGCCTGCCAACGGATCGGGCTGTTGCACTTTGTTGGGTATTACATTTAATGAGCGACCTTCATCAACCTCTGCATGCTGGTTCACTTTACTCCAAAAACTTATTCGATTTTGGTGATCGTGGTGGCAATGGCATTACTACTGATTCGAGATCATTACACTACCGCTGGGACAGCGCTTTAGCTGGCGAAACAATCAATAGGAATGTCGAGATAATTCTCGAAGAAATTAGCACACTAAACCTTCCGGTTATTCAAGGCCAGTCCTCTAACTGGGCAATTTGGTTACAAGAGAGTCGGGTGATCTTGCTCGATTGGGTTTACACCGATGCAATGAAAAAAGAAATACGCCGAGCTGAAAACGAGAACACAAGTTTCGAGGCTGTCCCGCTTTCAGCAGGTTATGTGGACTACATGATTCAAAGCTCGAGGCAACGAATCGGCTTAGCTGGCTATCGAATAGCCATTTGGGTTGAGAACGAGTTAAATTAAACCGTTACCTGGCCTCTTGCAGAAATCCACAGCCTTTTACAATAGGAAACCTTCTTCTCCATATTTTGAGCGAGACGAAGACCCAGTATATTTTCTGAAGCCGATAAAATTCTTTATCGGGGCAGTAGCAAAAGCCGAATGGTATTTACTGGTCAATACCTACCTATCACTCTGCCCTCAGCGACAGGCCATCTGTTATCACGACAATAAGTGATTTTATTAGCAACGGCTAATGAGTTATTCTCCCAAGAAAACTGGTGATCTTCATTAGCGCCACCTTATTGAATCCTTCCTGATTAGTGATTTGGGAAATGATAAAAGCAAAAGAGAATTCAAAATGACCAAAAATACTCTCCGTATTGCCCTAATTTTTACTCTATTATTCGCCTATTCCAGCTCACTGATAGCGGCTGACTTCCCCCGTGCGCGCCCAGAGCGAGCGGGTATGTCATCGGAAAGACTTGCCCGTCTGGATTCAGTCTTAAAATCTTATGTGGAAAATGATCAGATTGCAGGCCAGGTAATGATGGTCCTGCGCAATGGCCGCCTGGTCTATTCGACTGCTAACGGCATGCAAAATCGGGAAGCTGGCATTCCCATGTCGGAGACTTCTATGTTCCGCATCGCCTCTCAAACCAAAGCTATTGTTAGTGCCGGCATCATGATTCTCCACGAACGGGGTGAATTAGACATTAGCCATTCGCTAGGTAGATACATTCCGGAATGGCAGAATATGCAGGTGGCCGTCGAAAATAGCCAAGGTGGTTATGATTTGGAAGCAGCGGCCCGCCCGATAACAATCCGAAATCTACTCACCCATACCGGCGGCATGAGCTACGGTAATGGACCCTCCGCAGAGGAGTGGCAAGCTGCAGGGTTTCAGGGGTGGTACTTTGCCAATAAGGACGAGCCTATAGGTGAATCAATCGCACGTATGGGTTCTTTACCTCTTGACGCACACCCTGGAGAGGCTTGGATCTATGGCTATAACACCGACATTCTTGGAGCAGTGATTGAAATCGCGAGCGGCATGGATCTTTACAGTTTTCTGAGCCAAGAAATCTTTCAACCTCTGGAAATGAATGACACACACTTCTACCTTCCAGAGAATAAGGTGGATCGCCTTGCTGTGGTATATCAACCGAAGGAAGGTGGCGGGATAGAAGCAATACCCGCGAAAGATGGTATGAATAGTCAGGGAATGTATGCTGATGGCCCAAGAGTTAGTTTTTCAGGTGGAGCAGGCCTAATCTCTACCGCTGATAATTATGCGCGCTTCCTGCAGATGACATTAAACGGCGGAGAACTAAACGGCGAGCGGATTCTATCGCGCAAAACCATAGAGTTGATGACTACCAACCATTTAGCTGACATCCCTTTCAGAAGCGGTCAGGGGTTTGGATTAGGATTCTCGGTTGTTACAAACCTAGGAACCCGAGGGTCCATGGGATCAGAGGGAGAATATGGCTGGGGCGGCGCTTATCACTCTACATACTGGGTTGACCCTCGAGAGCAATTAGTTGTTGTCTACTTAACACAAATAATTCCAGCCACTGGCCTTGATGACTACGCAAAACTGCGAAGTGGCGTCTATCAATCCATAATAGATTAGGCATTATTATGAATACAAATTCAGATTCTCAAAAGAAAGACGGCGTGCGCGTCTTATTTCCAACTCTTATTTATGAGGCTTGGTACCCCAACTACGAAACAGATAAAGAAAAACTTATCTCTTATGTGCAGAAGCTAGAAGAAAACGACACAGAGGGACAACGAATCTCGGCTCAGGAATATCCAAGCGGATACACCTCCTATTATACAAGAAGCAACCTATTCACCGATCCACCACTTGCTGATCTGGTTAGTTTTATTCATCAGTGTGCTGAGAATTTCGCGATTCAACATCACTGGGATACTAAAAATTTCGAGCCGGTTATAAACGCTCTTTTCGCTAACATCAACCCCAAGTTCAGTAATCATCCTGACCACATGCATCCGTATTCACATATATCGGGCGTGTTTTATGTCAAAAGCGAAATTGGCAGTCCTCCACTAAGCTTCAAGGACCCCAGAGCGGGCCGATGGATGATGCCCCCAGCAGCTGATGGAACTAGAGCGGAAAATACTTTTCATGCCCGCATTAAGGCTGAAGCGGGAAAGCTGCTTCTATTCCCCTCTTGGCTAGAGCATGGAGTACCTCAAAACAAATCCGATCACGAGAGAATGAGCATGTCCTTCAATTTTGAGATGCGACCAATTCAAAAGCCATAAGATAAGAAAAGTAAACTGAGACACAATAAAAAATTATTGTTATGCGTTTTCAAAAAGAGGGATTTACTTAACTGCTCTAAAACTGACTCGGACTAAGCTTGAAATTTATTTACAGCAATACCTCAATTGAACAACCTTCTTAAGTAACTCAAAATTTTTCTTCTCACTCAAAAAAAACGGCGATGATTTCTCATCGCCGTTTTCTACATTACTGAAATCAATCAGTAACTAGAACTGCCATAATGCTCGGGCATAGATTCTTCGACCGCGGGGATCAAATACCGTTGCATCATAATTCAAACCACCAACTTCACGGTAGGGAAGATCCTCATCAAACAAGTCGAGAACACCGAAGGTAAAGATCGTGTTACCCAGATTGCTGTTGCCCCAATCATGAGCATAGCGATACTGCACGTCCCAAGTACTATAGCTGTCTATAGACTTTGTTAGCAAAGATCTCACTAAGTCATTACCTGTCTCATAAGCATAATCATAAGCCAGGTCTTGATAGGAACCGATATGACGGTTGATTAAAGTTAATCCGTGTGCATCGCGG
>TARA_B110000438_G_scaffold89536_1_pt1 | contig 13452 bp, 16 predicted proteins | sample TARA_B110000438 | Tara Oceans TARA_B110000438 (sample SAMEA4398413) | marine metagenome | biome: Polar Biome; feature: [MES] marine water layer (ENVO:01000295) within the mesopelagic zone...; material: water (ENVO:00002006), including particulate matter (ENVO:01000060) such as...... | reverse complement strand
CTAAAGGATTAGAATATGAAAATGTATTTATGGTTGGTTTAGAAGAAGGTCTACTTCCTCATTCGAGATCTTTAGAGTCTGAAGAAGAAACTGAAGAAGAAAGAAGATTATGCTATGTGGGAATTACAAGAGCTAAAGAAAACTTATTTTTATCTTGTTCTAGTAGAAGAAGATTCCAAGGAGTTTATGCTAATGCTATAAAATCGAGATTTTTAGACGAAATTCCTAAAAATGTATTAAAATCTGAATTAAAGAAAAAAATTAAGCAAAATTTCCACTGGAAAAGTAATTTTCAAACAATAACTCCATATACTTCCAATAATCAAAAAGAAAATCAAGAAGATGTAGATAAGGTAGAATTAAATTTTGCTGATGGAGATAAAATCACACACAAACATTTTGGGGAAGGAATTTTGTTATCTCATAAAATTTTGTCGAGTGATATTGAATTGTCCATTAAGTTTAAAAACCCATATGGTATAAAAAAAATAATGAAAAATAGAGCTCCAATTTCAATAACTAGTTCTTCAAAAAACTTAGACCCTGAAGATTATTATGGTATTTAAAATTTGAGAATTATAAAATTTTACATATATCTATCTATATTGAGTAGTGTATTAACTGGAATGTTTTTAATATTTATTGATTTCGAAGATGGTAAAAATTTAGTTGAAATACATTCTTCAAAAGTAATTTTTCCTTTATTTGTACCTTCATTAATTGGATTAGTATGTCTCTATTCTTCTAGAAGAAAAAAAGTCTCAAAATTTTATATGCCTATAACATTATTTGTAGGTTCTTTACTATTATTCTATTTTCAAATAGGTATGTTTAATTTAGTTGAAAACTATGCTTTTTTTTATTTAATAAGTGCTATTTTTCTATTGTCTTCATCTATCACTTCTTTTATATTTATTTTCAATAAAAGAAAGAAAAATAATGTCTGAAAATGTGATCATAACAGATGAAATGAAGGAATTTATTAATTTAGAATCTATTCCTAGAGTTCATGAAGTTGAAAAACGTTTAGTCAGAAGATTTGCAGAAGCTATAGGTGATGAAAATCCTATATATTTTGATCAAGAATATGCTGAAAAAAATGTTGGAGGTTTGATTGCTCCTCCTACATTTTTAAGATTGTTTAAAACAAATCAACTAGAAAAAAAATTTCCAGAACCATTTTCTAATTTAGTTGATGGAGGATCCTCATATACTTTTTATTACGATATTTTTGTTGGAGATAAAATAAGTGCAGTTTCTAAAATAACCAAATTATTTGTTAAGTCTGGAACTTTGGGAGATATGTTATTTAAAGTTACTTTAATTTCTTACACAAATCAAAACAAAAAACTTGTTGCTACACAGGAGGTTGTCACTATAACTTATGGAAAAGGAGAAAAAACTTTTTTATGATTATGTATAAACAAAATTTTTATGAAGATATAGCAGAAGGTCTAATAATTGGACCTGTAATAAAAAATATTGATAGAAAGCAACTCGTAATGTATGCTGGAGCTTCGGAAGATTTCAATGAGTTCCATTATGATGACGATATTGCAAAAAAAGCAGGACATAAAGGTATTATTATTCATGGAGCACTAAAAAGTGCTTGGTTGGCTCAACTTCTAGTAGATTTTGTAGGTCATAAAGGACGTATTAGAAAATTTAACGTTTCCTACAGAGGTGTAGATTTTCCGTATGAAAAGCTAAAATATTATGCTAAAGTCATCAGAAAGGAAATGATAGATTCAAAAGGAATCATAACCTTAGATCTAGCATTAGAAAACTTAGAAGGAAAAGTTACCACACCTTCTAATGCAGAAATTGAATTACCGGTAAAAAATAATTAAATTTATAAATTTTTAAAGATGAGGTTGAAATGTCAGATATTTTAAATGGAAAAGTAGCAATTGTAACTGGCGGAGGAAGAGGTATAGGCAGAGCTGTTGCTGAAGATCTAGCTGCTCATGGAGCAAAAATTTTAGTAGTAGATCCAGGATTAACTTTAGATGGAAATATAGAAAATACTTCATTAGCAGATGAAGTAGTTGAAGGAATTAATAAAGCTGGAGGTGAAGCAAAATCTAATAAATTATCTGTTGCTTCATTTGAAGCTGGAGCTGAAATAGTTCAAGATGCTGTTGACTCATTTGGAAGATTAGATATTGTAGTTACTGTGGCAGGAATATTAAGAGATCGAATGATTTTCAATATGACTGAAGACGAATGGCATGATGTGATTGATGTTCATTTAACAGGAACTTTTTCAGTTGTTAGGCATGCAGCTCCAATATTTCGTGCACAAAAGTCTGGAAGAATTATAACTTTTTCTTCTGGCTCAGGTCTTTTTGGAAATCCAGGACAATCTAATTATGGTGCGGCAAAATCTGCTATAGCAGGATTTACTAAAGTGGTGGGTAAAGATTTAGGTAAATATGGTGTAACTGCAAATAGTATTGCTCCTAGTGCAGAAACTAGAATGACTGCTTCTGTTCCTGAAGAATTTAAAAAATCAAAATCAGATTTATTTAAGGAATCTAGAGATCCAAGAGATATTGCTCCTTTTGTGACATATTTAGCAAGTGATTATTCTGCGCCTATTAATTCTCAAATTTTTCACGTTTCTGGTGGCACAATTAATCACCTTACTCTTCCAAGAAGAAAAGTTACTTTATTTAATCCTCTTGAAAATGGTAATTTTAATCAAGAAAACTTTGATATAGAAGGTAGAGGTTTAGTTTTTGGATTTGGCGATAAAAATAATGAAGGGCCTAAGCCTCTAGATGGTCAAGTGGCTATAGTTACAGGTTCTGGACGAGGTATTGGTAGAGGAATAGCTCTTGAATTATCCAAATTAGGTGCAAAAATTGTTGTTAATGATGTTGGCGCTAGTTTGGATGGTAGTGGAAATGATAAAGGCCCAGCACAAAGTGTTGTTGAAGAAATATCTGAATTAGGAGGAAAAGCAGTAGCATCAACAAGTTCTGTAGCATCAGTAGCTGGAGGTAAAGAAATAGTTGATAAAGCTATTGAGGAATTTGGAAGACTAGATATTGTTATTACTCCTGCAGGTATCCTGAGAGATAGAATGATTTTTAATATGACCAAAGAAGAATGGCAAGATGTAATTGATGTTCACTTAACTGGAACTTTTTCTGTAGTAGCTCCTGCTAGTAAAATATTTAGAAAACAAAGATCTGGAAGAATTATAACTTTTTCTAGCGTTTCTGGATTAATTGGTTATAGTGGGCAATCTAATTATGGTGCTGCCAAGGATGGAATTGCTGGATTTACAAGAGTTGTAGCTAAAGAACTAGCAAAATATGGTGTTACAGCTAATGCAATTTCTCCTGGTGCAAATACTAGAATGACTCAGTCAATTCCTGATTCTACTAAAGCAATGAGAGTAGGTGAATTTAAAAAAGCTTCAGAAGATCATTTTACATCTGATCCTGAAGGTGTAGCACCTGTTGTGGCCTGGCTTTGTACTGATTCTGCATCACATATCAACGGTGAAATAGTCCATGCAATTGGAAATAGAATTAGTTTGTTTAATAAATATGAAACTCACAGATCTATAACAAAGTCAGGAAGATGGACTGTAGAAGAACTTGCAAATGCAGTTCCTGAAACTTTTGGTCCAGATTTAATTAACCCTGCTCCTCCTCAGGAGTAATTTTAATTTCTAAGTTGCAAAATTTTTTTATCCAGTATTCTTTAGTTGTTGTCATCTTAAAGAATTCATATTTACCTTTTTTTGTTTTTTTTGGGTCTATAAAACCAGCTTTTTTAAAAGATTTTTGAGCTCTAATATTTTTTATTAATGTATGTAAATAAATTTTAGTTATGTCAGTTTCAGAAAAAATATAGTAAATTAAACTTTTAGTGGCATCAGTTCCATAACCGCCGCTCCAGTAATTTTTATTTCCTATCATTATTCCAAATTCACACGATTTATCCCATCTATTTATATCGTAAAACATACAATTTCCAATATGTTCTTTATCAAAACTATAAATTGAAAACTTTTCAGACCATGGAGAAGATTTTGCTAAATCATTAACAGAAATTCTTTCAAATTGTTCAAATGATAGGTTTATAGGAAGAGTTGCATCAAGATCAGATAATTCATGATCTGTTCTCCATTCAAAGTCATTAAATATATCCTTCTTAGATTTAGGACGTATAATTGTCTTTTCTCCTTTTAAGGAAATAGATTTTTCAGATTTAGTTTTAATTTTTGGAATAAAAAGCTTTTTCCACGATTGAGATTTCATTTTGATAAGTTAGTTTTTTCTTTACTTCTTTTAATGACATCCATAAAATTTTGTCAAATTCATCGTCATGATCTTTTATGCTACCACTTATTTTATTCATTAAAAAAAAATGTACAGTTTTATTATATTCTGTATTATTTTCATACCTAGAGTTATCTAAATATTTATTTATTTTATAATGAACTTCTCCTAATTTAGATATTATTTTAGTATAAATTCCAGTTTCTTCAGACACTTCTCTTATTGCAGTTTCTTCAATACTTTCATTATTTTCAGGTGTTCCTTTAGGTAGACAATATAATTCTTCATCAATTCTATGACACACTAAAATTTTTTTATTTTCTAAAATAACCCCACCTGATGACCAAATTTTTAATTTTTTTTTCATAGTATTTCCAAACTACTACTTATTGTAATAAAATTCTAATTTATTTTATATATAATTGATATTATTGAATTTTTCAAATATTATCATATAGGTTGTATTTGAAAAGATATTTATGTTAAATAATATTAATTCTTATATTAAATTATAAATTAGACTATAGAAATCAATTTTAATCAATATGGTTCAAAAAGTTAAATCAAAAGATTTTGTAATAAGATTTGCAGGCGAAGGTGGCCAAGGTCTAGTTACATCTGCAGACGCAATGGGAAGAGCTGCCACTGGAGCTGGTTATTATATCCAGACTTTTTCTACATTTCCTTCACAAATTATGGGTGGTCCTGCTTCATCTCAAGTAAGGATTTCTACTACTCCAGTTTTATCAAATGGAGATTCAGTAGATGTTTTAGTAGTTTTAAATCAATATGCATTTGATAATCATATAGAAGAATTAAGTGAAAATGGAGTTTGTATATATAATGCACAAGACTGTGTTCCTACTGGAGAAGGTAATTATTTTGGGATAAATGCTGATGAATTAGCAAAAGAATCTGGAAATACTAGAGCAGCAAACATGGTTATATTAGGTGCTATTTCAACTCTTATAGATTTTAAATTAGAAAGTATAGAAAGTTTTGTTCGAGAAAGATTTACCAGAGGTCGTGTAGGTGACGATGAAATTATTAAATCAAACATTATAGCTTTAGGTCTTGGTAGTGAAGTAGCTAAAAAAAGTGGATTTAGTGTGGGCTCATTGGAAAATCCTATGCCTCCAGATTATGATCAAATTATGATAACAGGAAATGCAGCTTTATCTTTGGGAGCAGCTTCAGCAGGATTAGATAGTTATTATGGTTACCCAATATCTCCTGCTACAACAGTTCTTGTTTGGATGGAGCAAAATTTAATTAATAAAAATAAGTTTGTTTTTCAAGTTTCTTCTGAAATCGAAGCTATTAATAATATTCTTGGTGCAGGATTTTCTGGTAAAAAAGCCATGACTGCTACAGCTGGACCTGGTATTGCTTTAATGTCTGAAGGAATAGGATTAGCTTGGATGGCAGAGATACCTTGTGTAATTATTGATGTACAAAGAGGTGGTCCTGCAACTGGATTGCCTACAAAATCTGAACAATCAGATTTGTACGCATGTATGTTTCCCGCTCATGGAGATGTGAGACTGCCTATTTTAGCTCCAGGAACAGTAGAGGAATGTTTTTATGTTGGAGAACTAGCTACTAATTGGGCTGAAAGATATCAAGGTCCAGTAATGGTTATGAGTGAATTTAGTCTTGCAGAAAAATCTGAAAATATAAAAAAACCTGATTTGTCAAAAGTTAAAGATGAACGTAGAAACTCTGATGCGGGTTCAAATGGATATAGAAGATATGAGTCATGGAATGGTAAATTATCTCCAATGGCAATACCTGGTGGAGATGTTGCATATGTAGCAAATGGATCAGAGCATGATGAAATAGGTGATACAACACATCTTCCTAAGCATCACATAAGATTAACCGAAAGAAGATTTGCTAAACTTAATCTTTTAAATGACGCTCCATATGAAATAGAAAATTCTGATAGTGAAATTGCGATAATGCCTTGGGGGTCTAGCAAGGGTGTTGCAAGAGAGGCATATGATAAACTTATCCATCAAAAAATGGATATTTCTTGGATTTATTCAGTATCATTAAATCCATTACCTCCTGATGTATTAAAAGCACTAAAACAAAAAAAATTAGTTATTGTTCCAGAACTAAATTATCAAGGTCAGTGGTCATCTATATTAAGAATGGAAGGTATTAATGCAGTTTCAGTTACTCAATATACGGGATTGCCGTTTAAACCAACAGATTTAGCTAATAAAATTTTAAGTAAAATTAAGTCTAAAGGAGAATAATTTTGAGTGATAGAAATCCAGAGTATGATTTTAAGTGGTGTCCAGGATGTGGAGATTTTGGTGTAAAAAGAGCTTTAGAACAAGCTATTAATACATACACTGAAGAATTTGAAATTCCTCGTACCTCAAACGTAATTGTAGCTGGTATTGGTTGCTCTGGAAACATGGTACATATGCTTGATGGAGAGCAGCCTTTTGGAATCCATGGTATCCATGGAAGAACTTTACCAATAGCATTTGGAGTTTCTACATCTAGACCTGATTTAAATACTATAATTGTTGCTGGTGATGGAGACTTTTTATCAATAGGAGGAGAACATATTGGTCCTTCTGCTGCAAGAAATCCTAATCTTACATGTATAGTTATGGATAATGGCGTTTATGGTTTAACTAAAGGTCAAAGCTCTCCAACATCAGATACAGGACAAATTACTACATCTACTCCATTTGGAAAAATGGAAGCAAAAATGAAACCTCTTGAATTATATTTATCATATGGAGTTAGTTATATAGCTTCTCATTATTCTAGTAAGCCAAAAATTTTGGCTCAATTCATTATTGAAGGAATGAAGCATAAAGGTTTGTCTATTATTCATGTACAATCTCCTTGTACAACTTACAATGATACTTACGATATTCTTAAGGGAGATAGGAAAAAAGGAATTCCTGGAACTGCTTTTATTGTTGAAGAAGATCATGACCCCACTGACTATAATGCTGCTTCAGCATTATTGCAAAAAGGCGGAGTACCCTTAGGCCTCATATTTAAAAAAGAGCCACCAACTATTAATGAGCTTCAAGATAAAATCATTCAAGATAAATCAAAAAATGTTGAAGATATTTTAGCTTCTTACTCTATTTAAGCGTAGTCTTCCTCAGTTTGGTATTTTGATGGACATCTAACCGATAAATTAGTTGCTATGAAGTAGTCTTTAGATTCAAAATATCCTTGCATTATAAGTTCAGAGTATTCATTAAAAAATACACTTCCTATTTCTCCAGAGTAATTAACTTTTATGTTATTCTCATTATTTTTATCTTTTAAATTAAAAGTAGCAGATAATCCATCTGCTGACCTAACGTAGGTATTAGGTACAAGAATTCCTTTTAATCCTATTTGATTTTTATCTTGAATTTCCTCTGTGTTTTTTACCTCAAAAACGGAGTAATACCTATAAGTTGCTTCAGAAAAAGCTTGAGATCCAAAAAAAATAAGCGATAAAAAAACTACTACAAAAATTGCTCCAAAGGTAATTTTCTTGTTTTTTACTTCTACTATTCTTTCTTTAGATTCTTTTTTCAATTAAATTCGTTTTTAGTTGATAATATTTTAATTCTATTATTAATTATAAATATAAATCCAAAAAATAAAATTGCTAGGAAAATAAAGCTTGCACCTAAATAACTTAAATTATTTTTAATATTTGAAGATTCATAGCTTACTAGACTAGAAATATTAGTTCCATCATGTGTTAAAGTAATAGCTTCTAAGCTATGTTGAGTTTCTTCTAATAAATTGACTACATAGTTAGGGTTTTCTTTGATATTACCAACCCAACGTTCACCTGATTGTGTTTCAATTCCTATTTCGGTAGAATCATTTATTGCTAATTTAAATGATTTCCCAAAATTATCAACAATATGAATATCTATAATCTCATTGTTTAATTCTATTTTTTCTATAAATCCATTAACAATTTTTTCATTATCTTGGGCTTCAATTATAGAAAAATTACTAATAAGTAAAATTACTAAGGAAATTCCAAACATATTTTTTAATTTTCTAATCATAATTTATCCTTTAAATTTATTAGATTATCTATTTTAATAACTTTGTAACGTAATTGAGTAAGGACTACAAATAATAAAGTAAATGCTATAACTGAAACAAGTAAAGTTATTCCATAATCTGCTCCAAAAGAAGATTCTTCTCTTGATAACGGTCCAATTACAGTTACAGGATGAGCCTCTTGCCATAAATTAGCTGCAAAATATATTATTGGACTATCAATTGCTCCAATAACTGCAATAATAGCTGCAATTTTTTTCATTTGTATGCTGTTAGTATACAAAGATCTAAATAGAATATATGCAGCATATATAAGTATCAGTATTAATGTAGTTGTTAACTTAGCCTCTCCTGTCCACCAAACACCCCATATTGGCTTTGCCCATATTATTCCACTTATCAAAGCTAAAACTCCAAACATTACTCCTACTTCAGCAGTTGATTGAGCTAAATTATCCCAAAATATCTTTTTACTAAATAGATAATAAATAGATGAGAAAGCCACAATCACTATAGCTATCATAGAGCACCAGGCTAAAGGTACATGAATAAATACAGTTTTAGCTACTGGTCCTTGGGATATGTCTATTGGTATCCACCAAAATACCATCCAAAGCATATAAGTGAAAATTAAAAATGTTGTTGTTATAAAAAATTTACTAAGCATAACTTTTTTCTATATTTTTAATTGTAACTCTATTAAGTTTACAATTCGTTGTAAAAAAATGTCAATATTATTTTTTACTCTTGAAAAATAATATTTGAAATTAGAAAGCCTATTACTAAAAATAGCAAATCATAAGCAATAATTAAGCCATACCAACTAAAATTTTGGATGTCATTATTAATTATTTGTACTGTTAAAATTGCACCTCCCATAAGTAAAGGAGTTACTAATGGTATAAATAAAAGTGGAGATAAAATTTCTCTACCTCTAACTTTTGAAAACAATAAAAATGTTATTGTACCTATAATACTGAAACCAAAATTTATTATAAAAATCAAAAAAATAAAATATGGACTATATAAATCATAATTTAAAATAATATTATTAAAAATAATAATCATAATACTAGCAATATTAATAAAAATAAAATTTGTGCAGAATTTAGAAAAAATGATAATTTCTTTATCAATTGGGGATGTTATTAAATATTCTATTCCTTTGTTTTCAAACTCTTTATTCATAGATTTATTTATACCCAGTATTATAGAAAAGCTTATCGAAATCCAAAATACCGTAGAAAAAAACTCAACAGAATTTCTTGCATTAGAAGTGGTGGCTACTACGACTAAGACTAATATGGAATAAGAAATTATAGAAATAAAAATCTCTTTAGATTTAATTTCTTCAACAAAATCTTTAAAAATTATCAATTTAACAATAGTAAATATTTTATATAAATTTTTCATAATAAAATTTCTTTTTTAAACTTTAGATATGTAGATAAAGAATCATTGTTATGAGTTGAAAAAATAATTGTTTTTTTATTTTCTATTAAAAGTTGTAATTTTTTATCTAATTCTTCTAAAGATTCTAAGTCTAAACCTAATTCAGGCTCATCTAGTAGATATATATCATAAGAAGGTATTAATGATCTAAAAAGATTCATTTTCTTTTTTTGACCATTTGAAAGTTCATTGGGATACTTATTTTCAAAAAGATTTATTCCTAAAAATTTTTTATTATCTTCATATAATATATTCGAGTTTGATTCTCCAATTATTCCAAAATAAAATAATATATTATTTTTGACACTCAAGTCTTTATAAAAAATAAAATCACTTGAACAATATGAAATTAAAGTTTTAGAATTTGATGATTTTAAATCATTTCCAACTAATTTTATTTCACCTTCATCAAAAAAATATAATTGAGCTAAAATTTTAATTAATGTTGACTTACCACTACCATTCTTACCTGAAATCTTTACTAATTCACCTTTATGAACTTCAAAAGAGAGATTATTAATTACTTTTACACCATTAAATTCTTTTGAAATTTTATTTACACTTAAGTATGATTTTTCCATAAAATTTTTATTTATTTATTGACCTTCTACAATTGTAGACTAAACTAGTAACAACTAAATGTAATAGATAATTTTTTTTAAATAGATTAATGGAGATAAATATGAAGTATGCAAGATTTCAAGAATCAAATGAAATTTCTTATGGAATAGTTGATAATGGAGAAATTATTCAAATTGATAATAATCCTATAATAGGATCCTATAAAAAAACAGGTAAAAGTTTTAATGAATCAGATGTAAAAATTCTTTGCCCAAATCCAAATCCTTCTAAAAGCTTGTGTATGGCATTAAATTTTGGTTCACATTTAGGAGATCGCGGAGCACCCACTAGACCAGAGCCATTTTATAAAAATACAAATGCACTGATAGGGCCTGGTGATCCAATAAAATTACCAAGTGATGCAGGTTTAGTTGCTTGTGAATCTGAATTAGTAGCTATTATTGGTAAGCAAACAAAGAATGTTTCTGAAGAAGAGGCACTAGATTATGTTTTTGGTTATACATGCGGAAATGATGTTTCAGCTAGGCAATGGCAGGGTGGTGATGATGCCGATATTCAGTGGTGGAGAGCTAAATCTTCAGATACATTTGGTCCACTAGGACCTTATATAGTTACTGATATTGACCCTCAAAATATAGGTATAAAAGGATATGTAAACGGAATAGAAGGGCAAAGCTGTCATACGTCTGAAATGTTATTTTCTACAGCCAACGCCATTAGCTTTATTAGTAAATATGTAACATTATATCCAGGAGATATGTTGTGGACGGGAACATCGGGAAAAACACCTCCTATTAACCCAGGGGATATAGTAACTATAGAAATTGAAAATGTAGGAACTCTAGAAAACCCTGTTGAAGCCGCTTAAATTATTCCTAACCTAATAGCTTTTGCAACAGCTTGAGTTCTATTTGAAGAATCTAGTTTTATGCAAATTATTTGTACTTTGTTTTTAATAGTTTGTTCAGCTAGATTCATTTTTTTAGCTATATCAAATGCCCTAAAACCATGAGATAAAAGCTCAAGAATTTCTAGTTCTTGAGCAGTGGTCTTAATATTATCTAAGTTATACATAAACAGAATATTTTATAAGTGACACAATTTTCTTTAAACAATAGAATAATAATAATATAAAGTTTTTTGTTTGTTAAAAAACTAACTGAGAAAAGGATTGTGTTTTCCCAGAATATGGGGAAATTTTTAAGTAATGAACCAAAATATTTCTAAATATAAACTCTTTGTTTTTTTTGCTTTTTTTTTAATATCATTAGGTCTTGTTTTTTTTCTTGGAATTTTTTTGGAATCTGAAGATATAAATAAATTTTTGTTTTTTGGGTTTGAAGCATCTGCTAATACAAGTTCGGTTTTTTTAAACTTTTCAGATTTATTAAGATCAGGAATCTCATTTAGTGCAGGCTTAGTTGCGGTGTTCAACCCTTGTGGTTTTGCTTTATTATCGGTATATTTTTCTTCTTTTTTAAATAGAAATAAAAAAATTGAGTATAAAAATAATTCTAGAAAATATTTTTTAAAAATTTATGATCCTATATATGTATCTACTATAGTAACTATAGGTTTTATAATTGTTTTCTTTATTTTTGGGATTGCATTAAGTGCAGGTTTTTATGCAATTAAAAATACTTTCTCATATTTTGGATTATTAATATCTATTTTCCTTTTTGCATATGGATTTTTTATTTTATCAGGTGGAAATATTTATTTTAATAAATTACAAAAAATAGCTAATCTATTGGGTTCAAAAAATACTGACAGTTCAAAATTTTATTTTATTTATGGATTGTCATATGGAATTACATCTTTATCTTGTACTTTGCCTATTTTTATGTCGATTGTTTTTAGTTTATCTAATATGTCTAAAATAGAATTTTTATTAAGAGATTTCATATTATTTTCTGTAGGTACATGGGTTGCTTTATTATCAGTTTCCTTCGCTTTATTATTTTTAGATATAATTGTGCAAAAGATAAAATTTTTCTTAAGTCTTTATAAATATATTTCTTCTTTAGTTTTGATAATATCTGGTAGTTATCTAATACTTTATTGGCTTAGTGATTTTAAAATATAAATTTTATCTCAGCTTTTCTATATAAATTTATGTGAAAACTCACTTATAATTGTTATAATAATTATTTGGATTGTTGAATATAAACAATCTAAAGTAAATTTAGTTAAGGAAAGATTTTGACAACAAATAGCGAAAAAAAATTAGTATCTATACAAGAGTTGTTTGATGCAGGTTCTCATTTTGGACATCCTTCAAGAAGATGGAACCCTCAAATGACTAAATATATTCATTCTAAAAGGAATGGTTCTCACATAATTAATTTATCTAAAACTCAAGAAATGTTATCTAATGCAATGGATTTTTTACAAGAAGTAGTTTCTAAAGGTGGAACTTGTCTTTTTGTTGGAACAAAAAAACATGCACAGAACATAATACAAGAGAATGCTGAGAGGTCTAATTCCTTATATATTAATCAAAGATGGCTGGGTGGTTTGATGACTAATTTTAAAACTATTGAAAAAAGATTAGAAAGATTAGTTGAATTAGAAGATTCATTTGCTAAGGGTATTGTTATATCTCAAACAAAAAGAGAATCACAAAAATTAGATGCTGAAAGAGGAAGATTAAATAAGTTTTTTTCTGGAATAAAAGAAATGAATAAATTACCTTCTGTGCTGTATGTGGTTGATATCCATCGAGAAAATATAGCAGTTGCTGAGGCTAAAAAATTAAATATACCAGTTGTAGCCATGGTAGATACAAATTCTAATCCTAATGAAGTTGAATATCCCATTCCTTCTAATGATGATGGTCTAAGATCAATTCAGTTGATCACTAACTTGGTGACAGAATCAATCATAGCTGGAAAAGAGTTATACAAAAAAATTCAAGAAGATCAACTTGCAGAAGAGGCTGAATTAGAAAGACTAGAAACTGAAGCTAGAAATAAAGCCCAGGCTGAAGCTTCTAAACGTCAATCTCAAAAAGTAGAACCAAAAACTAAAGCAGAACCAAAAGCTGAGGTAGAGCCAAAAACTAAAG
>TARA_B110000438_G_scaffold45276_1_pt1 | contig 13478 bp, 9 predicted proteins | sample TARA_B110000438 | Tara Oceans TARA_B110000438 (sample SAMEA4398413) | marine metagenome | biome: Polar Biome; feature: [MES] marine water layer (ENVO:01000295) within the mesopelagic zone...; material: water (ENVO:00002006), including particulate matter (ENVO:01000060) such as...... | reverse complement strand
AGCTTTCGTTGCGGGTGGTGATGCTGACCTTTTCCTGTCCAGTCCAGCTACCCTCACTTTCGATTCCGATAATTGGAATCTTCCCCATTCCGTCCATGTTTCCGCTCGCACCGATGCCGACGACTCCAATGGTTCCGCCATTCTTACCCTTTCCGCCACGGGTATGACCACGACAAACGTGACTGTTACGGAAGCTGACGTCGGCACTTCCATCGCCTCCGGTTACTTGATCTCAGGTATCGTTACCAATTCCCTAGGTGTAGGCATTGCCGGCGCCAACCTCGCCTTTTCGAATTCCGGTGGGTCGGTCACGACTGACGCCAATGGTACTTTCCGTCACACTCTTGCCTCTGGATGGAACGGTACTTTAACGCCCAGCAAGATCGGGCATAGCTTCACGACCAACTCCACGAATATAAGTGCTCTTTCAACGCATTCAATCGGCCATTCTTTTACAGGTATTCGCTCGAGCATTCTATATGTCAATGTGAACGCCACTGGCTCTGGTGACGGTTCAAGCTGGGCGGACGCTTATACTGACTTGGCCGCCGCCCTACGTTCTCAGCATCCCTGCTCCGAAGTGTGGGTAGCCAGCGGCACTTACAAGCCCGGTGTCATTCGCCCTGCTGCCTTTCTTCTCCCTCCCGGAATAGCCTTGTACGGTGGGTTTGCCGGGATGGAGACCTCTCTAGACGAACGTGACATTACTGCGAATCGTACCATTCTTTCGGGGGACCTTGGTGCCGTAGGCGTCATTGCTGACAACGCTTATCATGTGGTGATTCCAGCCTCTGGCTCAACCTTGGATGGCTTCACTATCGAAAATGGTAACGCCAGTGAAAATTTTTCTGATGACAGGGGTCTAGGTGGGGCACTATGGGCTGAACGCATCGCCTTTTCAGTTAGGAATTGTACATTTAGTACAAACTACGCCAACCAGAATGGGGGAGCTGTCTTTCTCAACGATGTTAACGCCACCTTCACCTCTTGCACTTTTTCCTCCAATACTACTGGTTCTACTGGTTCTGGAGGTGCACTTGATGCCAATAACTCTCGCCTCACTTTCGCCTCGTGTACCTTTGCTAGTAATGTTTCCCAGCTCGAGGGTGGTGCTATAAACAGTCAGAATTCGACTCTCATCCTCTCTAACTCTTCTTTCACCTCCAATCAAAATGCTTCCGCCAATGGCGGTGGTGCCCTAAACATTAGCGGTGGCACTCTATCGGATCTCAACGGTACTTACACCGCTAACTCATGCGGACCCGGAAGTGGAGGCGGAGCTCTCCAATGGGCAGGGATGGATGCCAACTTCACAGGAACCACTTTCAGTGCGAATCAATCCGCCTCATATCGAGGTGGTGCCATCATCGCGACCACGGGCACTCTCCGATTTTCCAAATGTACTTTTTCCGGCAATACCAGCGGAGCCCGCGGCGGTGCCGTTCGTGGGGAGTCCGTCGTCCTTAGTTTTTCCGAATCTAATTTTACTTCCAACGAAAGTGCGATAAATGGCGGTGCCCTTTCCGTTGAAAATGCGATCCTCACCCTGACCAGTAATACCTTCACCTCCAACAAATCTGAGTATCACGGCGGTGCGTTGGACGCAAAGGATTCTAATTTAACCACTACGAACTGCCACTTCACTTCCAATCTTACGGGTAACAATGGGAAAGGCGGTGCGGTCGCTGTTGAAAACGGTTTCTGGAACGACTCCGGCAGTTTCTTTACCTCCAATATCTCGGTTTGGCAGGGAGGGGCCGTTTCTTGGAAGAATGCGGCGGGATCTGTTGTTGGCTCTACTTTTACCGCTAATTCGAACACAACCCATAATGGCGGTGGCGCTCTTCATTTGGAAGGCACTATGCCAACTATTTCGAATTGTTTTTTTCTTGGCAACGAAGCCGAGTCCGGTGGTGCTTTGATGTTGGCGAACAACGCCAACCATCTGAGTCTCGTCAACTGTGTCTTTTCAGGCAACAAGGCCGTCAATCATGGGGGCGTCCTAAAGGGCGATGGAAGCACCCGGTTCGTCAATTGCTCTCTCGCCGGCAATTCTGCCGACTACGGTGGAGTGACCATATTGTTTTCGGGGGATTCCGTTTCCTTTGAGAATTCCATCCTCTGGGGAAACACTGCAACGACCAGCGGGTTTGACGTCTTCGTTAACTCCGAAACGGCTACAGCTTCCTATAGCCTCTTCGATCCATCTAAGTCCACGAGTACACTTTCCGGATCCGGTAACCTGTCGAACGATCCTCTCTTCATGGATGCTGACGGACCGGACAACTTGGCTGGAACCGAGGACGACGACCTTACCCTCCAGTCCTCTTCTCCAGCCATCAATCAAGCCTCTTCTTCCGTTTCTGGCTACTCGACCACTGATTTGCTAGGCAAGGCCCGTTCAGGTACTCCCGACTTGGGAGCTTATGAGTACCGAATTAATGCGGCCCCCATTTTCGCCCAAGGTGCCACGGCGGCACTTTCGATATTGGAAGACAGCAATGGCTCCTTCACTTATTCTGCGACGGACGCCGATGCCGATACACTTACTTGGAGCATGCTTTCTCCAGCTAGCAACGGTATTGCCTCTGTGGTCGGTTCCTCGGGAGTTATCAGCTATGTTCCGAACGCGGACTGGTCTGGAAGCGATTCCTTCGTGTTGCAAGTGTCCGATGGTGTCTTAACGGATGAAATTACGGTTAACGTGACGGTATCTTCCGTGGCGGATTCACCTGTAATTACACAGGGGGTCGGTCCGTTAGTTCTAACGATGTCCGAGGACGGTGCTCCCACTGTTTGGGCGGCACCTACCCTTGGCGGGACAGATACGGATACGGCGGCAGGTTCGCTGACTTGGAGTGTCAAGACGGCGGCTTCGAATGGAACGGCAACCGTGAGTGGTACGGGATCCGCTCCCGTTACTTTCACTTATGCCCCGAACGGTAACTGGAGCGGGAGCGACAGTTTCGTCGTTCAGGTATCTGATGGTGACTTGATGGACGAGATTACGGTTAATGTGACGGTTATTCCGGTCAACGACTCTCCCCGCATTACTAACGCACTGTCCAATGGGGATCTCGTGACAAGCATCCATGAAAACAACGCTAGTGTCTTGACCCTTACTGCGACAGATGTCGAGAGCGACTCCTTAACTTTTTCGATTTCTGGCGTCGATACCAGTTCTTTCGATCTTAATGTCACTACAGGCGTTCTTTCCTTCAAGGCCGCACCTGATTACGAAAACCCTGATGATGCAAACAATGACAACATCTATGAACTCTTGGTTGCTGTTGCTGACGGCAACACCACTTCCTCGTCCACCTCCCTTTTCATAACTGTTTCCGATGTGATAGAGTCGTCCCCACAGGTCTTACTAACAGTCACGATCGAGGGGAACGGTACGGTTACAGGGTCTGGAAGTTTCGACAAGGATTCCAACGCTACTCTTACCGCCACACCGGCGTTAGGATATGAATTTAGTCAGTGGTCCGGCGATCTGAATGAAACGGCAAACCCGTTGGCGTTGGTCATGACGGCATCTCGCAGCGTCAAAGCCGTCTTTGTGCCAACTCCCGATTCTTGGATGCTTGCTTTTGACGAGGGTAACGGGTGGTTGTCCTTCTCATGGTTCGGTAACTATTATGAGACGAACATAGGATGGCTCTATCATGAGCACCACGGATGGCTCTATAGGGTTAGTGAGAGTACTAATTCCGTTTGGTTACATGATAACCAGCTCGGTTGGCTCTGGACGAGTTCAAATACCTATCCATATCTTTATCAGGCAAACTCGGGAAGTTGGCTATACTATGACAAGACCTCTAAGTCGCCACGAAGGTTTTATCGCTATAGTAGAAAAGTCTGGGAAGAGATCAGTGGTGGATAGGCAATAATGTCTCTTTGACTTACTTCTTTTTATTGCCGCCAAATAGTCCGCGCAGACCACCAGGTTTCTTCCCGTCGTCCTTTTTTGCATCATCTTTCTCAACCTTGCCTGTGGTTGCAGTACGGGACTTTATGGCGGCCGCTTCCTCGGCAGTTACCCACATGTGTACGTGGGCCTTTTCAACGGTCAGCACGTAATTTCGATTGAGGGTGAAACCATAAGTCTTGAACATCAACTTGTTGTTTTCATTCAACTTGGCTTGAAGATCTGCCAATTGTTTCTTCAATCCAGCGTGCTTTTGTTCGTCTTGCTCATTCTGAAGTTTCGAGAGCAACTGAACGGCTAAGGTACGTTGTTGTTGAACGAGCTGTACGTTTTTTTGAAATTCTTGGTTCGATTCAATCGTATTGAGAGAGGCAACCTTGACGAGCTCCAGTTTTTGTTGTGGAGCTGAGGGTGCAACTGGTTTGGCACCCTTGTTTTGGGCGAAGGTCGCGGTGGCGACGAGCGTGAACGAAACGAGAGAGAGAATACGGATAGATTTCATGGTAGTTAATAGAGGTGAAGTTTAGGTTTTAGTGGGCGAGAGGTAGATGCTGTTCTTGGTTTAAAGTTTCACGGGGTTAATATCTCGGATGCGCATATTACGAATAACTCCTGTGGTGGCATAACTGCAAAGCCCTAGCGGAGCAGCGAGTTCCACTTCGCCTGCACGCATGCTTATCTTTCGATTGTCGACTTCGCAGTCTATAATTTTCTTTTCATCTATCCATGCCTCCAGCTTCGCCTTGGTTACACGAAGACGCACGTTGTACCAGCGATTTTCTTCAAAGACGTAAACATCTCCCGTTTCATTTTCGGATGCATCAAAGTCATCGATGCTTGAGATGCCGACGAGAGCACCGCCCCAGCCCCCGAGAATGAGGGTGGCGTTGGAGTCTGAGTATGGGAAAGTTAGACCACAGAAGAAATCGCCCCCTTGTCCGCGCTTTGCTTGTAGGGCAATTTCGTAATCGATAGTTGGGTAATCACCTCCGCCCGGCAAGTGGACGCCTGTCAACTCGATGCCCATTCCGAGGACGAGACTCCCGTTTTCATCGAAGCTGACTTCACCTCTACCTGCATAGTCGGTGACTTCCCAATCTCCAAGTGTTTTGCCGTCGAAGGCCGATTTCCATGCTTTTCCCGACGAACCCTTCTCCTCTGCTGAATTGGTGGAGTTTGAATCGCCGTCGCCGGACTGATAGTCGCCGTCACCGGATTGGTAATCGCCGTCACCGGACTGATAGTCGCCGTCACCGGATTGGTAATCGCCGTCGTCGGTTTGATGGTCCCCGTCGTCGGACTGGTTAACGCATCCGGAAGAGAGGCCGAAGATAAATAAAAAACCAGCTATGATGGTACCGCTAATGAGAGTAGTTTTCATGTGATGCATGGAGGCTTATCTTGGTGAGGCAGGTAGGTATGGCTTTAAACCGTGGATGCAGGAATTCACGACATTTTCAACAGTATCAGAAATTTCGATGATAACGGCAAGCTCATCATCTGAAGGAGGTTCAAGTGTTTCAATTTGGCTATCAAGCAATTTTGAGTCGAAGAAGTGTCCGGATCTGCTCTCAATCCGTTCCTCCAGCAATGAGCGATTTCCGATAAGATGGAGATATAAGACTGGTCGGTTTAATTCCGAAATAAAATTTCGGTACTTTTGCTTGAGGGCAGAACATGAAACTACTACGAGGTTGGACTTCTTCGCCAAGGCGTTTCTAATAGCCGTGAACCACCCCTGTCTATCATTATCATTGAGGGCGATGCCATCGCCCATTTTGACTTTGTTCTCTCGGGGGTGAAAATCATCGCCTTCAAGAAACGGACACTTGAGGCGTTCGGCGAGAGCAGAACCGATTGTGCTTTTTCCGCATCCGGAAACACCCATGACAACTATTACAGGGGTAGTTGAAACCATTGAGACATAGACGGACTGAAGGTGTCCTAAACCTTATGAGTTTAGTGCTTTGATTGAGAGGTTAGATCTCCCGCGGTCGCTGAATGACTTCTATCTCGTAACCTTCCGGAGCATCTACAAAAGCGAAAATCGAACCTGTGGAACTTTGTGTGGGGCCATCACTGAATTCGACTCCCAACGATTGAATGTGCTCCCCAAACGAGTCCATGCTCTCGACCTCAAACGCTAAGTGCATAAGGTCTTCCTGCACTTCCACCGATCCTGAATCAGGATAATAGGTGATTTCGATTTCCTCATCACTATTCGGTACCGCGAGAAAAACGAGTTTTGAACCGCGCGGGGACTCGTGTCGCTTGCTCACCTGCAACCCGAAAACCTTTTGGTAAAAGGTAACTGTTTGTTCAAGATCGTTAACGCGCATCCGCGTGTGCAGGAATTTCTTTACAATCGACATAAAAAAAAAGGGGGAGGAGGTATGTTACCAAAGAACGAATAATGGGATATTCTTCGTAACGACGGAACGATAAAGCACTAGTCGAAAGCAAAGGTGATCTTTTCGATACCTGCCGTGGAACAAGCATTAAGCACGCTGATCGATGACTGATGTTCGGCAATGCCGGAAGATTCTATCTGAACTTTTAATTCGGCTTCCTCCTTCGTTCTGGCCCCACTTGCAATGAGTTGATCCCGCATACTCTTTTGTTGCTTCAAATTGGCGACCAAATCCAACATTTCGTAATTTGGAGCTCCCGTTGAAGTTTCTGCTTGCTCGATTTCTGATCCATTTAGGATAACTTGACCATAATCGCCTATTTCGACGCTAAGCAGGGGCATCGGTTTAAGATCGCTATTCGCAGGCTTGCCAGGGAGTTGAATGGAGAGTTCCGCTTCAGGTTGCTTCAACATGGTGGTCACCATGAAATAGATCAACAGTAGGAACGTTACGTCGATCATTGGAGTAAGATCGACAGTATCCTCTTCCTTTAAGAGCTTCTTGAAGAATTCCATATCGTTACTCTCCTCCTCCGTTTGCGACCTGCCATGTGCCAAAGATGATATCGGCTTGGCCAGCGTTACCTATTTCCTTCAAGACGTCTTGAACCAAGGAGTGGGTGATTTTGGGATGAACCCTTAAAAAAACTTTCCACTCGGGATGTTTGCTGACGTAAAAGCCAACTTGGTTGAGGTCGATTTCCGATTCTCCCCAGTAAAACTTTTGTCCATCGGGCGTGTCGTCTATCGTAATTATGGTGCGCGGTGGAGGTGACTCCTTCACCGCAGATCGGCTAGCCACTGCCATCTGTTCCAGTTCTACGTATTGCTCAGACATTTGCTGGGCAACGACCATGAAGAATACGATCAGCAAGAAGACGACGTCGATCATCGGCGTCAAATCCGGAGCATCGTTGCTTTCTTCAGCTTGAAACCCTTTCATAAAGGAGTCTGATTTACTTTAGAAATTAGTATTTAGCGACAGTTTGTAATTCTCAAGCTGGCGGCGGGGAAGGAATACCGGGGGGAGGAGGAGTCATAGTGTTTTCCTCCTCTTCATAATAATCTTCACCTTCCCCTCCTTCTTCATCGAATCCTCCACGAGCTGCACGAACTAATGTAAATACCATGTTGCCGGCTACACGATTTACTTCAGCGGCAATAGTACCGAATTTTGTTTTGTATACGAAATAGGCGACAAGGGTGGGTATGGCGACAATCAAACCGGAAGCAGTAGTCCATAAGGCACTACCGATATTTCCTGCCATTTTCTGACTGGATTCTCCTCCCATACCGGATTCAGTAAGTACGTTGAAGGCTCCAATCATACCAGTCACAGTTCCGAGCAACCCAACCATAGGAGCAATAGAACCAATGGTATTCAACATGTTGATCCAAGTATATGGTTTTGCCAATTCAATCGCCGAAGCTTCCTCCAGTCCTTTTTCTATAGAATCGGTATCTAGTTCGTCGTCTTGAATCCTATCAAGGCCTGCCTTCAGTACCGCAGTTACGGGAAGCTTGTACTGCTCACAAAGTGCTCGCGCCCCATCGATGTTAAGTCTGCTCACTTCTTGAAGAATGGGCTCTACGACCTCTTCCTTCACGAAAGCCTTTTTTCTGATGGCTATGCCGTTGTAGATGATAAGTGTGATACCTCCGACAATCATGAGGAGAAAAGGGATGAGGAACGTCCAGCCCAGCGACTCCATCAGTTGCTGGCCGAAGGACTTCGTTTGGGCGTGAGCCGTTGTTGCCAGCATGCCCGGGCACAGAACCGCGAACGCGACAAGCGTTGATAGTAAATTTCGTAAACTTCCTATTTTCATAATTTTAATGTTAATACCTGATGTCATAGGTGGGCCGTTATCGTCAAATACGTAAAAGATTTCAAGACGGTGGCAAGGCAGCTATGCGTTTCTTGCTTTCGGCCGCCCAGTTTGAATCTTTATAGAAAATTTCTACCTGTCGGTATACATTGCGGGCTGCATCGTTAAGATTCAGTTTTTCATAGGCGCCTCCGGCCATGAGCAAAGATTCGGGCAACCAATCCAAGCCGACGCGCGCCATAACTATGCCTTCGGTGATTTCAAGCACTGATTGCCTGTAGTATTCCGCAGCTTGCTCCTTGCTCCCTTGAGCTTCATAACGTTTTGCATACTGTATTCGCAGCAAAGCCCGCAACAACTTATAGAGAGAGTATTCATTAGTTTGACGTTTGGGAGGATTCTCCTCGAGCTTCTTTAATCCTTGGGCGGCGGTGTTGAACGATTGACTGGCAGCTTTCGCGTATTGAGGATTCGAGGCGGCGTGGGGCGCATATGCCTCGTACAATTTCAGGTGACAATAGATTGGCCAAATAGCGACAATACCCTTGAGCGGACTATTTGAAGCGTTTTGAAGATTTGCTCCCAAGCGGACATAGGCTTCGATTGCATTGGGAAACAGTTTGTTTCTGCGAAGGGAGTTGCAAAGATGGAGGTAGGCTTCGTGATCGGCCCCATTATTTCGAATATTTATTTTGGTTAAAAGAGTCCTGACATGATTGGCTGACTTTGGATTAGCCGCGATCATCTTTCCTGCCAATTCCAGAGCCGAATCGGAGAATTCCCGATATTCGAAATCATCCAGTCTTTTAAGGTTTAGTTTATAAAGTAGAGTGAACGCTTCATTGAACTGCTCCATGCTAATGAGAGCTCTAACATATATTAGGCAATTGTCGTGAATGGACAGGAACTCCGGATTGATTTCGTGGAAAGGAAATATTTGGTATATGACGGGCCTAATTGCATCCAGAAGGCGAGGGTCGTACTGCTCGTCCGAGAGAAACTTTAACTGTTGTAGAGTCTGGGGGGGGAAGGTGTATACAAAACGATCGATGTTATTCCGTGTTTTCAACTCCCTCAAGCTATACTCCGATTGGGTTGTTTTAAGTATGCCCTTGGTATCGTCTACACTTAGCAACCGAGTTTCCATCGGTTTCGGGTTGTTCACATAGTAAACCTTAACTGGTAACCCTTGCTTTGGGGCATATTGTTTGAAGTAGTCTTGCCCGGATAAGCCATTCGTTCCTAATGCTATAACAACTAGTGAAGCCCGAAGAATGTTAATGGAAAAGCTCATTTATATTTACCTGACCAAGAATTATACTGCTTTTCGACTTTGTTGACTTCGTCTCCCTTTCCCGCTTGCTCGAAGCATCGAATAGCTTGCAAAAACGATTTTTCTGCCCAAGTTATGCTTGCCGGGAAGTTCAATGCCGTATCCATATAGTAGTAAGCCGCACCCCCTGAATCTCGTTGAGCAAATAGACATTCACCCATCATAAAAGAGGACTCGGCGCGGAGTTCTAGAGCCATATCAGTGTCATTACGAACTTGTTCAAATGCGGAAGCCGCGCGTTCGAAAGAATTTTTGTCTCTATCCGTTTTTCCAACCTCGAAATAAGCTCTTCCCATGCGGATTCTGGCTGAACCAGCGTTCTCATGCCAAGAAGAGTTGGTCAAGGCTTGGTCGAAGTGGTTGGCGGCGGCCTTGTGGTCGCGTTCTCGCTCGCTGGCTTCCCCTAGTACGTAGTGAGCATCGAAAAGAAATTCACCACCTGTTTCCCCATACATATTAACCAAGCGCTCCATCGCTGCAATAGCATCCTCGGTTTGGTTCTGGGCAAGAAGCTTTTTGCCCATCCACACAAGTACGCCGGGACTTGCGTTTGGGAAATCGCCCCGGTTAGGGACATAGGTGCCGGAGACGGGGGCGCCCACCTTTTCCAGCATGGCTCTCATCCGTAGGGACAAGGCTGTTTGACCTGCCGACTCTGCTTCGTCGAAGAGAGCCTTGAATGTTTGGGCCGGGGAAAGTTCGTTTGGAAAATTAGCCACTAATTTTTCATATTTCTTTCGCAAACCATCAAATTCCTTTTTGGTATTTTCGTTAGAATAAACGGCCGTACGGGCACGCACCATTTTGTCGTAAACTTCTTGCTCCATGCCCTTGAATTCAGACCCTAACCAAGGCAACAACTTGCGTCGGTCCTTGAGGATTTCTTCCACCGTTCCAGAAATCGTGGATTCGCTCCCTTTGCGATCCTTGTAGGCAAAATCTACGGCTTGGCCAGGATTTCTGATTATGGTCAAGAGTTTGTAAGTGTTGCCGAATAATTTGTCGTAGTGGTCGTACTTTTCGGAATAGATTTTTAGGATTTCATCAACGCCGATGCTCCCGGGGTCATTCCCGAATTTCTTAATGTCGGCGTGGTACAACTTTAGCATTTCCGCTGGGCGCCCCTGTTTCTCGCAAGCCATCCCAATCTTTTTGGTGGCTTGTGAGGCTCCTGCTGCCTCTTGATCCCCTAATTTCTCAAGGAATTCTCGAAAAAGGGTTTCTAGCGAAGCATAAAGAGAAATAGTGGTGACTTCGTACAGCTCTTCCCAATCTACGACTTTATCGCCGTTTATATTGGCCTCGGAGAAGGGGTACTTGTCGGCTAATCCCGTGGCTGCGTATTCTGTGCTTTCAAGCTCTTCGTTCTTATTCGTATCGAAGGTTAAGTATTGATTAACATGACCTTCTGGATCTGCCGCGACATTTTCTATTAGCTGACCTTCGTTGAAGTACGAATCACGAATGAGGTTTACCTTTTGGGTGAGTTCCCGGACTTTCCCATAATGCATCCGAGAATTTGAAATTTGTTCATAACTAGGTTTTTCGTCCCCCTTGAGACCGCTGACCGAGAGATCTCCGAGGCTAAGATGCGCATCAGCAACCAACTCGTCGTTTGGGAATTTTTTTACGAATTGGTTAAACAGGCGGATGGCGTTGACGTGATCTTCGCTTCCTTGAAACGCGACGGCCAATCTAAAAGTCGCGTCTTTTGCATAATCTTCGGACGGGTGATGACGAGTTCTTGCCCCGTTCGTCCATGGATCCATAATGGCGGCTTTACCGGACGCCACCGATTTACCCCCTCCCACTTTGTCGGATATTCTCCATTCAAGACCGTTGAACCAAAGGTAAAAGCCATCGCCGTCAGCGTAAACGGGTTTGCCGCTGGATTCTTCATCAGTTGGAAGATACACCCCATTGGGGTCTGGAACGGGTTCGGGTTCCGGCTCTTCTTCCGGTTCCGGAGGCGTTTCTTTTTTGGGAGCCTTGGGCACATCTTCTTTGGAATTGGCCTTATCTTCTTTGGGAGGAAGCGATGGCTCCTCGTCTCCTCCGCACCCCTGTAGGGATAATATGACCCCTAGCGTCAGGCTGATCGGAATGTATTTGAAGTTATTCACCTCAAAGCTCTTCGGACTGGTTGGAGTCAGTTTCAGGCACGTATGGTTTTTCCTCGAATTCTTTCTCGCCGCCAAGCCCGTCAATGCCTGAAAGGTCTTTGACCGGTAGACCTGTCACGTTCACTCCCACCAAAGCGCCGAGCAGCGGTTTTGCTTCGTTGAATTTTCCCGTAGCCAGAAGGGCCAGACCACTGAAATAGTGAGCAGGGGGCATGGCTGGGCTTTTGTTGAACTTTTCGTTGTTAACATACCCCTTGGATCTATCCATGACACCGTTCTCAACGCCCGCGAACTTTACCAGCAAGTCGTCAAACCTTTTTCTACCGAAGTAAACGGAACCCATCATATTGATGAAGTCTCGAGAATATTCGTGTTCGGGCATGACCTCGAGAAATCGATCGCAAAGCTCAAAAAAACGGTTGTAATACTCTTCAGCCTTGGTCTTGGCCACCGACCCCGCTTCGCGGTCTTTCGTGCTAATGGCGCCATCGAGAGACTTGGCGAGTGCGTCCTGTACTTTCGCTTCGGACTGGTAGGCATTGGCCATAATGAACGTCACGTCGGCTCGAAAGCTTTTCCAATCCGTATTGGCCAAGTACTCTTCTCCTAGCTCGATGGACTTTTCTCTATGCTTTACGCCATTTGCGGAAGCAAAGGCTGCATAAAGAAAGTTTTCAACATTATCGTGTTTGGGAAAGTCCTTGTAGAGCCAGTAGAAGGCCCAAAAAGCTTCCCAGTCACGTTTTGTCTCCTGGTAATTCTCAGCCTTCCGCCATCTTAAGGTTGTGGTGAAGGAGGGTATTTTAGCTATCTGGTCCAGCCTGCCTTGTGCATTGGTTACCTTCATGGCCAATTCATTTATTCTATCCTTGAGAATCTCCGCTCGACGACGTGGAAGAACCTTTCCCCGAAGAGACATGAAGTTTTCAAGCGTGGTCAACTCTGTCTTTAATTGTTTAAGCCTTTCTTCGTAATAGTTCTTTATTTCCTCGGTGGTCATTGTGAGGGCAAAAAACAGAGAAGCTTCCAAGTGACGACCCGCTGTCTTCAGTTGTTCGGCTCCCGTCATCAGGTTGACGTTGAGTCGAATGTCGTATCGGGCCGGTGTATCTCCAGCCAGCCTCGGTAGAAGCGGAAAAACCTCGTCTATGCGTTTATTCACCACAAACATTTCAACCAAGCAGGACACGGCGTAGGCAGCCCGATCTTCGTCTTTCGCCTTGTCTGCAACCACTAGCAACTCCCTGAACGCAGGTTCACCCTGAACCCATGCTTGCTCAATGTGGTAGCACTGTGCTCTACCAAAATACAGTTTCATAAGCTCACTGCGCTTCAAGATTTGTTTTCTGTAGGGCTTTTTGGGGTCGAGCAAAATCTCAATTACTTTTGCAGCCTCCTTAAACTCGTGGAGGGCTCGCAGGCACATCGTGCGTTTCTGCATGGCCATTACGGCTTTGGGGTCATCAGGGAATTTTTCGGCAAAGAAAGCAAAAGCGGCAGCTGCTCTTCCTAGAAAAGCTTGCTTACCTGTCTTGGCGAAACTTTGTAAATAACCAACTCCTCGGACGAACCCAAACTGTTGTAGGATTTTGGCTATTGCGGGATCCTTCTCGCCCTCGAAGCGTGCCTCCAGTTCATCTAAATAGGGAGCCGCCCCCGCAAAGTCACCTTCTCCAATCTTCGACTGGGCGCTTGAGATAACTTGCCGCAAGGGCATGTCTTCAGTCTTTTGGGCCAGAGCGACGGAGTGGAGTGCATTTCCGAATACAACCATTGCAAGGAGGAGTACACTCCTTGCAATGATTGAATCAAATAGTCTTGTATGAGGCACTACCAAGTTTTTTTCCATTGG
>TARA_B110000438_G_scaffold63467_1_pt1 | contig 13500 bp, 14 predicted proteins | sample TARA_B110000438 | Tara Oceans TARA_B110000438 (sample SAMEA4398413) | marine metagenome | biome: Polar Biome; feature: [MES] marine water layer (ENVO:01000295) within the mesopelagic zone...; material: water (ENVO:00002006), including particulate matter (ENVO:01000060) such as...... | reverse complement strand
GATTTCATGGAGCGAGTTATTCCCTGGGAGGAATCTTTAATTGCAGAAGGTGTGGAGATTATTAAGTTTTATTTTTCGTTGTCTCAAGATCAACAAAAAAGAAGAATGAAAGCAAGAAAATATTCTGAACTGAAGTACTGGAAGCTATCTCCAAATGATGAGCGAATTGTTACAAAATGGGATGCTTTTACACTTTATAAAGATCAAATGTTTAAAAAAACATCTCCTAAAACATCTCCATGGGTGGCAATAAATGCAAATAATAAAATGATTGCAAGACTAACTGCTCTAAGATTTCTGCTGAATCAAACTGAGTATGATAAGAAAAAACTATTAAAACCCCTCACTTGGTCTAAAAAGATTAATAACTACAAGGTTAATGTGGAAGGAGTAGAATTTAATAATTTAGATTATGACCAATACATGATTTTAACAAGATACACAGATGATGTTGAGTAGATGAAAATAGCCTCGATTGATATCGGAACGAATGCTATAAAGTCTAAGATATTTAAGACCACTCCTACTTCTATAGAGTTTTTAGAAGGAATGCGATCGCCTATTCGCCTTGGCAGCGAAGTCTTTGTTGAAGGTAAATTAAGTCAAGCAAAACTTGATCAGGTTATCAGCACTATTAAGACATATGAAGATATTTTTCAAAATAATAAAATTGATAGATATGAAATTGTTGCTACATCTGCTTTTCGAGATACCTCTAACTCTGAAGATGCCAGAAGGTACATAGAAACAGCTATCAATCATCCTCTGAAAGTAATCTCTGGTCTTGAAGAGGCTCAGCTCATGAGATTTCATCCCAAAAGCAATACCGGTAAAAATAAAATTTTTGTGGATCTGGGTGGCGGGAGTACTGAATTTTTTCTTCGAGATGCCACAGGCATTGAAATCAGATCATTTCAACTGGGTGCAGTAAGAAATATGCTAAATAAAGATAAAAAGGCAGAATGGGTGAGGATGGAGAAATGGCTCGAAACTATTAAACCAAGGAAGAAATTAATTGGTATTGGGGGGAATATTCGATCATTCCTTCAGGCGCATGATAAGAAACAATTAAGCACTAAAGAATTTACTAAAAAAGTTAAGGAGTTATCAAAACTTACTACAAAAGATAAAATATCTAAATTTAAATTTTCACCTGATAGAGCTGATGTCATTGACCATGCTTTAAAGATATTTCAATTTATTGCTGAGCGCCTAAAAATAGAAAATATTACATCAACAAAATGGGGTGTATCAGACTCTATTGGAGTGAAGCTCTTTCATGAGATATATTCAAATAAAATAAATATCTCTTAAAAAGATTTATGACATTGTCTTTGCAAATATTTTTACTTTTTTTATCTACATATTTTTAAAAAAAATCTTTACATAATGAGAGGAATCCCTCGGTAAAATATTAACTTTAGTAATGTTAATTTCAGGGTGATGAACTATGGATTCTATAAACTTTGAATAATTAATAGCTGATTTATCTTTAAATGCAATGTATGAAACCCCATCTTCCTCTCCTAGCTGAAAATCAATTAATTGAAATCGCTTAGATTCTGAGAATACAAATTCACTTAATTCTGGAAGCTGCGATATTGCTTGCTGAGCCATTAAGAATTGTTCAAAATTTTTTGCCTTTTCAAAAGTATAGAAGAAATTACTCTCTGCTATTGCTAGGCTTCGTTTTTTATCAGAAATTGCTTCTGAAATACTAACCAGATAAAAGGAAGATAGAATTATGGTCAAAAACAATGAGGCTGTCTTAATAATTCTTTTTTCTTTTGTTGGGAGTGAATCCCAAAAATTTAGAATTTTATTTTGGATCATAGGAAATAATTAGATTGCCAAAAAGACCTTCAGGTCCTTGTCTCAAGTTTTCTGCGTTAATCTCTACTGACTCAGCTTTCATTAATTCCTTAAAAAAAGTAAGTTTGTATGCAGGAAGATTACTTACCTTAGCACTAACCGTAGATTCTATAAGATCTATGGTGATGCTCTCAATAGACTCATCTGCAAGCTGCTCTATGTAACCCAATGCTTCTAAATTCTGAGAGGAAACTATTGGCTGAAACGGAATATCTCTTGTTAGATCATCAATTTGATCTTTAGGTTTAATCAATCTTTTAAAACTTGGATTTAATTGTTTAAATATTTGTATGGTGTTGTCTTCATAAGAGGTTATTGAAAAATTTAGGGATGAATTGATCAATAGTGGAGCAATTAAAATAATTGAAATTGAGGCCGCTAGTGCAAAAGATTCTATGAAACTTAACTTAAGTTTTGATTTTAAAAATTTGAAAGATATTTTTCTTGAAAATAAATTCATGGAATTAAATTGTTTTAGATTCAAGAAATCCGTATGCAAGTTAAGCAGCGATCTTGTCTCAGGTTGAGATTCTTTAAAAAAATTAGTTTTAATTGATTGTTTCTCTTGCAGTAGTTGAAAGCTATTTAAATCTATTGCATTTATATCTAATGTTGCAGAATATTCATGCAAAATTTCTGTGCTTCCTCCAAAACCTGAGTTGTCTGCAAAGGCTAAAATAAAAATATTATCATCTAGGTAAATAATATTTTGATTTTGAAGGATAAGAAAATGTTCGGGCAATATAACAATCTCTAAATCTAGCTCATTAAAAGTATTTGAAATGGAATGGAATATATCCAAATCAATCCATGATGCTAATTTTAAATCAGGATTATAAAAAAATTTTAAACTAGAAACATCGCTAATAAGTTGTTCTTCAACCTGAGTAAAGACATTGGCTTTTAATACTTCACCTTTGTGCCCTGCTTTATTTTCATACTCAACAAACCCAAATAATTGAGACGGAATCATCACAAATACCTTTGAGGTTCCTTTTAAGCTATCTGAAATATTAGTCAACTTAGCTATTTCAAGAGAATTTTTTCCCTCATCATTATAAGAATAAATTTTGACAGACTCCAATTGAGAATCTTGAAAATGTATAAAAGAATTAAGCATGCCGTATTAAAAATTAAATGTTCGTTTAAGAATTTCTGCTGAACTTGAAAGTTCTAATATAACAAGGGTTTTAAGATTAGCGGAAAAATTTTCATTAATTATTTTGCTACTCAATGCAAAAGTTCTAGAGTTTAGGCTTAGAACTTGGGATGGAAAGTCAGGTAACTTAGTGAACTTCTCAGCAAAAGAATTAATTTCATCATATCCATTTTGCGGCATGCTAAGAATTTGACTTTCTGTATATTCTAGATTTTCTTGATCAAAAAATGAGGCTATAAGCAATGCATCTTCAGAGACTAGAGAATTTATATTGATCAGTTGCTTGTTTGAGCCAGGGAGAATACAGAGATTACTAATTACATCCTCAAAATTTAAAGCCTGCATTACAGGAAAGTTTTTTATCTCTGATATATCTACCAGTAATCTCTTAGGGGTAAATTGTTTGATGGAACTTCTGGGGCCTATGTAGTAATAATTTTCTGCACCAAAGTTAAGCGGTTGATTGTCATAATCTACCCAATCAATTAACTGATCAATAAAAGAATCTATGTCAGGCTCGCTAAGTAGCTTGAGTTTTAAATATCTTGCCAGCCAATCTCGATATGCTGGACGCACTGTGTATGAATTTTCAAAGGGTTCAAATAAATTATTTAAGTTAAAGCAATTAGATGCATCTGAAACAGACATTTCAAGCAACATTAAATCATTTTGATAATAGAATTTATTTTTTAAGAGTGCATCGTTGAGAGTTAACTTAGATTGATATGATTTAATTTCTTTTTGAATAGTCTTAATTCCTTGTTTCTCTGAGCTTATTAGCAAGTTATAACTTGAATTCTTAAAATCTAGATAAGCCTCTCTTTTTAAAGAAATATAAAAATTTTGACTTATCTGCATGCTAACCAATGACAACACCATAACGATTAATAGGGTGGAAATAAGTATTACGCCAGGTTTAGTCATGAATTTTTTTTAGATTTGAGTGAATAATCCATGAGTATGTTTCTCCATTTTCTTGATTTAAATCAATTTTAATAAGCGTGGGAAACTTTCTATTAGTCTTGCTATCAATTGGCCAAACAGAATGCCAAGAATTACCATCAGAAAATTCTAGGTTAATATTTTTAATGTTTTTCAGTAAAACTGTTTCAGAAAAATTATCCTCATTCCTTACTGCTGGGGCTGCTGCATAAAATTGCCTTCTAAGAAATTTATTATCAACCATCAAATATTCCACTTGAACCATTGCGCTTGAGAATTTTTTACCTGATTTCAGCTGTGTAATAAATTTAAATTTGTTTGTGTTCAGGATACTTAAAAATGTTTGCGGTTGAATCTCGCCCCTTGAATCAAGCAATGGAATATTGATAGCATTGATTACATCTTCTCTCAGAGAATCGCCAAGCAAGTTGATCATGAGGGTTTGAGAGGATTGCCTGAATACCAACTCTTTGGACTGAATAGAGGACTGAAGAAAAGATGAGGTAATTAGAGTAATAATACTTAAAATAACTAGAGAAATTAAAACCTCTATTAAAGTAAACCCATTTTTTGGCTGACTATCTTTTTTCAATGAAGGTCCTTAATTCATATATCGTATTATCTTTGGACGTTCCAACCCTAATGGAAAGTTCAAAAAAATCAGGAGATGCATCTTTTCTTTTCTCTAGCCAAAAAAAAGACTTTCCACCAAACTCTTCTTTTCCACTTCGTTGGTTTGTTACAACCAAAGGTTCCAATGTCTCTACTAAAGCTAGCCTATTGTTAGCTATTTGCCTGGCATAAGATCTATTTTGCAGCTCCAATGAAGTGAAAGTAGTAGAACTAATGAATTGGAAAACAGCTGTTACAGCCAGGCTAAGGATTAATAATGCTACCCCTACCTCCAATAAACTAAATCCTTTCTTAACCATCACCTTCCTTTGCTGAGAATTTCAACTGCTGAATATGAATCAATTCGAAGAATGTAGTTTTTGTCAGGCTGATTGAATTCAACAGAGCCACCTGATGATTGCCCAGAAGGATAAAAAACTATAAAAGGATCATCCCTTTGATCAGTAATTACAAAAAAGTTACCAGTGTTATCTAGAAACTTAGTCGTGGATTTAATTTCAGGAAAAAAATTAGGCTGAATAAATTGAGGGCTCCATTCATTATTTTGATATGAGCTAATGAACTGGGCCTCATTCCCAATAAACCATCCAATATTCTTCTTGGTCAGTGCGCTTTCCTCTGTGAGGTACTCTATAAAACTGACATATGATTGAATTTGATCTGATTGATACTTCTGCAAAAAATTACTATTAGTCATAATTATTGTTGATATCAAACCTATAAGAATTAGGGTTACTAAAAGCTCAAGTAAAGTAAATCCTCTAGAATTTTTTATCTCTCTAAAACCCAATTGCCTATATCAATATTGTCGCCAATACCGCCCTCGGATCCATCTGCGCCAAGACTGTAAATATCATATTTTTTAGTTTGCTGTCCTGGAGATAGATAAAAGTATTCTCGCCCCCAAGGATCTTGAGGAATAGAGTTAATATAACCATTTTCTGGGTAAAGATACGGCCTTTTAAGGTCTGAATGAGGGATCACCAATGCTTCGAGCCCTTGTTCGGTTGATGGGTAGTTCATTTCATTGAATCGATATAGCTCTAAGGCTTTTTCTACTTGCGAAATATCTGCTCGCATTTTCTCAAGATTAGCTCGCTGTAAAAAAGGAGAAACATTTACAGCAACAATTGTTGCTAGAATACCTAAAATTACAATAACAGCCATCAATTCAATCAAAGTAAAACCTGGTTTATTTTTCAAGATCATTATTATCCTAAAGCTAGAGTGTTCATTTGCATTATAGGTATTAAAATTGCCAAAACAATTAGCAATATAATGCCTCCCATAAAAATAATGACGATTGGCTCTAAAAGAGATAATACGGTGGCTCTTTTATTTTCTATCTCACCCTTCATATATTGAGTAACTTTTTCAAACATAAATACAAGATTTCCAGACTTATAGCCGCTTGAAAGCAATTGAATAAATAGCGATGGGAAAATATTAGATTTTTTTAAAGACTTAATAAAATCTTTTCCTTCAATCAAATCAATCCTAGCTCCATTGATTGTATTCGCTATAAACTTATTGCCAATTACAACATGCGCCTGCTGCATTGCAATATCAAGATTCAATCCTGATTTCAGCATCAAATGCATAATTCTTGCAAAACGTTCCACCTCAGCATTCAAAAGAAAATTTCCTAGTAACGGTATTCTAAGAAAACTTCTATGAAATAAAGCTGCTGTTATTTCATTCTTTGACATCCTTTTATAAGCATAATAAATTCCTCCACAGCTTAGAGTTAAAGTCATAAGAAAAAGCCAAGCATAATCCGATAAGACCATAAGACTTCTAGTTAAAAGAGGTAAAGTTGCTCCCGCTCTTACGAATTGATCGACAACTTGCGGCATCACAAAGGTAAGCAAGGCAAATACTACTCCAATGGAAAATGTCATCAGGATAATTGGGTAGGTCAAAGCTGAAATTACTTGCTGTCTTACAAGTGCTGACTCCTCTAAGTAATCTGCAAGATTACTAAATGCCGCATGTAGATTACCTGCTGCATCTCCAGCAGAAATCAAGGATCTATAAGTTTCATTAAATATGGTCTCATGGGAAGACATTGCATCAGCAATTCTTGATCCTTGCAACACCTCGTCTCTTAACGAGTGAAGAGCAGCAGAAAGAAACTTATCATCAACCTCAAGCGCAATTGATTGCAAAGTTTCATCTAATGGCATTCCTGAATCTAATAATGTTGATATCTGTCTAGTAGCGAAAAGAAGATCTTTTTGATTAACCTTAGGCTTTCTTTGAAACCTATTCTGAGAAAGTGCCAAAGATAAAGGTGTTAAGTTCCCCGCCTTAATTTGTTGTCTAGCAGATCGCTCTGAAGTTGAGCTGAGAATGCCATAAACTTTTTTTCCTTTTAAATTAACTGCAGAGTATTTAAATGTTGGCATCTTGATGACTCTGAACTTTTAAGAGCTCTTCATAGGAAGTAATGCCCTCTAATAATAACTTAGCCGATGAAGCCTCAATTGATAAAGTATCTTTAAAAGCACATTTAGCCAAGGCATTCTCTGAGGCTTCATCATGAATCAAAGCCTTTAACTCATCTGTTACGCTGATACATTCTGCTAGTGCTACTCTGCCCTTGAATCCTTTGTGATTACAGTCTTTGCACCCATCAGGCTGAAAAATAGTTGTATTTGGTTCTATTAAAAATTTCTGCTGTATTGAATCTGGTGCTTTAATTTTTATCTTACAACTCGAACATAGTCTTCTAACCAGTCTCTGTGAGACAACCATTCTAATGCTAGATGCAAGCAGGTAAGACTCAATACCCATATCTCTGAGTCTGGCAATAGCTCCAATCGCACTATTTGTATGCACCGTTGAAAGCACTAAATGTCCGGTCAAACTAGCTTGAATAGCAATTTTAGCCGTTTCAATATCTCGTATTTCACCTACCATTACTATGTCAGGATCTTGGCGCAATATTGACCTCAACCCTGAAGCAAAATCATATCCAGCCTTCGCATTAACTTGAGTTTGCCCAATTCCTGGAAGTGTATATTCAATAGGGTCTTCAACAGTTAAAATATTTTGAGATGAATCGCTAACATGCCTGAGACCAGAGTAAAGAGTTGTTGTTTTTCCTGAGCCAGTTGGACCTGTCACCAGGATTATTCCTTCAGAAAAAGTAAGAGCAGCTTTATAAGTCTCAAGAATAGATTGTGGCAGACCTAGATCAGCAATATTAATTTGTGCAGCTTTTTTGTCTAGCAATCTTAAGACTACTCTTTCACCATAAGATGAAGGCAATGTGGAAACCCTAACATCAATCTTGTTTGCTCCTAAGGATAAAGAAACTCTCCCATCTTGAGGTTTTCTTCGTTCAGCAATATCTAACCGAGCAATAATTTTAAGACGGGAAATTATTGGGGCAGAAAGTCTAGAATCATGCGTAAGCACCTCCTGCAAAATGCCATCCACTCGGTAGCGCACAATAAAGTTATCTTCATAGGGTTCAAAATGTATATCTGATGCTCTCACTTTAATTGCCTGACTTAATACACCATTAATTAATTTTATTATTGGAGCGTCATTGGCTCCACTTAAAAGATCTTCGGTTGGCGCTAATGTATTTGCAAAAGATTGTAGGTCAAAATTCTCAGAAAGATCAGCGCTGAGGCTCGAAGTGTCTTCATTAGCAGAATAGTGCTGGGTCAGCAGATTATCAAAATCTTTTGGCGAGCATACCTCAACCTTAAAATCTGCTCTCAGGAATCTTGACAGTTCTTGGTACATATCAGCAGTTAATTGCTTTTCAGCAATTACGTAAATTTTTGATTCTTTCGAATAAGCCAAAAGTCTTTGGACTCTTGCAAAATCGTATGGAAGAGAAATATCTGTAATTAGATTGCTATCTCTCGAATTCATTAACTTTCTGGGTTAAATCTATTGGGGGAACTTCCGCCGAGGAACGCAAAAGCACTTCTGCATTGATATAATTATATTTTTCACCAGAGAGAGATGACACATCAGCAGCATCTATTAGAATTCTAGGCCTTAAAAATACCATCAGATTTCTTTGCACCCTAGATTCAGCAGATGATCTAAAAAGTCTCCCAATAAGAGGTATAGAACCCAAAATTGGTACCCTAGAAATGCTTTCCTGAAGATCATCTTCATTGAGACCGCCTAATACAATCATTTGATTATTATCAACCAAGACGGTAGTTTCAATGCTTCTCTTGTTCGTTATTAAATCAGCTGTGCCAGTCAAAGGCCCTACAATTCCTGAAACTTCTTGTTTAATTTCAAGAATTACTGAATTTCCTTCATTTATTTGAGGGGTAATGGAAAGTTTGATACCAACCTCTTGCCTTGAGGTTGTTCTAAATGGATTAGCATTGCTAGAGCCTAAACTCTCTCCTGTTGTTATAGGAATCTCTTGACCTATAACAAGATGAGCTGGTTCATTGTCCATCGCAATGATAGTGTGCGTAGATAGAATATCTGAATTTTGATCGTCAGCAACTGCGCTGATGATGCCAGCAAAACTATCTCCGCCACTGAGGTCACCAAAACCACTGACCAGTCCAGATGAATTTAAAAGAGATGATGTTGCGAGATTACTCAAAGTAGCGTTATTCCCCTGCTCAATTACAGAACCAGCAAGCGATAATAAATCAGGATTAGCGCCATTTTGAAAACGGGTTATTCCTATTGGTATATTTCCATCTTGTGCGCCTGCAAAAATTGTTTCAACACCTAAATTTTTAGCTGCTGTTTCGGAAAGTTCTACAATTATCGCTTCAACTAAGACTTGTGCTCTTCTAATATCTAGCTTAGAAACTAAGTTCCGGATTAAATCAAGATTAGTTTCCTCTGAGGAAATGACAAGAGAGTTCGTCTCACGGTGATGAGTAACAACTGGTTTATCTGCATCTTCGCCAGAAAATCTTGAGGAGACAGTATTAATAATCGCAGCCACTTCTTCGGCTTTAGCATATTTAAGATATATCACTGCTATAGATCCACCAGTCAAAGCATCTTGATCTAGTGCCTTTAATGCTTCAATTATATTGCTAGTAACAATTTGATCTGCAGAAAGAATCACCGAGTTTGAAGGTGTGAATGGAACCGCAATAAAGTTACTGATTGTGGGGTTATTCTGAACTTTTAGTCTATCAAGAATTCGAACAGCTTCTACCGAGGAAAGATTATTAAGCTTGATAATGTTAATAGCCGCACTATCATTTTGGTCAAGCTTTAGTAGCAATTTTTCTATTCGATCAATGTTTGATTTTTTATCTACTAGTAAAATTGAATTAATGGAAGGGATGCTGGAAAGATGAGATTGACGACCTGTAATAGCCTTAATCTGCGGTAAAATTTCTCCTGCAGACCGATTCTTTAAGGTAAGAATCTTTGTAACCACAGAGGAATTATTTAGCGCATCATTAGAGTCTCTAGTAGCTTCATTTTCTGGAACAATTCTTACGATGCCGTTATCAGAAATAGCAGAAAAACCATGAACCTGGATAGTCCTTAAATAAACATCCCAAACCTGTTCAGAAGAAAGTATAGAGTCAGAAAAGATAGAAATTCTTCCTTTAACTCTAGGATCAAGAATTAATGTTTTTTTTGAAAACTTAGAAATATCTTGAGTAACCTTTGTAATATCTACATCTTGATAGTTTAATAAAAAAGTTTCCTGAGCAAATAATTCAAATGAAAATATAAGAGTAATAAACAAAAGGAATGATTTAATTTGTTTCTTCATTTTTAATTATCTATCTTAAGATTTGTACTCAGTTGATAACTTTTACCATTATGATTAAAAATTGCAACCTTAGAATCTACGCTAATCAGCTTGTATTTGTTTTCCAAGAGTTCGCCCTGCTGAACAACATAGGTTTGATTGTTTTTCTGAACAAATACGGAGGCTTGATTATTGCTTGCCCGATAACCAACTACCCTATAATCAAAGCCGGTAGATGAAGGTTGAAAGGATTGCTGAACTCCAGAAGGCGCTACGTATTGAGCATTCGATATTGAGCTAAAATTATTTTCAATATTTGAAGGCTGAGATATCAAAGCAACAGACAAGGTTATTAAATAATATACAGCTATCAAGCCTAAAACTGCTATTAGAGATCTTTTTAGTAGTATAAAATTAATTTTCATTAGTTAATTTAAATTAGCTAATTAGTTTAGCGCATTTCAGAAAAGCGATTTGCATTTTTTAAAAACTATTTTATTGGAATGGTAACCCAGAATTCTGAACCGCCCTCTGATCTAGATTCTACCCCAACGTCTCCGCGAAGGTTATAGACTAAGTTTTTTACTATGGCCAGTCCAAGTCCGCTGCCTTGCTGAGTATTAGCTCTTGCTGAAGCTGTTCTAAAAAATCTTTTAAAAACTAAGTCTTGATCTTTTTCAGCCACGCCTTCACCCTGATCAATCACAGCTAATCGAATTACTTCGCCCTGCTTTCTAAGCTTAATTTGAATGATAGAGTTCTCTGGACTGTACTTAAATGCATTATCTAGAAGATTATTGAGAACTCTTTCAATTGCTTTGGAATCGCTATTTACTATCACATCAGACTGATGCTCAAACATGACTTGGATATTTTTTCTTTTCGCTTTATTTTTATAAGCAAGAACCACTGATTCAATGATGTGATTTAATACTATGCTCTCAATAACAAACTTCAGTTCGCCATATTCAATTCTTGATAAGTCAATTAGCGAAGTTACCATTTCACTCAATCGGTCTGCATTATGCAAAATAGCCTTTGAAAATATTTTGGCATCTTTTTCGTTATCTAGGGCCCCGTCCAATAGAGTCTCAGAGTTTGCCTTAATAACACTAACAGGGGTTCTCAATTCGTGGGATAAATTTGAAATAAAGTCTCTTCTCATAGAATCCATCTGTCTTAATTGCGTGGTCTCATGCACTACCAAAATGAGCTCTTGAGTCGACTTTGCTTTGTTCATGTGAGCTAGAATCCAACGAGTATTATCTTCATCTGCTTCCAACTCAAACTCACTATCAAATTTACCTTTTTTTTGAGCCTTTTTATACATTCTACTAAGAGCTGGAATTTCTAAATCATGAATAGATTGATCGATAATCTCATCAAGACCCAAAATTTGCATGATTTGATCATTCCTAAAGGTAATTAGACCATTTTCATCACAAACCATAATTCCTTCACCAAGACCATCAAGAACTGACCCAAACTGATCTCTTTGTTTTGCTATCAAGGAAATTTGTTTTTTTAAGTTAGTTGAAATTGTGGAAATATTTCTTGCCATTGATCCTATTTCATCTTTTCGTTTTAAGGGAAGGGATTGTAGGTCTTTGTTTTTATATGAGCCATCAGAAATATCTGATGCAGCTCTCTCTAAATCCATTAAGCTTTCACGAATATAGTTACCGGCAATGACGCTCGCCAGAATTGCCACAATGAACGCAACAACTACAATTAAAGTCATTGAATTTTCAAGTGATGCAAGGGAACGATCTAGGTATGCATTGGTAACTGAAATCCGGATGACTCTTTCAACATCAGCAGTCGTGTCCAAAAGAGCAAAATAGAGCATTTCTTGCTGAGTTGAATTGCTAAAACGTTTACTGGAACCAGAGCCATTACTAAAGGCTGCTATCACTTCTGGTCTATTGCTATGATTATCAAGAAGCCCTAGGTTGCCCATTGCGATATCAGAATCAACCAAAACTTTTCCATCTAGAGCAATAAGCGTAATTCGAGACCCAGACGCTTCAGAGTATGAATCAATTTGATTTTTTAAGCCGATAGATTTATCTCTATTATCAGATTCAGCAAAAGATTGTCTTAAAATATTTGCCTGCTTAGAAAGTTCACTTTCAACCTGCTCTTGCAATCGTTCTGAAAGATCTCTCTCGGCAACAATAAAAGCAAGAGAAAGACCAATAAAAAGGCATGACAAAATTATAAAAAAGATACGACTACGGATGCTCATTATAAATTAATGGGGAGTTTTAGAAAAACGGTAGCCAACGCCTCGAATAGTTTGAATATACTCTCCTGTAGAACCAAGTTTCTCTCTTAATCTCTTGATATGAGTATCTACGGTTCGAGTTGTTACTTCTGCGCTATAGCCCCAAACCTCCTCTAATAATTGGTCTCTAGTTTGAACTCTGCCCCGCCTATCAATTAAATGTTTTAGCAGCCTAAATTCTAAAGCAGTAAAGCTGGTCTCTTTGTTATCAATAAAAACCTGATGAGCGTCTAAATTTAATTTAAGCTTGCCAAATTCATACTCTAAGTTATCTGTTTTTTCTGATTCGGATGCTCTTCTTTTCAGGATTGCTTTAACCCTTAAGGTTAACTCTCTTACGCTAAAAGGCTTTGTAACATAATCATCTGCGCCAAGTTCAAATCCAATCACTCGATCCACCTCATCAGCTTTCGCAGTTAACAGAATAATTGGAATATGTTTTGTTGCATCATTAGACTTAACATCTCTGCATAGAGTTAAACCTGAGCCATCAGGCAGCATAAGATCTAAAATAATTACATCCGGACTATTATCTAATATAGATTTTTCGCCTTCTGCAATTGAGCCTGCCTGAAAAACCTGAAAAGATTCTTTAGAAAGGTTGTAATCAATTGTTTTTCGGATATCAGGCTCATCCTCTATGATTAAAACTCGTGCTGTCATATGTATTTTAAATAACTGATGTCTCTTTATACATCAATTATATAAGAGAGCGAACTCATTAAGAGCTATGTTTCTCAATTGCAACAAAATCATCACGCAATTGTTTCTTCGAGAACTTCCCAGAAGCTACCCGTGGAAGCTCATCAAAGTGTATCTTGATCATTGATGGTATCTTATATGCCGCAATTTTATCTTGTAAAAAATCTTTGATTTCATCTTCTGTTA
>TARA_B110000438_G_scaffold146212_1_pt1 | contig 13528 bp, 13 predicted proteins | sample TARA_B110000438 | Tara Oceans TARA_B110000438 (sample SAMEA4398413) | marine metagenome | biome: Polar Biome; feature: [MES] marine water layer (ENVO:01000295) within the mesopelagic zone...; material: water (ENVO:00002006), including particulate matter (ENVO:01000060) such... | reverse complement strand
GTCCTTATGCTATGAATATGGCAATAGAAAAAGCTAAAGATTATGGAATAGGGTCTGTGACTGTTATTAATGGGAAACATTTTGGTGCTTGTGCATATCACGCTGAAATGGCTTTAAAACATAACATGATAGGCATAGCAATGACTACAGGTGGACTTATGGTTGCACCGGTTCATGGTGCAGAAGCAAAGGTGGGATTAAACCCAATTGGTGTAGCTGTACCCACTAAAAATGAACCTCCATTTATTTTTGATGCATCTATGTCTTCTGTAGCTGGTAATAAAATTGCTTTAGCACAAAGATTAGGAGTGAAAGTGATGGGAGGTTGGATAGCAAAAGAAGATGGAACTCCAATAATGGAAGAATCTATTGTACCTGATAAATATTTAATGCTACCAGCTGGAGGTACTAGAGAAATAGGTTCTCATAAAGGATTTTCACTTGCTATGTTAGTAGAAATTCTTGCAGGAGTATTAGGAGGATCGGGAGCAGGTAGCTTTAGAAGATCAGATGCAGCTCATCACTTTCTTGCATACGATATAGATTCCTTTACAGATGTTGATCAATTTAAATCTGATATGGATGATTATATGAAATCTATTAAAGAAACAAAACCAGCGCCAGGTTCAGATAGAGTACTTTATGCAGGATTACCAGAGTTTGAAGAAAAGATAGAGAGAGAGTCTAATGGAATTCCTTATCATCCAGAAGTTTTAGAATGGTTTAAAAATATTTGTGCTGAATTAGGAATTAGTTGGAAAATAAGTTAATTATAAATAAAAAAAAATGGAGAAAAAAATGGTAAAGAGAATAAATAAAGTTATTGAGTTGTGGGAAGAAGGTCAACCGGTATATCATAAACACCCTGAAGAACTAAGTTATGAAGGTGGACTAGAAGATTCTAAAACTTGGGCTGATATGTTACTGATAGATTTTGAACATAATCCATTTGACACGGTTGGATTAACTAAATTTATGCAGGGCTTAAAAGATGGTGGCCCTACTGCTAGTGGTCATCTAACTCCCACTGTAGTTTGCACCTTACCATCAAATGCCATTACACCTGAAGAAGTTAAATATAATGCTTGGCAAGCCAGACATATATTAACTGCAGGAGTTCATGGCATTTTACATACTCATACAAGAAGTGCAGAATCTGTTAAGGCTTTTGTTCAAATTACAAGGTACCCTTTTCAAGATATAGGAAAAGATATTATAGGTGAGGGATTAAGAGGAGCTGGAGGACAAAAGAATCCAGCTAAATTATGGAACTTAGACCAAGCAGAGTATGTTAAATTAGCAGACCCGTGGCCTTTAAATCCTAACGGAGAGCTCATTTTAGGATTAAAAATAGAAGACAGGCACTGTGTTGCCAATGTTGATGATATTGCTAAAGTTCCTGGAATAGCTTTTGCTGAATGGGGTCCTGGAGATATGGGAATGAGTTATATGCAACCAGATGCACATGATCCGCCTTATCCAGATGTTTTAAATGATGCAAGAAATAAAATCAAATCTGCGTTAGATAAAAATGGTAAAGTTTTTTACTCAAGCTGGTTGGATAAAAGTATGACTCCTGAAGAAATAGTTGATTATATAATTGATGAGCTTGGTTGTAAGATGATTGCTGGAACTTTAGAACAAGCTGAGTACGGTAGAAAGAAAACGAATAGGCAAATGCCTGTTTAATTTTGCTTTTTTAGCAAATATTCGAACAAATTCTTTTTAGTAATAATTTTTAAATTTAAGTAATATATAAATAATATGTTTAAAGTGAATCCAGATTGAATAATGAACTCAATTTAAATAAGATTCCTGGTTTTAAGGATAAATATTCTGAAGAAATATTTTTTTCAGATGATTTAAATTCTAAATTTTTTAGATTTACAGAAAAATGGGGGTATACTCAAATATCTCCTCCTATTATTGAAAAGACAGATCTTTTTTCTAATAAACTTGGATCAAGTTTAACAAGTAATATATATAATTTTATAGATCCATCTGGTCTAGAAGTTTCTTTAAGGCCTGACTTTACATCCTCAATAATTAGAATGATTTTTGAAAATAATGAAAACCTTCCTGCAAATGAAATTAGATATTCTTACTCTGGAGAAATATATAGATACAACAATGTTTCAAATAAAAATTATATTTCTCAAAATGGTGTTGAGCTTATAGGAAATGATAGTTTGACTGCAGATATTGAAACAACTGCTTTAGCAATTTTGTTTTCTAAAGAAATTATAGGAAATGACTTGTTAGTTTCTGTTGGGCATGTAGGAATTATTTCTGATGTATTAAATTATTTTGAATTAAGTGATAGAGAATCTATATTTATACTACAAAACTTAGATTTAATTTCTAAAGAAAATAATATAGATTTGATAATAAATAAAGCTAAAAATTTTGGATTATTTTTTCAAAATAATTTTGAAAACATTCAAAATAAATCATTTTCTAATAATGAATATTCTAGGATGCTTGATTTTGCTTTTTCTAATGATGGTAATTTTTCTCAAACAAGAGATAAAAACTCAATAATAGAAGGTTTAGCTAATAAGTACGAAAAAAACACGACTGTTGAAAATTTTTCTGATTGTATCCAATTGATTTCCAACTTAATAAATATTGATGATAATTTAGAAGAATCAGTTTCTAAAGCTAATAAAATTCTAAGTAAAATACCTGTTAAAAATAATCTTTCAAACTTTTATAAAGTTGTAAGTAGTTTGAAAAATTATGAAATAGATTTGTCAAATATTAAAATCAATTTTGGGTTAGTGAGAGAATGGGGATATTATAGTGGGTTTGTTTTTAATTTATATAACAAAAATATTTTAGAAAAAAATAATTTTGGAGGAGGAGGTAGGTATAACAGTTTAGGTAATTCACTAAATAATAATAATTCTTTCACAGCAAGTGGCTTTGCAATTGATAATGAAAAATTTATAGAAAATATTAAACTTAAAAATAACAATAAAAAATTGAATAAAATAGTTATATATGTAACTAAACAAAATGATTATGATTTTGCTATTAAAACTTCAATTGATGAACGTAAAAATGGTCATATAGTTACACTAGAAACTAAATTTTCTTCAATAAGTGAATTAGAGAATTGGTCAAAGGATAATGATATATTTGAAATAATTTACTTTGACAAAGGTGAATTGATTAGGAGAAAAATTTAATTTGAAAAACTTATCTTTTGCAATACCTGTTTCAGGCGCTTTATATGATGGAAGTATCGATTTACTTAAGGACTGTGGATTATCAATTTCTAGATCAAATAATAGGGTTTATACAGCTAAGATTCCTAGTTTATTAGGTATAGATATAATGTTTCAAAGACAATCTGATATACCTTCCAGGTTAGATTCAAATGTAGCAGATCTAGGCATTGTAGGATTAGATAGTTTTTATGAATCTAAATTAGATAAAGGAAATTTATTAGTTTTAATTGATAATTTAGGTTTTGGTAAATCTGATTTAGTTTTAGCTGTTCCAGATGCATGGCTTGATGTAAAGAACTTAGTTGATTTAGCAGACCTTTCTTTTAAAATGAGAGACCAAGGAAGAGATTTAAGAATAGCAACAAAATACCCTAGGCTTGTTTCAAGATTTTTAAATAATAATTCAATTTATTATTTTAATATTGTGGATGCTAGTGGAGGTATTGAAGTTGCTCCATACATAGGTTACGCTGATATGATTTGTGATATAACTGCCACTGGGAATACTCTTAGACAAAATAGATTGAAAATTGTTGAAAATGGAATTATTTTTTCATCTCAAGCAGCACTTGTAGGAAATATAGAAACAATATCAAAAAAAAATAATTTTTTGACTATTAAAACGCTTATAGAAAAAATTGAAGCTTACATGAATGCAAAAAAATATATTCGTGTAACTGTAAATCTCTCACTTACTGATCTTGGGCTTTCATCTCCAGAAGATTTACAATCAGTTTTAAGTTCAAACCATATATTGCATGGATTAAAAGGGCCTTCATTTAGCCATGTTTTAACAACAGAACCAGGGCAATGGATTTCTTTAGAATTAATTATTTCTAACGACCAACTATTATCGTGTGTAGAAGAGTTAAGAAAATTAGGAGGAGTTAGTATTACTACTTCAGATTTAAATATGCTGTATTATAAAGATTCTATTGGCTATTCCAAACTTATAGAAGCAGTTTCTTTAATTGGAGAAAAAGATTGAAATTAATTTTTGGTAAGAAATCTACTTTAGAATATTTAAAAAAAATAAGAACTAATAATTATCTAAATATAAAAACTAATGGGAATGGCTATTTTGATAAAGAATATAATCATCAAGATTATGCCAAAAAAATTATTAAGTATACAAAATCGCTAGGAGATAAATTTCTATTTGAATTAAGTTCTAAATTAGATGATGAACAATTTGGTAAAGTGGAGATTTCTAAAAAAGAATTAAGTAAATCTATTGATCAAATATCTAAAGAAGAGAGAAAAATAATAGAAAATACAATACATAGAATTGAAGAATTTCAAAAAAATACAGTATATAAAAATTGGTTCGATGAAAAATTAGGTTACGGAGAATATATAAGACCTATAAATTCTGTAGGTTGCTATATACCTAGCGGATCAGCTCCTTTGATATCAACTATATTAATGACTGTAATTCCTGCAAAAATAGCTGGAGTAAAAAAAATAATAGTTTCTTCTCCAACTAAAGGTTCAGATTTACCTAACAAATTTTTATTAGCTTCTGCTTATTTAAGTGGAGTTGATAAATTTTATACATATGGAGGACCTCAAGCGATTTCTAGTATGGCATATGGCACTAAACTTGTAGATAAAGTTGATATGATATGTGGACCAGGAAATATATTTGTTATGAGTACAAAAAAGCTTGTATATGGAGATGTAGGATTAGATGGAATTTTTGGACCCACTGAAACTTTAATTATTGCAGATAGTTCTTCAAATAAAGAATATGTTACTGGAGATTTGATGGCACAAGCAGAGCACGATAAATTAGCTTTACCTATGATGATTACTAATGATGTTAAATTTGCTGAAGAAATTAATTCCTTATATAAAAGTAAAATGAAAAATTTATCAAGAAGAAATATAATTGAAGAATCTATGAATAATGGATTTATATCAGTTTTAGAAAATAATAATGAAATTATAGAACTTTCAAATGAAATAGCTTCTGAGCATGTTTCTATTGCTTCAGAAAATCTAGTTCATTTGTCAGAAAGTATAACTTCAGCAGGTTCTATATTTTTAGGTGAGACATCCTCAGAAGTTTTAGCAGATTATGTTGCCGGACCAAGTCATGTAATGCCAACAAATGGATCTGCTAAATATTCTTCTTCAATTTCATCAAGGACTTTTCTGAAATCTATACCTGTGTTAGCAATAGATAAGAAAAGATTTTTAGAAATAAGTGAAGATGCAGAAAAACTTGCTTCTTTAGAATCATTAGACGCACATAAACAAGCTTTAAAGATTCGAAGAGAACAATTCTTAATGGAGTAACTTTTGAATTTAGATAACTATTTTAGAAAACACATTAAAAATATCCCTTTTTATGAAGGAGTTGATCCTTCAATAAAACTAGCTGAAGAATCAGGAGTACTCCCTGAAAATATTATAAAGTTAAACGCAAATGAAAACCCTTTTGGAAAAACTTTGGATTTAGGAAGAAATCTTTCTTCAATTAATATACATGAATACCCTGATCCTAATCAAAAACAATTGAGGGAATCATTATCTAAATATACTGGTAAAAATGTAGATGAGTTAGTTGCTGGATCAGGAAGTGATGAGTTAATAGATATTTTAATTAGAATTTTTTTAGATCAAGGTGATACATTATTAGATGCTCAACCAACTTTTGGAATGTACGAATTTTTTGCCAAAATACAAGGAGCAAAAGTAATTTCTATTCCTAGAGATAAAAATTACAACTTGGATTTACCGTCTATTTTAAGCAAAATAGACAAATCTACTAAAATGATTTTTTTAGCTTCACCTAATAATCCTACTGGAAATTTAGCTTCTTATATTGAAATAAAAACTTTGCTTGAAAGTAAATTAATTGTTGTTGTAGATGAAACATATTTTGAATTTTCAAATAAAACTTATTCAGGATTGATTAATGATTATGAGAATTTGGTCGTTTTAAGATCTTTTTCTAAATGGGCAGGATTAGCTGGTCTTAGAATTGGATATGCTATTTCAAACCCTAAGCTTATTCAAAGAATGCTTCTTGTAAAACAACCATATAATATCAATTCTGCGGCTGAGCATGTGGCAATATTAGCAATGAGTAAAAAACAAGAACTTTTAAATAAAGTTGAAATATTAATACAACAAAAAGATATAATATATGAATTTTTGAAAAATAAAAAAGGTTTAAAAGCTTATCCTTCATCAGCAAATTTCATATTATGTGATTTTAAAAATAATGATTCTAATGATATTTTTAATCAATTAGCTCAAAATGGAATATTTGTTCGAAAGTTTTCCAATAGATTTATTAATAATTGTTTAAGAATTTCTGCAGGAACTCCTGATCAAACTGGTAAATTATTACAAGTGCTTGATAATATAATTTAGTGATATAAAAATATTATTATGAAACAACAAAGAATATCAAAAAAACATAGATCTACTGGTGAAACAGAAATTTCTATTGAAATAAACTTAGATGGTACAGGTGTATCTTCAATAAATTCTCCAATTGGGATGCTTAATCATATGTTAGATCAAATTGCTAGGCATGGATTAGTAGATATTAAAGCAGATATTAAAGGAGATTTAGAAACAGGTACTCACCATATTATTGAAGACACTGCTATTGTGCTTGGAATGTGTCTAGATGAAGCTTTAGGAGATAGAGCTGGTATAACAAGAATGGGAGATAAGACATGCATGCTTGATGAAGCTTTATGCCATATTGCTATAGATCTATCAGGAAGAGGCTACTCAGTAATTGATATGTCTGATAAAACAAGTAACGAAGGTGAATTCTCAGTAGATATGTGTAGGCATTTTTATGAATCACTTTCATCTAATGGTAGATTTGGAATTCACTTAAAGATGCTTTCAGGAACTAATCATCATCATATACTTGAATCTTCTTTTAAAACTTTTGCAAGAGCACTAAAAGAAGCTGCATCTTATGACCCTAGAAGATTGAATTCTATTCCTTCTACAAAAGGTTCATTATAAATTATATTTTTTTATAAGAAAATTTTTCTATAATAGGATTTGAAAGTAACTTGTCAGAAATTTCATCTATTGTTTTTGATGAAGATTTTTCACTATCTGATTCAATATCAACTATAAAAATTTTCCCTGACCTTATACTTATTATTCCTTCAAAACCTATTCTTTTAGCAGATTCAGTAATAGTAAGACCCTGTGGATCATTAACATTATCTTTGTATAAAATTTTTACTTCATAGCTATAAATCAATTTTTGCTCTCAATCAAACCAGCTTTCATAATTTGATCAAATCTATCTTCGCCTAAAGACCCAGAGTGACGCATATTAACTGTACCGTCACTATTTAGAAATACCCAATAAGGAAATGCAGATAATCCAAAATGTTCAGCTATAATATTTTCTTCATTATCAAAAATTACTGAAGGGGACCAGTTTTCTCTAATTAGCCAATCATTAGGAGGATAGTTAGGTTTGTTTTTTTCTATGTAAGTCGCTACAGAATATAAGTTTATATTATTTGAAGATCCATTTTTATTTATCCAATTTTGAATCATTGGTACTTCTCTTTGACAATGTGAACACCAATGAGCTAAAAAAACAATAACAGTGGCTTTCCTTTCTTCCAAACCTACTCTTGTAGACATGGTTATTTGATTACCATTTAGATTGATTCCAGTTGGTATTGGTGCAAAAGCACCAATGGCTGAGTCTTTACCGCCACGGTCGAATTCAGGTAAAGCACCTCCTTTAATAGTTACTTCATTAAATTCAAAAGAAGTTCCGGAACAAGATATGAATAGTAATAATATAAATAGTGAGATACTTTTAATTTTCATTTTTTATTTAGATAATATTTTATAATTTATTATTATTAATAATAATCCAAAAAAATTAAAAAAAGCCATTAATGGAATAGAAATAAAACCTAATTCCCAAATATATGGGCTAGAGCAATTTATGATTTCACAACTTTCTTCTACTGGAAAAACTTGAATTGCATAATGATATAAAGATAATAGAATTCCTATTAATATAAATGGTATTGAAATTATTATCCCATTTGGATCTTTTTTAAGCCAAGTCATAAAATACACAATAACTAAAGGGAATAAGAATATCCTTTCGAACCAACAGTACTTGCATGGTTCAAGATTTTTAATTTCTGATAAATATAAGCTTGATACAGTTCCTATAGCTGAAAGAATTAGGCAATACATAAGAACAGATCTATAATTCATATCAAATTTATTATGAATATATTTTGTGATTAAATTTTTAGGATAAAAGAAATTAAATAATGTAACAGAAGATAGCACTAATATATAAATAAAGCTTATGATTGCTAATATTTTAATTTCAAACAATTAGTTACTCCTAAAAGATGAAAGAGGAGCCCTATCTTGATATGCTTCTATAAATTCTTTTATTTTCACTTCATCAAATTCTATTAGCTTCAAATGGTGTCTCCAACCTGTTATTGTAATTGGAAATTCATCAAATGCGCTATAAGGACTCATCAAAAATAAAAATTTACTTTCTGGCATCAAATTTAATAAATTATCTTTTAAGTCTTCGCATATTTCTCCACCTGAAGATATACTAGATGTTTCAGGATCAATTCTACTACAATCGTAGTGAATACCTATTCCACCATGTAAAAGATTTGCGACAAGTATTTCATTTGGTATTTGTGTTTCATATTCTCCCCAAGGAGCAGGAGAAGTCACTCCAATACCTGGAATAGGTCTGTCTACATCATACCAATAAGCCCCAGAGGTGGGTGGACTGATAGCATATCCTTGGTGTGGTTCGCCAATACCTAATTCTCTTCTTTTTTCTTCTTTATCAGTTTGTACAGGGCCTTCTAAATTAACTCCATTCCCTTTGATTTTATTAGATGAAGTTCCAGAACCTAAAGCAGGACTAATGGTAAGGCCTATTATGAAAATTAATGCAAGTAAGCCTCCAAAAAAATAAATAAAAAATCTTTTTCTTCGTTTTTTTTCTTTATTTTTTTCTCTTCTCTCATTTGTGATTTGAGATTTTGTCATCCCTTTTCTATGTTTTGGTCTTTCTGTAGTAATGATTTTTTCCTTTTTAATTTTTTTTACTATTTTAATTTATCACCAGTAATCACTTCATAGATATCTAAATACCTTTTTAAAGTATTTTTTATGACTTCATTTGGTAAATTAGGTGGGGGAGGAGTTTTATCCCAATTTTGATTACTTAGCCAATTTCTTAGAAATTGCTTATCAAATGGTTCAGGTGAAGAACCAATTTTATAATCACTTAATTTCCAAAACCTACTAGAATCAGGTGTTAATACTTCGTCTATTAAAGTTATATTATTATCTACAAATCCAAATTCAAATTTAGTATCAGCTAATATAATACCTTTTGATAAGCAATATTCATTTGCCTTGTTATAGAGTTCAATAGAAATATTTTCAAGTTTTTCATATAAATCTTTTCCAATTAAGTTTTTTCCTTGTTTTTCAGATAATGGTTCATCGTGCCCTTCTTCAGCTTTAGTAGAAGGTGTGAAAATAGGCGAAATAAATCTTTCTCCTTCTAACAGGCTATTTTCTATTTTTTTAAAATTTATTGTTTTAGATTTTTTATATTCTTCCCAAGCACTTCCAGTGATATAACCTCTTACAACGCATTCTATATCTATTCTTTGGGCATTCTTAACTATTGTTGATCTTTTAATAATTTGATCATCTATATTATTAAAATCTTTATAATTAGAAAAGTCAAAATCTTCTCCCTTACAAATAAAATGGTTGTTATAATTTTCTAAAAAATTAAACCAAAATGCACTAAGATTATTTAAAATTATTCCTTTACCACCTATTGGTTCATTCATAATTACGTCATAGGCAGAAATTCTATCTGTAGCTATAAATAGTAATTTATTATTATCAAGTTTATATATATCTCTAACTTTACCAGAGTGAATTTTGTTATTTAAATTAGTTTGTTTTATTTTTTCAAATTTCATACTAATCTAAATTCCAGCCTAAAGAATTAAATTGATGTTTTGTAAATCTTAAATAAAATTTATAATCGAAAATTTCTGAAATTTCATCTTTGTTTAATTTTGATTTTATAATTTCATTCTTTAGACATAATTCTTTTAAATTAATACCTGTACTAAGGCATTCCATGGAAAGTGATTGTACAAGATCATAAGCTTCATTTTTATCCATCCCTACTTCAATAATTTTCAACATTACCCTTGGAGAAAAAATTAGTCCTTTAGCTTTATCTAAATTTTCAAGCATTTTTTCTCTATTTATTTCTAAATCTGAAATCACTTGATTTGTTAGAAAAATAATATAATCAAGCGCTATTGATGAATCAGGTAAAATTATTCTTTCAGCAGATGAATGAGAAATATCCCTTTCATGCCACAATGGTATATTTTCTAGTGCTGCTGAACTATTTGATCTTATTACTCTAGATAATCCACAAATTCTTTCTGAAAGCTCTGGATTTCTTTTATGAGGCATTGAAGAAGACCCTTTTGTTACAAAGCCTTTTTTCCCGAAAGGCTCTCTTGCTTCGTCAACTTCGCTTCTTTGGAGATGTCTTATTTCTAATGCAATTTTTTCTAATGAACTTGCTATTAATGCTAAATTTTGAGAATATTCTCCATGAATATCTCTTTGAATAACTTGATTTGTTATTTTAGCAGGAGAAAGATTAAGTTTTCTTGATACAATTTTTTCTAACTCAGGTGAAACTGTTGCAAAAGAACCAACTGGTCCAGAAATCATACATATTGAAGCTCTTTTTTTAGTTTCAATAAGTCTTTCTTTATGTCTTTTCAATTCGTCCCAAAATATTCCCAGTTTTGCACCAAAACTCATTGGTTCTGCATGCATTCCATGTGACCTTCCAACACAAGGAGTATCAATTTCTTCTATAGCTTTTCTTTTTAAAGAACTCATTAAAATTTCTAGTTCTTTAATTAAGTGATCTATAGAAGATTTAAGTTGAAGACTCAATCCTGTATCCTTTACATCGTTTGAAGTTATTCCATGATGAATCCATCTTGATTCTTCTTGTAAATTTTCAGAAATTGATCTTACAAATGAAACTATGTCATGCTTTGTTTCGTTAAAATATTTTTCATATTTATCTATATCAAATTTAATTTTTTTTATTTTAGATAAATCTTCATTTGGAATCACACCAATTTCATTCCAAGCTTCACAAGTAGCAATTTCTACATCTAACCAGAAGTTATACATACTTTCATCTGACCAGATAGATGAAATTTTTTCTCTTGAATATCTAGGTATCAAAACTTTTTCCTTTTAACGTCTTTATATATTTTAATAAGTTATTAAAACCTTCAAATTTTTTAGCATTTATTTTTTCTTCTAAGCATTTATTATATAACGGATCAAGAGCAAAAATTTCATCACATTTTTGAGATGCACAAAAATCTGTAGTGATTCCATCACCAATGTATATAATAAAATTTTCATCTTTTAAAGATTCAACAGTTTTACATTTACAGATACCCCAATTATCTGAACAATATATATCATAAGAATCTTTGTATGAAAAACTTACTTTTTTATGTGGTTTTTTTTCCATATCTGCAGCAATTATGGTTAAGCTACTTTTATACTTATCTATGACTGGATTAATATAAGATTTTAAACCTGAACTTAAGATTACTATTTTAATATTTTTATTTTGTGAATAATTAATTAATTCATTAAATCCATTTCTTATTTCAACATTATTTTTGGAAAATTCTTCTATCTCTAAAACAGATGTCTTTTCTAAAGCTTTCTTAAAAGAATCTTCTTGGTATATTCTGAAATTTATTTTTTTGGATTTATATTTTTCAGCTATTTCTTTATAATCATCTGGAACAAAATTATTAAGGACAAGTTGAGCTGCATTTTTTGTTACCAGAGTATCATCAAAATCAATGATTAATAAAATATTTTTTTTAATCATTTTCTACAGCTTTTAATGCAATATCAGATCTATAAAAAGAACCTTCGAATTTTACTTTATCTATTTCTTCATAAATATTAGCTCTTGATTCCTTTATTGTTTTATTTAATGTTGATAGAACAATAACTCTTCCTCCATTAGTAACTAAGTTTCCTTCATGTTTCTTAGTTCCAGAATGAAAACAAATAATATTTTTATTAATATTATCTAATCCAATTATTTTTTTGCCTTTTTTGTATTCCCCAGGATATCCATCAGAGCAAATTACTACAGATACGCCTTTTTTATTTTTCCATTTTACTAACTTATTATTAAAATCACTTTTACTAATACTTAAAAATATTTCACTCAAATTTCCATCTAACATTGGCATTATAAGTTCACATTCAGGATCTCCAAACCTACAATTATATTCGATAACTTTTGGGCCATCATTTGTGATCATTATCCCTGAATATAGAATCCCTTTAAAAGGAGTACCCATTTTTTTCATTGATTTTAGAGTTGGATAAATAATATCTTTTAAAATTGTTTGTTTTAATTCTTCATTCCAAAACTCAGGAGGAGTATAACACCCCATACCTCCAGTGTTTAATCCTTCATTATTGTCATAAACTCTTTTGTAGTCACAAACTGCTATTGGTTCAGAAATTGTATCACCATCAGTAAATGTAAAAACACTTACTTCTGGGCCACATATTTTATCTTCAATTAATATATTTACCCCTGATTCTCCTAAGCTTTTTTCTATAAGTAAACTTTTAAGTGTATTAATCATTTCTGGTTGAGATTTAGGGAGAAATACTCCTTTTCCTCTAGCGAGCCCATCTGCTTTTATGACGATATTTTCATAACCTTTTGTTAATGAATATTTTTTTGCATCATCAAATTTATTAAATGATTTTGCATAAGCTGTCGGAATATTATTTTTAAGCATTAATTCTTTAGAAAAAATCTTTGATGATTCGATTTTAGCTGCTTCTTTGCTAGGACCAAAAACTAAAATATTATTTTCTTCCAATAAATTAGTTATCCCATCACTTAGAGGAGTCTCAGGTCCAACTACTACTAAATCTGGGTTCAATTCAAGTATTTTATCTTTAAGATCGTTTATATATTCGTATTTAAAATCTATAGTTTCACAAATATCTGATATACCTTTATTTTGACCTAAGCAAAATATTTTTGAAACATTTTTATCCTGACTCAACTTCCATATAATTGAATGCTCTCTACCTCCAGAGCCTATTACTAAAATTTTCATTTTACTCCCACTCAATCGTACTTGGAGGTTTAGATGTAATATCGTAAA
>TARA_B110000438_G_scaffold24168_1_pt1 | contig 13535 bp, 8 predicted proteins | sample TARA_B110000438 | Tara Oceans TARA_B110000438 (sample SAMEA4398413) | marine metagenome | biome: Polar Biome; feature: [MES] marine water layer (ENVO:01000295) within the mesopelagic zone...; material: water (ENVO:00002006), including particulate matter (ENVO:01000060) such as...... | reverse complement strand
GTTTCTACGACCAAAGTATCTCCATCCCAGTAGCCAGTAGAATCGCCAGACCATAATCTAATCTGATCATCCAATGCTGGTTTTTCGCTGATAGCTACGATACGTGCGTCGTGAATCATTTCAGTGAGGATCACAAAATTGTTCCTGTCTTGCACTAGCTGCACATTGTTATTGTATAAACTTGGAACAAACGGGGGTCCTGAATTAAAACCAACGATACATCTTTCAGATAATCCTCTATCCTCTGGGCCATCTTTGCTAATTCCGCCAACGGTGAAATAAACAGGCCTGATTTCATTGGGCGTGTCGGTGATTTGATTGCCGCTCTGAACTTGTGCGCCTTCTATAGCCGCAGGGACTCTTCCACTTAAGGGGTAGACAATGTGAGATGTCCGCACATTCTCTCCTAAGCCCTGAGTCTCAAACCAAAAATCGTTATATCCTAATACCTGAGGTCCTGTCGGTAGGTCTGCGTCGAGTTCTACTGCTAGGGCTGCTCGCTCATCTGCAGCACGAGCGGCTGCCTCTTGACGCGCAAGCTCTTCTTCCAATTGTTCCGGTGTTAAAAATTCCTGCTCCCCCCAGCGCTCTGGGCGCTGCATCGGTGTATTCGAAGCAAAATTCCACACGCCATTAAGATCAGGCTGACCCCATTCATTGCGAGGGGCTTTAAAAGCAGTATTGCCTTGACTGAATGCGTTGCTAGTCAATATCAATGCGGCAACTAAAACGGGTATTCGAAACTTCATAAATAGACCTCTTTGATAAATTCTAAGCATTTTTAGTAAAAATTAGCTACGCACTACGGTAAAAGCTAGAGAGAGTAGAATCAATGAAATTTCCTAAACATTTTGTAACAAAAATACCTACGTATAGTTCTAAATAACACTTAGAGCAGGGTGATTTATTGCACTTCGATAGCACCTTGCTTATGCTAGGAAGCTTAAATTAAGACGAGTTAAGACTATGGCATATACACTAATTGGTAAGGATTTCACTCCTCCGGATGTCCACGGCAAAGTCACCGGTAAAGCCAAATATGCCGAAGATTTCAAGGTAGAGGGTATGCTCTATGCCAGATTACTCACGAGCCCAATCCCCCATGCACGTATCGTGCGTCTGGATGTTTCCAAAGCCTTGCAAATGGAAGGTGTAGTCGCGGTGCTAACTGCCGATGACGTGCCAGAGATGCCAAATCTGGGTAACCCAATATTAACCAATGAACCGGCTTATGTTGGGGATCCGATTCTCGCAGTCGCTGCCGTTGACGAACAAACTGCTGAAGATGCAATCGAAGCGATCGATTTTATCTTCGAACCCCTTCCCTTTGTTGTGGACCCCCTTAAAAGCCTTCAACCAGGTGGCCCACATGCCCGAATCCAAGGCAATGTAGGCAATTCAACGATGCGAGAAGAATTCAGGTCAATTCATTGGACTGACGATGAATTTGCCTCCCTTGCCAATAATCAACTTCCGCAAGGAGAAGCAGCGCGAGAGTGGACAGTTGGAGATTTGGAAGCAGGTTTCGATCAAGCTGACTATATTTTAGACGAGAGTTTTGTCACTGCTAGCTATTCACATAACTCCATGGAACCGCGTTCTGCTATGGCTTATTGGGAAAATGGTAAATGTTTCCTTTACGGTTCCAGCCAAAGTCAGAGTTTCCCCGTTCCTGGTTTAGCTGCCTATATCGGAATTGAGCCGGAGAACTTGGTGTTCGTTGCAGAGTTTTGTGGCGGTGGCTTCGGCTCTAAAGGTGGACCCTATCCAACCATGACTATTCCTGCTCATTTGTCTCGACTTACAGGTCGACCGGTAATGTTGCGTATTAGTCGCGAGGAGGAATACTACATCGGCTCTGCACGACATGGTTTCCAGGGTCGAGCAAAAATGGGATTTAAAGAGGATGGCCGCATTACGGCGATAGACCTCTATATCGTTCAAGACAACGGCGCTAATGCAGGTTTCTCTGACTGGCTTTCTGCTGGAGATGCCGTCTCACTAGTTTACCAGCCGGGAGCAATGCGCTTTCGCGGAATTCCAGTATTTACTAATACACCATTTAAAGGGCCTCAGCGCGGCCCTGGACAAAATCAGGTTCATTCAGCCATAGAACCATTGTTAGACAAAGCTGCCAGAGAATTGGGTATTGATCCACTGACTATTCGACTAATCAATGCGCCTCAAAGCGAAGATACTTACGGAGCTAATGCGAGCTCACTCACCAGCTCTCACATGTCAGAAGCATTAAAGCGCGGCGCCGAACAATTCGATTGGGAAGGCAGGCGAGCGCAGAGCGGTCAACGCAATGGCAACAAAGTTATCGGCCTGGGTGTCGGGCAGGCATACCACTCTGCCGGCAGTAATGGCTTTGATGGCTTAGTGCGCATTACTCCAGAGGGCAAGCTTCATATACACACCGGTGTGGGCAATTTGGGAACTTATTCTCATACAGGAACCTCTCGAGTTGCCGCCGAAGTATTAAAATGTGATTGGAATAATTGTGTGATAGAACGGGGCGACAGCCGCCGGCATTTACCCTGGAATCTAGGCCAATTTGGTAGCAATACTTCTTTTACAATGACCCGCACCAATTATGTAGCAGCACTAGATGCCTTAGAAAAATTGCTAGAAATTGCCTCCATCGAATTGGGAGGTTCTCCAGAAGACTTTGATATTGGAGAAGAGCGTGTTTTTCGCAAAGACAACCCTTCTTCTTTTATCAGTTATGGAGATGCGGCTACCAAGGCAATCGAGCTCGGCGGGAAATATTCTGGTCAAAGCGTCCCTGAAGACATTAACGCTATGACCAGTCGATCAGTCGCTGCGCTTGCAGGTAGTGGACTAATCGGAGTTGCAAAAGATAATTTGGAGAAAGAAGGCACCGTACCTGCACTCGCTGCTGGTTTTGTACAGATCGAATTAGACCTCGAAACTGGCAAGTTTGATATTTTAGACTATCTAGGTGTCGCCGACTGCGGCACCGTCATTCATCCGCGAGGACTGGAGATTCAAGTGAAGAGTGCTGCAGTAATGGGATTCGGTATGGCAGGATTTGAGCGCCATGCCTATGATCCACAGAACGGACTACCTGCAGCGATAGGCCTCCATAATGCCAAACTTCCAAGCTATCTCGATGTACCCTCACCACTAGATTGGGCCGCTACGAATATTCCTGACCCACAAAACCCAATTGGTGCAAAGGGTGTGGGTGAACCGATTCAAGGGTGTGCAACCGCTGCATTATTATGCGCAATTTCTGATGCGCTAGATGGCCACGTATTTAATCGGGTGCCTGTTACCGCAGATATGATTGTTAATGCCGCGAGTGGCAGGGAACAATCTCAAGGCCCTTTAGACACAAATACCACTTAGTTAACTCGTCAATCTTCAAGTCTACTCTTCAGGGACGTTAAAGACTTCTACCATATAGTTTTGGTACGGTCCTTCTGCTAAAAAATTATTGAATATTTCATGTAACAAATTAATCGAAGTCTTAGCGGCGTCTTCGGCATCGTCCGAATTAAAGCCGATGATTACCGACACGTTTCCTTGTCGATTTTTACATTGAAATACGAACCTCTCATTGTCTAACCGTCGATGAGCGGGAATTGATTTATTGCAACGACTACTTAAAAATCCGCGAAAGTCTTTGTCCATAAATGAGCGAAATGGAATTGATGGCAAGACGTTTTTTAATTCGAGCTCACACTTATCGGTATTCAATCGGATATAAAAAGGTTTTTCTGTAAGCCAATGAAATCGAAATTCAGCATTACTCTCATTGGGTGTCAAAGCGCTGAAATTTTGAAAAATACCGCGATCGGCATATCCCTGCAGCGCAGATTTTACCGCTGAATAAATTTCATGCATTTTTTAATACCGGCTAATACTTGAAAATAAAGGGCTTATTTATAATAAGCCAAAGCACCGGGAGCAAAATGACGCGGCATTGATGGTGGATATTGATTCGTCCAAAATTCTTTCTTACCCTGACAATTAATTAAAGTTGAAATCCCTTCTTCCGAAGCCAACTTATAGCTTCTTTCTAAGGCTGGTGTCATTTGCTCAGGACTGGTTACATATTCGCCATTACAGCCTAGAGCTTCTGCAATCTTTTCATAGCGTAAATTTTCTTGGAATAGATACATGTGTTGAGCTCGAACTGCCCCACGCCCGCCGCCAGAAGTCCAAACTCCCCAGGCATTATTGTTATAAACAATCATGATTGCTGGTATGCGATATTTGCCTAAAGTCTCAAATTCCATGATTGAGTAGGCTGCGCCAGCATCTCCTGTAACACCTACAATTGGAGCGCCCTTATATGGTGCTTGGGGGCCCACTCCATTCTGCACCGCTGCGCCAACGCCAACCGCATAGCCAATATCAGGGCCAATTGCCCCATATTGATAGGCGCCATTGCAGATCTGTCCTGGGCGGAAGGCTCTTAGGTAACGCCGCGTATAACGACCGATCCCATAGCCTCCAGAAACCACTGTTGTTTGATCAGGCGCGATATCACCTTCGTACAAAAAGTCATGTAAATGTTTACCAATAACTGCCGGATGAATAGACTCAGTTTCAGCACTGTACTTCAAGCCTAGGTTATAATATTCATCGCTCTGGTCATCAAAAACTTTTCGCGCTGCTGCTAATTCGTCACGCCAACTCTGTCGATTACGGGATGGCAACGCATCTTCCAAGGCTTCTAAAGCCGCCTTCTCAGAACTGACTATGCCCAGATCGATAGGCACATTGCGCCCGATATCTGTGGCATCGGGATCAATTCGAATCCACTTAGCGTCGGGGCCAAATGCGAATTCACCAATGGACGGCATACAATATTGACCAACTAGAATTACTAGGTCAGCACTGCGCACAGCATCAAGACCAGTGCTAGCAGATAATTCATGGCCGTCTGAAAAATGTCCGCGCATAGGGGCGGACTCAGTGACGGCGATATCATTTTTTTCCGCAACTCGTAATAGTGCCTCCCAAGCTTTGTCATAAAATACCCCGGTACTAGCTACAATCATTGGCCGTTCGGCGCGCTGAATCATTTCGACTGCACGGGTAATATCAGCAGGATTAGGATGCGCTTTTGATTCGGTACGATATCGAGTTTTATCATAATAGTATTGCAGCTCTCCGGGCTCCTCGAATCTTGCACGGGAAATTTCACCTGGGAAGTCCAAATGCACGGGCTTGGGAACACCAGTTTTTAATTGCCGAAAAGCGTACGCAGCATATTCATAAATTCGATTAGGCGTTATTAGACGCTTGCCCCATTTTTTTAATCCGTCAGTTTGTGATTGCTGATATGCGGTTTGAATCCCATGCTCAGTATCGTCTTCACCAATTGTTTTATTACTAGCGATAACAAGTAAAGGAGTGCGGGACGAGTTAGCCGCACCAATATTCATAATCATGTTTGTGAAGCCAGGGCCTTCAGTTCCAGAAGTAGCAGCGACTTCACCAGTTACTCGACTAAAGCCATCAGCAGCTGAAGTCATGTTGCCTTCACAACGCCCTCCATAAGAAGGAATTCCTTCCGCAGCGATAGCATTAATCATATTGTAGTTACCAGGGCAGCAAAAAAAACCTGCTACTCCCTCGTCACTCATAAATTTTGCGAACACTTCTGCCCCACTCATAGGAAAGTTTGCCGGTTTTACTGCTTCCGCTAGGGTCCGCGGAATTTCTTCTGGAATTTTTATGCCTGTCGCATCAGTTTGATGAGCTTCGCTGGATTCTGGTTTTAGCATTGCCGCTGCACCAGCCCCTGCTAGCGCCGTACTTTTAATAAAACTCCGGCGAGAAACTATTTTCTCACCCCCCTTGTTTTCATTTTCTGGACTCACAACACTCTTACTATCTACTGTTTTTGTTTGAGGTTGTTCTGTTTGCTTCGTCATTCTAGTTTCCTCAATAGTTATTCTTCTGAATTTTTTCTTCGTTTATTCTTTTGTAATTAGTCTTGTGTGGGACGGTTTTCTCTTGGCCCAATATTAAGCACATGAGCGACAATCTGCCAAATCGTTTCATCTTCTAAGCTGTCACTGAATGGGGGCATCTCCAAACCTGCACCAAACTTAATACTGCGAAAAATGTGCAAGGGAGTTACTCCGTAGAACCATGTGTCAGGCGCGGTTAAATCTGCCGCAATAAAATCAATATTTGCCAAGGCTCTGCCGTCGGCGTCATGGCATTGTTGGCAATTAATAAGATAGTGACTCTTACCAACTACAGCTACTGATTTAGACTTAATCATAGGATCCGCTTTATCTGGCATGCCTTCTTGCGCTAAAACTACATGTCCAAGAAGCATACAAATCAGGCCTGCAAGAAATTTGCATAAACGACGATTTTGCTGATTCATTTTCAATTGAGACTTCGCTATCAATAGGTTGGACTTTCTATTGAGATAGTGTATTGGGAAACGTTATTTTAGACCAGCATAATCACGGTTTTGCAGGCGTCAAGGGTTCCCTCTCTTTAGTTTTACATTACTTTGTTCTCTTTTAACGTAAGAAAAAGTTACCAGAGTCCGATAATTTATAGAACGAGCACTCAATTTGCTTCTTCGCCCATTAAGATCAGTGTTAGACTGACTGTTAGAAAAAGAACTAAACCCATAAAAACAAAGACTTGGAATTCGTTTCGTTCAATACATATCGCACCAACGATAAACCGTGATTGATATTTGGATTTAGCTCAAGTCAAAGGCTGCTTATGAAAATTCTTATGATATATCCGCAGATTGATGCTCCACTGGGCACTAATCACGGCATAGCCTCACTGGCAGGTGTTTTACATGCTAATGGCCATGAACTAGATCTCATGCATGTCTCCGAGAAATACAAGCCCGTTCCTTCCAGCCAGGAAATTATTGATCACATCAATGAGACCAAACCTGGTTTGGTGGGCTTCTCAGTGATGTCACAGCAATATGAATGGGTAGAAGAGAAAAGCAAAGATATTCGCAAAGCAATGCCTGATTTTGTCCAAGTAATTGGTGGGGTCCACTGCACCATGGTGCCTGACGATGTCCATAAATCGAAATTATTCGACTACGTGTGTGTAGGAGAAGGTGATTGGGCTTTGATGGAATTAATGGACGCTCTGGAAAAAGGCGATCGCCCTCATACCCTACCAAATTTTAGATCGTGGATGGCAGGTGTCCCTGTCTCTAATCCAGTTGCGCCTTTTCCAGACTTAGAAAAATTACCACCATTAGATTATGACGTCTTCGATATGCAAGCGGTAATGGAAGAAACCCGTGGATGGATGGGAATACTGACTTCCCGAGGCTGTCCTTATAAATGCACTTATTGTTTTAATATCGAAATCGTTGACCAATACATAGAAGATGGCGCAGCAAAAAACGTAAAGGATTTTCTACGTCATTTCCCAGTTGATGTCATGATGGAAGACCTAAAGAAGTTGCTACGGGCAAACCCCGAAATAAACACTTTTATTTTCGATGATGACTTGTTTACCTTAAACACGGATTATGTCATTGAATTTTGTAAGGCCTACATTGAACACAAGGTGAATACTCCATTTGTTGTCAATGGTCACGTAAATTGTTTCGATGAACGGGCGGCTAAAGCTCTAGCCGAAGCTGGATGCATTATCGTCAAATTTGGACTCGAATCTGGCTCCCCGAGAGTTCGCCGAGAAGTACTCAAGCGCTACATGAAGAATGAACAAATCGAACATTCTTTTTATTCGGCCCATGCTTATGACTTGCATAGCTCTGCCTTTATTATGTTCGGCCTTCCCTACGAAGCCCGCGAAGAAATCATGGAAACTATTCGCCTCTGTGCCAAAGTAAAAATGGGTCGCTTTCGTTGGGCTTTATTCTTTCCATTCAAAGGCACGGCGGGTTATGAGATTGCCAAACCACTCATCGATGAATCAAAGATGGCTGGCAAAGGTAATTATTTCGATGGTTCATGCTTGAATTTTGGTGCGGAGCATGATCTTTTTCTCGATAAGTTGTCCAAGCTTTGTAACTGGTATGTGAATGCCGAAACTGATTGGGAGTGCGCACCTATTTATCGAAAACTTGTTGAAAAAATTGAAGCTATGGACCATGACACTTGGTTACAAGAGAACGAGGATCTGGTGGCGTATGACCGCGATCTTTCAGAACAATTAATGGCGGAAGATAAGATTCATTACACGATTCGATATTCCAATGTCATGGGTGTTCGTTCTGATTACATTAAAGAAGAACGAGAACAAATGGCAGCAGGCAAAAAAACGGAAGCAATCGCCTATACCCTCGACCAAAGTTAGACATAGCAAGTCATTATGCTCTCCGCATTGCAGTCTATTGACAGCCTAGTAGTTCGCTGCCCCAATTGGGTTGGCGATATTGTTATGGCTACTCCTGTATTTGACTGTTTGCGTCATAATTTTCCCCAGGCAACAATCACTGCTTTGGTTCGCCCCTATGCAAAGGGCATATTGGAAGATAGCCCTTGGTTCGATGAGATCGTGGATTGCCAAGATGAAAACCTGAAGGGCCTATCTGCCATCCGTGAAGAGTTTGCTCGTTTGAAGCCCCAGATGGGTTTACTACTTCCAAATACCACTCATTCTTTTTTAACGTTTAAATATGCAGGCGTTCCTTTGGTATATGGATACAAACGAAACTTGCGTAAATATTTTCTCCAAGGCCCAATTCCGATTATTGAAAAGGGCAAGTTTAAACCACTACCAATGCAGGAGTACTATCTTGAGCTTTGCCGCTTCCTGGAACTAGAGCTACCAGAAAAACTTGAACCAAGACTTTACATTTCTGAGCACTTACAGAAAAAAGCAAATGTGAGATTAAAAAAATATGGTATCCGGCCTGAAGATAAAGTTATCGGTCTAAATCCTGGAGCAAGCTTTGGTTCATCAAAATGTTGGCCCCCAGAGTATTTTAGCTCTCTCGCAGAGTCCTTATTCGACAAATTCAAATGTAAGTTATTACTACTTGCGGGTCCGGGGGAAGAAGAAATTTCCGAAAAAATAATAAGCAACTGTTCCGTCGACATCATAGACACTACCCGGGACAAAATCGGCTTGGCGGAATTGAAACCGTTAGTCAAGCGCTGCAATTTACTTATTACAAACGATACCGGTCCACGACATTATGCCGTGGCGTTTCGAGTCCCACACATAGTCTTGATGGGACCGACGAACCCAATTTATACAAACAGCAATCTCGATCATTCTGTGGTCCTGCAAAAGGATTTACCATGTATTCCATGCCATAAAAAAACCTGCCCATTGGGGCATCATGCCTGCATGAAGGAGCTTGAACCTGCACATGTGTTTGATGCTTGTTTAGCTACATTAAATGGAGTCATAAATTGAAATCGGCGTACTATGAGGAACAATGGCAGACACTTAAAGAGGCTGCGAAGCCTCAGCTAATAGAATCACTCAGCAAACGAATAGCTTCAAGTTTTATCGATCGCTACTACTACAGTGACGAATACAATCGTGAACACATTCACCTTTTGTGTGAGATGGCGACATATTTCGATGATGAAGAACTCAATCAAGTTGCCGCAAAAGCACTTTTCGGATCTATAATCGAAAAATTATGCGATGACTTCGAAGAATTACAAACCGAAACATACAACCGCCTAATCTGCCAGGTTATAAATTTTCTCTGCAAACTGCCTGAAGGAGTTAAAATTGAATCGGAGCTTTATGACTTTCAGTTACGTACCGAAGAACAACTTTATCGACGCATCGAATCTATTCGCTTAACGCCAGACCAAAAACTACCCAGCTCCATTCGACCCAAAAAGGTAATTATTCTCTCTCGGGTTACTATCGGAGCAGACGTAGCTATCACCTCGGTGATCTGCCAACGTATTGCACAAAGTTACCCAGATGCCCAAGTAATAGTGGTTGGTAATGACAAACTGAGACAGGTATTTGCTGAAGGATCTGATATTTATGTGCATGAGCTTGCCTATTCCCGCCGTGGAGGTTTGTTGGAAAAGTTTCAAGTTTGGTTAGAACTTCTAGCTCAAGTACGAGCACTTATAAAAAATCTGTCGCCAGCAGAGTTTCTTATTCTTGATTCTGATTCACGCTTAACTCAATTAGGTGTGCTGCCTTTAGTTCCTTTACAAAATTATCGCTTCTTTAATTCAAGAGGCAAAAAGGGTTCTGCAAAACACGCTTCCATGGCCCAACTTACTAACCAGTGGATGGATAACATCTTAGGCAATGAAGCATTCTGCTACCCAAAAGTATGGACCTCGAGTTCTCAACAACAAATTGCCGCATCTTATCGAGCAACTATCGACCCGGATGGGGCTGCAACCCTCATAACAATTAATTTAGGAGTTGGGGGTAATAAAAGAAAGCGCGTACCTGGGGACTTTGAAAAAAATCTTATTCTTACATTACTAAAAGAAGATAATATAAAACTTATTTTAGATCTTGGCTTCGGAGAAGAAGAGCGAGCTCAGAGCACCGCTTTACTGCAGGCAGCAAAAGAGGCAGGAATCAAAACAGCAGAAACCACATTCTCCCAACTTCAAAAAGTAAATGCTGCATCTCGAGTAGTAGGAGTGGAATGTAATATCGGCGAAATTACTTCCTTAATCGGAAAAAGCGATGAATTTATTGGTTATGATTCTGCTTGCCAACACATTGCAGCGGCCGAATCGGTAAAAACATTCACAATATTTGCCGGCACTAATAACGTACGTTTTATCCGACGCTGGCAAGCATGCGGTGAAAACAGCAACGAAATCATTTATGTCGATACGCTGACGAAAGACAGCGACATCGATACTGAAAATATTATTGCCACCTTGATGGACTTCAGGGCTAGCGGCTAATAGGATGCCAACTCAATAAAACTAAACGTGCAAAAAAAACGGAGTTCTCTTTCGAGCACTCCGTTTTTTATTATCAACATTATTGAATAAGCCAGCTTGGTCTTAATGAGCCCCAGACGCCGCTTGTGCTGCTGGCAGTGCCAGCGCAGTTAACTTAGAAGATGTCTGCAGCATAATGTATTGATGACCATCGTGCGTCCAAGAGCTCATACCATAACTGCTTCGAGCTGGCGCTTCTATTTCACCAATGATTTCACCTGAATCTTTGTCGATTGCCCAAAGCATTGGCGTACCATCGGAAGCCTGATCAGAATAAATCAACATATTAGCGGTGGCCACCATAGGAACGAGCGCACCAGTTCCTGTGTTACCTACCTCATCCATGTCTGCACCTGCAGCTTCGAATACTTCTGCGTAGCGTGCCGGTGTTTCACCAGTTGGGATTTCAAATCTTTTCTCGCCAGTGTTCATATCATAACCGGTAATAGTGCTATAGGGTGGCTTCCATATTGGAATTCCAGTTGGGTGCCGCGGAGGACGAGCCGTCGCGCCAGGAACACCATTGGCATATTGTGCTGTCGTTGTGCCAGTTGAATTCGGGAACAGCAGATCTGCTTCTTCCCCAGGAATCAAACGCAATGCAAAACACGCAGTATGCGAATTTACATACATCATACCAGTATTCGGATCTGCCACTGGAGGGCTGGTAATGTTCACACCGCCGGCTCCACCGGGGCAATTCATCGCAGCATATTTGCCGTCCGGATTGTCCGCATGGATTGGCGGATTAAATAGGCCACCCATCACATAATCTTCCATCGCTTCGAGAGCTTGAGCTTTTAATTCAGGAGTGAAATCTACCAAATCATCTTCGGATATTCCCTGCATGGCATAAGGCTCAGGCCAAGTAACGTGGGGCTGAGTGGGAGAAAGCACTTCACCTGGAACAATCGAAGGGGGCACAGGACGCTCAACGATAGGCCAGATTGGTTCACCCGTAACACGGTCAAACGAATACAACCAACCTTGCTTGGTCGCCTGAACGACCGCAGGAATGTCGCGGCCATCAACATTCAGATCTAACAACAAAGGAGCCGTCGGTGTATCAAAGTTCCAAATCTCATGATGCACAAACTGGAAGTGCCAAGCTCTTTCACCCGTACTCGCGTTTAGTGCAATGATACTGGCTCCATAAAGATTATCACCTGGCCTAAAACCTCCGTAATAATCGATAGTCGCGCTGTTAGTTGGAATGTAAACCAAATCATTTTCTGGATCCGCAGAAAGTGGTGCCCATGAAGACACATCACCAGTCCATTCCCAGGCATCATTTTCCCAAGTTTCATGACCGTATTCGCCAGGCTTTGGAATCACATTAAACTTCCATTTGAAGTCGCCAGTTCGAACGTCATAGCCCAAGATATCGCCTGGTACGTTTTCGATTCGCGCCTGGTGATATCCCTGCTCCGCTGAATTACCAACGATAATAGTATCGTTGACAACAATTGGCGGAGAGGAAGACGTGATATAGCCAGTTTCTAATGGAATTCCTTCATAAGGGTCATATGGGTGACCGAGATCAGCAATCAAGTCAACCACCCCGCTATTAGGGAAGCCTTCAATCCCAACTGATGCTCCCCAATCCTCAAGAGGAATCCCAGTATCCGCATCTAGCGCAGTTAGAAAGAATGCCGGAGACACTATAATGACAACACCACGACCATCAATTTCTGTGTAGGCAACCCCCTTACCATAGTCAGCCCGCATGGAATAATTCGCGCGCGGTGTCTGTGGCTCGCGGTATGACCAGATGGTATCACCAGTTTTCGGATCGATGGCGACAACATGGCGGTTGTAACCTGCAACCGTAAACAACTTGCCGTCGATATATGATGGAGTAGAGCGTCCGCTTACGGCACCAAAACTCGCGCCATCCCATTCCCAGGCCACTTCCAAGTCACTGAAATTGTCCTCAGTTATCTCATCAGCTGCTGTGTAGCGAGTATGCGCGTAGTCGTTACCTAACGTATACCATTCAATAGAGTCTTGAGCGTTTACTAAAATTGGCAATGCTACCAAACCGGCAACAAGCCCTAACAAGCTTCTTTTTACAGTTAGAGTGTTCAAAATATCCTCTCCTACTTCCCGATGGCTTTTCAGATGCCAAAAAGGCCTAAAAACCTGATTAATCCAGACACTGACAAATACCTAATGATTTTTCAGTCTGTACCGCCTATCCTGCCACAAATAAGGCCATTAGGGTGAATCAAAAGTGTTTCAAATTGTCGCGAAATTGACGAGAACCAGCTGATCACTCTGCAGAGAGCGATCAATAGGTGGGTGAACAGCGCGAAGTATTAAAATTAGCGGTAGCGCATCAAAAAGTGCCAGTAACTCGCAAGGAAACCTGCGGGCCAGAAGAACTGCACTGGTCTTCAATTTCTTCCAGAATACCGGTGGAGATACGACCTACAAAACGTAGCCGCTCTCGACAAAATTCACCATTACTAATAATGCGATCGGCGTCTAATCGAAAGGTAATGTTTTGCGGGCTTACCCATTCCACAAAAGCAGACCAATACGGATCTCCAGCCGATAACTCAATGTCTACTAAATCATAAGTTTTACGATTGCCATCGAATGAATTACTCCAACGCATACCCCAATTCAGGT
>TARA_B110000438_G_scaffold231671_1_pt1 | contig 13541 bp, 12 predicted proteins | sample TARA_B110000438 | Tara Oceans TARA_B110000438 (sample SAMEA4398413) | marine metagenome | biome: Polar Biome; feature: [MES] marine water layer (ENVO:01000295) within the mesopelagic zone...; material: water (ENVO:00002006), including particulate matter (ENVO:01000060) such... | reverse complement strand
TTAATCCTAATATTATTGCTATAGCCCAATAATAAGCTGGTGAGGCATGACCTTTACCAGAAGTTATATAAGTTAAAAAATCTTTAAAAACCCCAATAAATTTACCAAACGGATGTTCATATTTAGGGTTAGCTTGTGCTTCAGAAGTTTTTGGTATTCTCCACCAACCATTACCATCATAATGAAATAAATCTTTTAAAATTGACAACTTTTATCTCCTATCTAATGTCCAGCAGTCCAAGGTAATCCTCCTGGAGGAACACCATCTCCGGCTGTTATTAAGTATAATAATGCAAAAATAACGATCCAGACTATGTCTACAAAGTGCCAATATAGTCCGGCTAGTTCAAGATCGATGGCATTTTCGCTTGTTAAGTTCCCCTTATATTCGTTATATAACAAGAATATAAGCCATAAAATCCCTAAGGATACATGGGCTCCATGAAGGCTAGTCAAAGTAAAAAATGTTGATCCAAATAAGTTTACTTGAGGAGTCATTCCTAAATGAGCAAAATGAGAAAATTCATAAACTTGAAAACCTATAAAAATTATACCCATTATAATTACAAGAAATAGCCAAATTTTAGCTAACCCCATTTTTGATTCTTTAAGATAATGTAGCGCTAGAACTATTCCTAATGAACTCATCAGCAAAACAAAAGTACTGATTGACGTAATTGGAATATCTAATGTATCTGCTGGGTAAGGTCCGTTAAGACTTTTATTTCTATAGGCCATAAAGGTACCTATAAATGTTCCAAAAAACATGACATCTGAGCCAAGAAATGCCCACATAAGAAGTTTTTTATTACTTACTCCTGTTGTATTATTTATTTCTTCTCCATGCTGGACTGTTACACCTTGATTTGACATTTTTCCTACTTTCTAATGATGTTTTTCGTGAGGTTCGTTTACAGGTTCCGTGCTCCATCCAATAGACCCCCAAAAAACTAAAATGAGCCCTATAGTTACAAGGGCATATGTATAGATCACTCCAAGTGCAGCTAAAGATAAGCCTATGCCAACGAAAAGAGGATAATATGATAAATCAGGTAGATGTATCTTAGATTCATCTACATTTGATGTATCTTCAACTGTAGCAATAGGAGATTTATTTTGCTTAGGACTTCCTTCTAATAATCCAGGATATTTTTTATACCACCAGTCATCAATATGTTCAACTTGTGGTATTTCAACAAAATTATAATGAGGTGGAGGTGAAGATATTGACCATTCTAGAGTTCTAGCATCCCATGGATCTCCAGAAGCAAGTTTTTTATTTATTCTAGAAATAAAAACATTTACTAAAAAAATCAACACAGATAATGCAATAAGAAATCCACCTATAGTTGCTGCTAAATTAGATAGTTCCCATCCCATATTTTCAGCATAAGTATAAATTCTTCTTGGCATTCCATCTAAACCAAGCCAGTGCATAGGTGCAAATTGGAGGTTAAATCCAATCATCATAATTATAAAATTTAATACTCCTAGTTTTTCATTTAAAAAATACCCAGTAAATTTAGGCCACCAAAAATATATGCCGCCAAAAATTGCAAAAATAGCTCCACCAAAAAGAACATAATGAAAATGAGCAACTACATAGTATGTATCTTGTTGTTGAGCATCTGATGGTGAAATAGCATGAGTCACTCCAGATAATCCACCTATTGTAAACATTGCTATAAATCCTATAGAAAATAACATTGCAGTTGTAAGTTTAATCGAACCTCCCCATAATGTTGCTAACCAGTTAAATATCTTAACTCCAGTAGGAATAGCGATTAACATGGTTGATAATGTAAATGCTGTGTTTGCTGCAGGACCAAGACCTACTGTAAACATATGGTGACTCCAAACAAACCATCCCATAAATCCAATTAATATCCCAGAGAAAATAATAAATGTATATCCAAATAAAGGTTTTCTAGCAAATGTTGGTAAAATTTCAGAAACTATACCCATTGCAGGTAATATTAATATATATACTTCTGGATGTCCAAATAACCAGAATATATGCTGCCAAAATATAGGATCTCCTCCTGCTTCAGAATTAAAGAAATTTGTTCCATAGACCCTATCTCCAGTCATTTGTATTCCAGCTACTCCTAGTACTGGTAGAGCTAGAACTATTAAAATTGAAGTAATTAAAGTCATCCATGTAAACACAGGCATTCTCATCATAGTCATACCAGGAGCTCTCATATTAATTATTGTGACAATAAAATTAAGCCCTGCAGCTATGGAAGCAACACCTAAAACGTTTAAACCTAAAATCCAAAAAGTCATTCCATTTCCTGGATTAAATTGTATTGTTGAATTTGGAGGATATCCAAACCATCCGCCATTAGGAGCTTCCCCAGTAAACCAACTTATATTCATCAATATAGATCCAAAAATAAAAACCCATAAACTTAGAGCATTTAACCTTGGAAAAGCTACATCTCTTGCACCTATTTGCAGGGGAACTAGCCAATTGAAGAAAGCTGCAGATAAAGGCATCACAACAAGAAATACCATTGTAGTTCCATGCATGGTAAATAATTGGTTGTATAATTCTGGACTAATAATATCAGCTTCAGCATGTGATAATTGCAATCTAATTAAAAGAGCTTCTATACCACCCATTATGAACCAAAAAAATGAAACTATTCCATACATAGTTCCAATTTTTTTATGATCTACTGTGCCTAACCAGTACCAAATTCCACTATGACTCATTGGTCTAGGAAAAATTCTTGGAATTTGGAATTGTTTAGGTTCTATAATGCTACTCAAAATTTACCTCTTTTATTCTTTGTTATAAGTGGCCATAGTTTCATTTTCAGGCTTTAGACTTAATAAATATTTTGCAATCTGTTGAATTTCTTGATCTGTAAGTTTTTTATCAGTATTGTATATACTTGCATGATTTTTCATTCTTGTTCCAATTTTTATACTGTCAGGATTTTCAATCCATTTAACTAAATTCTCGTAATTATTTTCTTTTATACCTGAACCTAAAGTAAGCCTGTTACCAAAATGTGTTAAATTAGGGGCTGATACTATAGCTGAGTTTTCTTTATCTTTTTTCCACTCTTCCCATCTATTATATTGAGAGTTGATCTCTTTATGGTAGGCTGCTTTTTTATATGAATCATTAGTGTGACACATACTACAGTTACCAACAAAAAGTTTTCTTCCTTCATCTTCATCAGATCCACTACTTAATGATTTAGGAGGAGTTCTCATGTCCTCAGTCCACCTTTGGTAATCTTCTGCGGTATGAACTATTACTCTAAATCTCATCATTGCGTGCACAATTCCACAGAATTCTGCACATTGGCCATAATATACTCCAGGATTATCAGCTCTAAACCATAATTTATTCTCATGGGTTGGAACCATATCAACTTTCCCTGCAATTTTTGGGATCCAAAAAGAATGTAATACATCTTGTGATTCAATATTTACTATTACATTTTTATCTTCAGGCAAATGTAATTCATTTGCCGTTACAATTTCTTCTGAAGGATACTTAAATTCAAACCACCATTGATGGCCTACTGCATCTATAATAATTGCGTCTTCTTCATCTGGCATTACTTGAGTTTCCCAAATTCCAAAGACAGTTGGAATAGCGATTATTACTATGATAATTGCAGGAATGATTGTCCAAGTGATTTCTAATTTTAAGTTTCCGTGTATTTGAACAGGTAGATCATCATTTTTCCTTCTATATTTGAAGGTTACAAATATTATGGCTCCTTCAACTACAATAAAAACTATAACAGCTATCCAAAAAGTAAATAAAAAAAGATTTTTTTGAATCTCTGAAATAGGCCCTTGAGCATCAAATGTTGACTGAGGATTTTCTGGAGTACATGACATTAATGCAAATGATAAAAGCATCAATAAGGTCATATTAAATATAAGCCTGATTCTATTACTAAACATATAAACTCATTTGATTAATTATTCCTGATTTTTTTTTAATTACCTATATTGTAAATTTTTTATGTAATTTAGACATCAAAAATTATAGCATTTATTAAGATTTATTGTAATTAAATAAAAAAACAAAGATTACTTAGTTAAAGGTTTAAAATTTATGAACATCCTTGTCGCAACCACAAATAAAGGTAAATTATATGAATTTCAAAAAATATTTTATATTAATCATAATATTAAACTTTTCACTCTTGATGATTTATCTATAAAAATTGATGTAGAAGAAACTGGCCAAACATTTAAAGAAAATGCAGCTATAAAAGCAGATTACTATCATAAAATATCAGGAATCCCAACTATTTCTGAAGATTCAGGATTAGAAATATTTAAATTAGGAGGAGAACCAGGAATATATTCTGCAAGATATGGAGGAGAAGAATTAAATGATGTAGAAAGAACTGAATTAGTTTTAGAAAAAATGAAGGATTTTCAAAATCCTTTTAGAGGAGCAGAGTTTACTTCAGTTATTTGTGGAGTAGGATTTAAAAAAGAAAAACTTTTTTCTAAAGGTGTTTTGAGAGGCTATATTTCTAATAAAAAACAAGGTAAAAATGGTTTTGGATATGACCCAATATTTTGTCTTGAAAATGAAAAGACTTCTCTTGCTTGTAAATCTATTGATGAAAAAAATCAAATTTCTCATAGAAGAAAATCGATTGATAAATTCTTAAAAATATTAATTAAAGATAGAATTGTTTAAATACATGAAAAATACTTTAGATAAATTCAATAGACCTATAAGAGATTTAAGAATATCTGTAACCGACAGATGTAATTTTAGATGTACTTATTGTATGCCAAAAGAAGTATATGGTGAGTCATTTAAGTTTTTACCACGTGAAGAATTATTAGATTTTAACGAAATAGAGAGAATTGCTCAAACTTTTGCAAAATTAGGTGTAACAAAAATCAGAATAACAGGAGGAGAGCCTTTAGTAAGAAAAAATATTGAAGAATTAATCTTTAAACTTTCAAATATTCCTGGCATTGAAGATATTGCAATGACAACCAATGGTTATTTACTTGAATCAAAATTAGACTCACTAGTTGATTCTGGGTTAAATAGAATTACAGTTTCATTAGATTCGATTGATAGTAAGACTTTTAAAAAAATGAGTGGTCAAAATTTTGAAGTTGAAAAAGTTCTTTCAGCTATAAAATCTGCTAATAATAAAGGATTCAAAAATTTAAAAATTAATTGTGTAGTACAAAAAAATGTTAATGAACACTCAATTTTAGACTTGTTAGATTATTTTAGAGATTCAGGAAATATAGTTCGATTTATTGAATATATGGATGTAGGTAACATCAATGGATGGGAACTAAAAGATGTTCTTTCTGTAAATAAAATATTAGAAATTATTGAAAGCAAATACAAAGTAAAAAAACTGGAAGAAAACTATGAAGGAGAAGTAGCAAAAAGATACGTCTTAGAAGATTATTTAACTGAATTTGGATTTATTTCCTCAGTTTCTCAACCATTTTGTTCAACTTGTACAAGAGCAAGGATAACTATGGATGGAAAGCTTGTTACCTGCTTATTTGCAAATTCTGGAATTGACTTAAGAAAGCCAATTAGAGAAGGTTGTACTTCTGAAGAATTAGATCAAATTATTAAGGATGTTTGGGTTAAACGTAAAGATAAATATTCTGAAGTTAGACATGAATTAACTAAATCTAATTATAAAAAAATAGAAATGTTTCAAATTGGAGGATAAGTTTATGTCAAATGAAGTCCTTATATATTCAGATGGTTCATCATTAGGGAATCCTGGTCCAGGTGGTTATGGTGTGATAATGAAATGGAAAGATCAAGAATTGAAATTATCTCAAGGGTTTAGAAAAACTACTAATAATAGAATGGAATTATTAGGGCCTATAATTGCTTTAAAAAAATTAAAAAAACCTGAAAATGTAATAATTACTACTGATTCAAGATATGTGATAGACGGTATAGAAAAAGGATGGGCAAAAAAATGGCAGCAAAATAATTGGATGAGAGATAAAAAAAATGAAGCTCTAAACTCAGATCTATGGAAAATGTTAATTGAATTATGTGATTATCATTTAAAAGTGAATTTTTTATGGGTTAAGGGACATAGAGGGCATGTAGAAAATGAAGAATGTGATTTGCTAGCTAAAAATGCAGCATCGTCAAATGATTTAATTATTGATGAAAAATTTGAATTAAAGGAGATTGCTAATGAAAGATAATAATTTTTCTCATTTAGATAAAAATGGATCTGCTAATATGGTTGATATTTCTACAAAGGATATAACTAAAAGAGAAGCTACAGCTTCTTGTAAAATTTTCTTATCTCAAACTGCTTATACTAAAGTGAGAGAAAACCAAATGTCCAAAGGTAATGTTATTAACATAGCTAAAATAGCCGGAATTATGGCAAGTAAAAAAACGTATGATTTAATTCCTTTATGCCATCAAATCCCTTTAAATAAAGTAGATGTGAACTTTGAATTTAATAATTCAGATTTTACTATTTCTATTATTTCAAAGACTATAACAAATTGGAAAACTGGTGTTGAAATGGAAGCTTTAACTGCAGTTTCTGTAGCTGCTTTGACTATTTATGATATGTGTAAATCTATTGATAAAACAATTAAAATTACTGATATTCAATTAGAAAAAAAATCTGGAGGAAAATCTGGTTCCTATAATAGAAAATAAAATTTAATTTCTTGTTTTCTGAATAACGATAATAAATGTTACATGTTAAACTTGTTTTTAAAATGTTATTTTTTGGCTACGTAGCTCAGGGGTTAGAGCGAGCGCTTCATAAGCGTTAGGCCGGTGGTTCAATTCCACCCGTAGCCACCAAAAAAAGGATTGATTCAATGGATAAGCCTAAAGTATTAGTTACAAGAAAACAATTCAAGTCTGAAATGCAAAGATTGGAAGAGATTTCTGAACTAATAATTTTAGATTCAGAAAATCCTCCAACTCAAGATGAATTAAAAGATAATATCAAAGGAGTTACAGCTTTATTTGCGCATATAAATGATGATGTTAACTCTGAGGTAATGGATGCTTCAGGTGGTTCTCTAAAGGTTATAGGAGAATTTGGTGTTGGTTATGATAATGTAGATGTAAATGCTGCAACTTCAAGAAATATAGCAGTTGCTAATACGCCAGGAGTTTTAACTGAAACTACTGCTTCGTTTGCTTTTACTCTAATGCAATCTGCTTCAAGAAGAATTGCTGAGTGTGATAGATTTGTTAGGGAAGGTAAATGGAGTCACTTTGAGCCACTAGATTTACTTGGCTATGATTTATCTTCTTCTATTTTAGGAATTATAGGCTTTGGTAGAATAGGTTCTTATTTAGCTAAAATAGCTTCAAATGCAGGAATAGAAGTTTTGTTTTTCAATAGATCTATTCCAAAAGAAACTTATGGAGCATTAAGAGTTAATTCTTTAGAGGAGCTTTTAAAACAATCTGATATAGTTTCAATTCACTGTCCTTTTACGCCTGAAACTAAAAACCTTATATCAAAAAAAGAACTATCTTTAATGAAGAATAGCTCTACTTTGATCAATACTGCTAGAGGGCCTATAGTTAACCTTGATGATTTATATGATGCATTATCCCAAGGAATTATCTCTTATGCAGCATTAGATGTAACTGATCCTGAACCAATTAATATTGACCATCCTATTTTAGGCCTTGATAATCTTACAATTGTTCCGCATATAGCATCAGCCACTATTAATACAAGAAAAAAAATGTCTAAAATGACTGTGGACAATATAATTGAAGCTCTTAATTCCAAAATCCCTACATACTGTGTAAATTCTGAAAAAATCAATTGGTAATTCATTTTTTTATGTACAATCATATTAAAGCAATTTTTTGCGCCTGTAGCTCAGATGGATAGAGTGCAGCCCTGCGAAGGCTGAAGTCGTGAGTTCGAATCTCTCCAGGCGCGCCATTAGGAGGAAACAATGCCAATAAAATCAATTGAAGTAACTAATTCTAAATTACTCAAAAATGGTAAAACATTTGGAACTGCAGGACAGTATAAAGAAATAATTGGAGTAGCAAAATTTATACTTGATCCAAAAGAAAAATATAATAAAAAAATAACAGATATAGACAATATTTCTATTAACAAAGATGGATTTGTTGAATTTTCATCAGATATTCACATAATGGTGCCAAATGATATGTCTAAGTCAAATAAAAAAATTATTTATGACGTTAATAACAGAGGAACAAAAGTTATGTTAGGGCAATTTAATTCGGCTCCTGACAAAGATGATATAGGTAATGAATTTTTAATGAATGAAGGCTACACTTTAGTTTGGAGTGGATGGTCTAATGATACTCCTCCTATAAATGGATTACTTAGACTTTTTTCTCCTGAATTATTAGATAATGGGCATCCAATATTAGGTAAAATTTATAGTCAATTTCAACCTTTAAAAGATGTTGAACAAATCATGTTAAGTGACAGAAACCATGTTCCTTATCCAGCATTTGATAATAATGAAGATGAGGCTATATTAAGCTATAAAAAATATCCAGACGATGACCCAATCATAATTCAACGAGACAAATGGAGTTTTGCTTGGAATAATGGTAACGAGATTATTGATAATCCTAACTTTATCTATATGAATGATAAATTTAAAGCAGGCATTATGTATCAAATTTCTTATACAGCTTATGGTGCTAAGTCTACAGGACTAGGATTAGCGTCAGTTAGAGATCTAGTTTCTTTTCTAAAATATTCTGAAAATGATCAAAATCCTACTAAGGGACAAATTGATCAAGCTTTCGCGTTTGGAGTTTCTCAAAGTGGAAGGTTTTTAAGAGAATTTATTTATCTTGATTTTAATTTTGATAATTTAAATAGAGAAATTTTTGATGGTATTATGCCTCATGTTGCAGGAGGAATGAGAGGAGAATTTAATCAGAGATTTGGACAATCTTCGAAGGATTTGCCTTCGGTAATTTCGCAATTATATCCTTCTGCTTTGGTTAAATCAGAAGATATAAATGGAAATGGAGACGATAGCTTATTAGGTAAAATTTCTGAAAGAAATTCAAAAGTAAAAATATTTTTTGTAAATACGGGTGCTGAATACTGGAGAGGAGATGCTTCACTTATACATGCTTCATCGGATGGGAAGAAAGACTTACCAATTCCTGAAAACTCCAGAGTTTATCATTTATCATCTTGCAGTCATAGTATTGGGACTTGGCCTCCGTCAGATACACAAGAAGTTGATGGCATGAGGGCTCAATATTTATTAAATTCTATTGATTATACTCCTCTCATGAGAGCTCTTCTAATAAACTTAGACAATTGGGTTTCTAAAAATATTAAACCCCCTGATAATTCTTATCCTAAAATTAGTGAAGCTACAGCTGTTGATCCAAATTCTTTAAGAGAAAAATTTTCTAAAATACCAATAAATTTTCCAGAACATTTTTCTTATCCTAAAAAAATGGATTTTGGAGATGATGAAAAAATCATAAAAACTATTCCTCCAAAAAATGGTGCCCCGTATGCATCTTTAGTTTCAGATGTAGATTTGGATGGTAATGAAGTGGCTGGAATTAGGCATCCTGATGTGGAATTTCCACTTGCTACTTCAACTCCTTGGAATTTAAGGCATCAAGATGTAGGAGCACCTTATCAAATTATTGGATTAACGGGCGGCCCAAGAGGTTCAACTGTCCCATTTGCAAAAGTAAAAAACCAAAATGACGATAGAATTTCTATTATGGATAGATATAAATCTAAAGAAGACTATTTAGAAAAAATTTCAAATTACTCTAAAATTTTGATAGATAAAAATTTTTTATTAGAATTTGATTTTAAAAATATTTTGCAGAGATCTTCTGAAAGATGGGATTTTTTCAACAAATAATATAAAATGAGTTTCTAATCTAACTATATAAATTAATTATACTGAGGTAAAAATGTGTGGAATATTTGCTTGCGTTGGTAAAAATAATGTATCAGAAAAAATCATTAATGGTTTAAAACGTTTAGAATATAGAGGCTATGATTCTGCTGGAATCTGTTTAAATAAGACTAATAATGAATTTGAAATTATAAAATCTTACAATTCAAATTATCCAGTTGACGTCCTTGAAAAATCTTTAATCAAATCTAATATTTATTCAGAGTCTGGATTAGGTCACACTAGATGGGCTACTCATGGCATAGTTGACAGAATTAATACTCATCCTCACCTCTCATTTTCTAAGAACACTTCAATTGTTCATAATGGTATAGTTGAAAATTATGACTACCTAAAAAAATTCTTATTAAGAAACGACATACAACTTTCTTCTCAGACTGATTCAGAAATTATAGCTCACTTAATTGAACTAAAATTATGTTGTAAAAATGATATTAAAGAAGCAATTTTCTCAAGTTTAAAAATGATAGAAGGAATTAATTCTGTTGCACTAATGACTAAAAATGATCCTGGTAAAATTTATGCTTTTAGCTCGGATGATTCAGGTGGATTAGTTGTTGGAGAGAATGATTTAAATAAATTTATTAGTAGTGATTCTTATGCTTTGGAAAACGACTGTGAAAAAGTAATTTATACTGAAAAAAATGAACTAGTTATTATTTCTAATCAAACTTTAAAAATTTTAAATAATTTGAATTTTGAAAGACAGCCTAAACAAATTTATTTAACTAAAAAAAATGAAAGTAATATTTATGAAGATAATGATTTTCAAACTAACTTTATAATTGAGAAAGAAATTTCTGAACAAAATCAAGTTTTAAAAAAAATAATTAATAAAAGAATTTTTACTGACCACAAAAATTCTTTTCCTGAGATAAATAAATATAAATTACTTAATTCTAATAAGTTTATTTTCACAGGTATGGGTTCTTCTTTTAATGCAGCTCAATATGGTTCATTACTGTTTGAAGATTTACTGAATATTGATTCAAAATCTGAATTTTCTTCAGAATTAAAAAACAAAAAAATAATTGATCCTGAACATACTACTTTATTTGCAATTACCCAATCTGGTGAAACATCAGACACAATTGAAGCTATTATTAATTGTAAAAAACAAGGAGTAAATGTAATTTCAATATTAGAAGAAACAAATAGTAAAGCTGCAAAAAATTCTGATTCATACCTAAAATTAGAAACGGGTAAAGAAATTTCTGTTGCAGCAACAAAAACTTTTTCATCAACACTAATCATGTGTATTTCCATTTGTATTTATATTGCAAGTTTGTTAAACATAAAAACGGATTTAATACTTGAATTAATAAAAGGTTTCGAAAATATTGAAACTAATATAAAGAAAGTTTTAGATTGTTGTGATTATGATTACCCTGAAGTTTCACAACTTGTATCAAAAGCAAAAAATGTTTTATTAATAGGTAAAAGTTTTACTTATCCAATTATTAGAGAAGGTTCTTTGAAATTACAGGAAATTTCTAAAATAAACTCTAACTCTTTTATTGAAGGAGAATTGAAACATGGACCAAATGCTTTACTTAGTAAGGACACTGTTGTTATTGCAATTATAGGTCCAAGTAATAATATAAATAAATCAATTAGTGCAATACGAGAAATTCATTCTAGACATGCTAATATAATTAGCATTTCTTATTGTGAAAATGAAGAAATTAACAGATTATCAAAATATAATTTTGTTATTGAAAGTGATAATAAATATATATTTCCTCTATTGTCAGTACTACCATTACAAAAAATATCTTTTATGTCAGCATTAAATCTAGGTTTAGATCCCGATAGGCCTCAAAATTTAGCAAAAACTGTTACTGTGGGATAGATTTAATCCATATGAATCAACATATAACTTTTGAACCAATGCTTACTCCAAAGGAAATGATAAATAAAGGAATTTTTGGAGGAACATATTTCACAGAGCTTATTAATTATCAGGATTATCCTGAAGATTGGTTTAAAGGACTATCTAAAGAATGCTATATTTCTAATAAATATTTATCAAAAGTTAATTACTTTAAGGTTAGATCTGGTCAAACTCAAAAAGAGTGGGAAGAAAAAGGGTGGATTCATGAAGATGATCCAAGAGGTTGGTTTGAATGGTATTGTAAATATTTTTTAGGTAGAAGACACGAAGATGATAAACGTCAAATAAAAAGATGGTCAGCTTTTTGTGGACCAAGAGGAAGATGGAGAAATATAATATATTCAAAAATATACAATGAAGGATGCGGAATAGAGCTTAGCGAAGGTATTAGCCCTAGGATTCAACAATCATTGCTTCACTGGTCTTATATTGTAAATGACAAGGATTATAGAAGTTGGATAAAGTCTAAAAATTTAGATTAATCCCAAGGGACATTAAATTCTCTCACTGCATTTCTCCAAAAAATATCTTCAAGCTGATCTGCATTAATTTCGCATATAATTGATGCTTGCTTTAGTGCTATTAATTGTTCATACAAACAAATTAATGGCCTATTAGTAGTATGAGCAAATTTTAATGAAGCAATATTATCTGTTTCAACTTGTTGATGAGCATGTCCAAATGCTGAGTAGGCACCATGAAAAGAAACTGATTCAACTGCATCTGTTCCATAAAAAATTCTTTTATGACTCTCATTATTAAACAAGGTTATATATGGTCTTATATCAGTTACAGCTGATAGGTCATACCAAATATTTGGTAAGTTCTTTAATGTATTTATTCCTATTTCAATTGGCCTGTAAGTAAATGAACGTGCTATATGAGCAAGAATCCATTTTATATTTGGGTATCTTTTTGTAGTAAATTCTTCAAGATCTTTTAGGTTTTTCTCATCTCCACACCCGTCTTCTCTTGACATATGTAGGGTCACCCAAAGTCCTAATTCATTAGCTAATTCAAGTTGTTCGTGAGGAAGAAAATCTTCAATTATACAGTTTGCCATATCACCTGTTACAGAATACATTCTGTACACTTTTAATCCTTGAAACCCTTTATTTTTAATGTCATTTTCAATATCTTTTAAAGAATCTTTTGGAGTAGTTAGTCTATGTGCCCTGGTTAAAGGATTTCCATTGATCTGTTTGTACATAAAATCATTATATTCATTAATTCTAGTCCCTAAAGCTGGCCTTCCCAAAAATAAATTATTAACCTCTCTATTAGGGAAAACGGTATTATGCCATCCTTTGAGCCCTTCTAAATCTGCATCAGGATATACGTTTTTATGATCGCTTGAATTATCAATTAAATCGTTCTTAAGCATATGTATATGACAATCATAAATCCTTTTTGGAACCCATTCCTCTAATTCTTCATACCAGAAATTTTTGTCATGCTCTCTGTAATCAATTAAATTTTTAGACATTTTGCTCCTATTGTTCTCTTAGATTTTACTAGTATGATTATGTACTAATATTATTGATATTTCAATAAAAAAAAGGATTTATTTGATCGCTGATAGAGGAGATTAAATCAAACATCTATATAACTATATTAATATTGATAGTTCATTAATTATAAAAATAATAGAGAAAAATGGTGGGCGATGAGGGACTCGAACCCCCGACCCCCTCGGTGTAAACGA
>TARA_B110000438_G_scaffold136713_1_pt1 | contig 13556 bp, 12 predicted proteins | sample TARA_B110000438 | Tara Oceans TARA_B110000438 (sample SAMEA4398413) | marine metagenome | biome: Polar Biome; feature: [MES] marine water layer (ENVO:01000295) within the mesopelagic zone...; material: water (ENVO:00002006), including particulate matter (ENVO:01000060) such... | reverse complement strand
ATCCTTATAAATATCTAATACCTTTGTATTACGAACATCTGAACAATTCTCTTTAAAAGTGAGCCCCAAAATCAAACAATTTGATTCACGCTGATTGATATTTTTAGCCTCCAAAGCAGATGTAATTCTATCTGAAATATATTTACCCATTCTATCATTCAAACGTCTTCCAGACAAAATAATCTCGGGTGTATAACCTAATGCTTCAGACTTATGAGTTAAATAATAGGGGTCAACACCAATGCAATGACCTCCAACTAAACCCGGTCTGAAATTCAAAAAGTTCCATTTTGTTGCAGCTGCATCTAATACTTCAGATGTTTTAATACCCATCTTATTGAAAATTAAAGACAACTCATTTACAAAGGCAATATTAATATCACGCTGGGTATTCTCAATAACCTTTGCAGCCTCTGCTATTTTTATACAAGAGACAGAATAGGTTCCAGCCGTAATAATTGAGGCGTATAAATCATCCACTACTTTAGCTATTTCAGGTGTAGATCCGCTGGTTATTTTTTTTATTTTTGTGAGAGTATGCTCTTTATCTCCAGGATTTATTCGCTCGGGACTATAGCCACAATAAAATTCATTATTATATTTCAATCCTGAATTTTCTTCCAAAATTGGAACACAGACTTCCTCAGTACATCCAGGAAAAACAGTTGATTCATATATAACAATATCACCCATCTTCAATATACCCCCAACCATTCTCGATGCGGATTCGATGGGTGTTAAATCTGGAATATTACTCTCATCAATGGGTGTAGGGACTGTAATTATATAAATATTACAATCACTAATTCTACTTGAATTATCAGTCAAAATTAATTTTTTAGCTGTATCTAAATCTTTAGCCGATATTTCACCCGTACAATCAAATTTATTATTTAATTCTTTTATACGTTTGAGATTAATATCAAATCCAACTGTTTCTATTTTTTTTCCAAATTCAACTGCCAATGGAAGTCCTACATATCCTAATCCAATAACTGCAATTTTATTTTTCATATTTACTTTAATACCTCAGAGATTGCATTTTTATGAAACTGGCTTCTTGCAAAATAGATTGCTCCAAGTATAGTATAAGAAATATAACCATATGCATGAAGGATAATTGCAAAGGAAGTTGCTTCACTTACTGTATACGCATAAGACGTTGAAAATAAATCGACCATAACATATTTAACCCCAAAATGAAAAGTACCAATCATTCCAGGTGCTGACGGAATTGACATAAATAATGTTGAAACTACTAATAAGAGCAATGAATCTGCTGGTGTCATTCCAAATCCAAATGCGTATTGTATAAGATGTACATCTAACCAGTAGATTGACCATGTAAAAATACTTAGTAAAAATAAAAGAGGTATTTTATTATATTCAAGGTTCTTGAAACCTTGAAAGAAATTTGAAACAATCAGTAAGAAACCACTTTCAGTATCAACAATTTTCCTTCGTTTTAAAATAAATAAAAAAATGACCAAAATTGCTGATAATATTATTCCCGTATAAATATAACTTTCAATCAAACTAGTCAATGGATATATAAAAAGTAGGAATATTGACAATAATATTAATGCTAACGTGTCTAATATTCGCTCTAAAACAATGGTTCCAAAAACATAGGGTTTAGATAAGCTATATTCCTTCCCCAAAATATAGGCTCGTAATAATTCACCTAAACGAAGCGGAAGTACATTATTGCCAAAATACCCAATCAGTTCATAACGAAATAGTGAATATGTTTCAACCCCATCATCAGTTTTAAATAAATATTTCCATCGAATAGCACGTAACCATACAGATGAAATTATTAACACACATGCTAATAATACATATTCATACTTTACCGATTTAATCGTATCTACAAATTCACCGAAGGCAAAATCATAAAATGCCCAATAAATACCTACGATACTAATAAGTAAGCCCATAATCGCCTGCGGCTTTAATAGCAGGGATAACGTTTCTTTAATTTTACTCACGGAGGTCAATTAACATGGTCGTGTTATTATGAAATACAAAAAGTGAATCTGAAATCACAAACTGATCATCAAACTCAATCATATTAATTTCAACTTTAATTGACTTATACTCAGACAAAATTGAACTGATTTTCTTATTCTTAAATTCTATCTCAATCTTCTGACCCCTATTGTAAATCGTGGCTGTATTCTTTTTTAATACACTTACACTCAATAACTTATTCAATTCATTATAATGAGTCATGGCAATTATGGAATTATATAAACTGGAATCTGGATTTTGAATGATGGCCTGATTCGTTCGAGTATCATGACTCACCCATTTTTCTCCATTTGAATAAATGATACGTGGACCCATAATTAGTTTAAATTTATATTCAGATGCGGTAATGAGTTGTCCAGCCAAATTTTTATTTTCATTTTTATAATCAGGATGTGAGACTGAATACATGAAATTAATTGATTTATTTGATGATTGAATAAACTCCTTATTATCCGTCAACCAATCTTGAACTACATTTCGGGGGAGTATAATCGCCACTAAAAATAGAATAATATATTTGGAGAACAAATTACTCATCGCCAAAAACGGTTTCGAGGTAAGATAATTCAACCAACACATCGCGCGCTTTACTGCCACTATATCCACTCACAATACCTAACGCTTCTAACTCATCAATTAGGCGACCCGCCCGGCTATATCCTATTCTAAATTTTCGTTGAAGCATAGAGACTGAGGCTTGTTGTGATTCAATGACCATTCGAGCAGCATCTTTTAACAATTCGTCTGTGTCTTCATCCACAGCAAAATCACTATCCACTTTTTTCTCTTTAGTCTCAGGCAACATCACTTCATCTGGTTTGGGTTGTGATGTAATATGCTCCATTATGGCTTCAATTTCATCTAATTCAACAAGAGCATTGTGTAAGCGAATAGGAGAAGCAGATCCAGGTAATAAAAACAACATATCACCTCGACCCAATAATTTTTCTGCACCCATTTGGTCAATAATTGTACGTGAATCAATTTTTGATGATACTTGGAATGATATTCTTGCAGGGAAGTTTGACTTAATTAATCCGGTAATTACATCAACCGATGGTCGCTGTGTGGCCACCACAAGATGGATTCCCACTGCACGAGCCTTTTGTGCCAACCGAGTAATGGGCTCTTCCACTGCTCGGCCAGATGTCATCATCAAATCTGCCAATTCATCAATCAACACCACAATATATGGAATATTTTCCAGTTCACTATTCTGCTTTTGGCGATCATGATATTCAGTAATATTTCGAACACGAGCATCGGCAAAAACTTGAAACCGTCGTTCCATTTCAGTAATAGCCGAGTCAAGAATCCCTACTGCATTTTCAGCGGTGGTCATCACATACTCTTCTAGATTGGGTGCCGTAATTAAATGATATCCCACCAAAGATTTGTACGTTGCTAGTTCAAGTTTTTTAGGATCAATAAGAATAAATTTAACTTCATCAGGTTTAGCCTTATACAAAATCGAAACGATGATTGTATTAATACAAACGGACTTACCCGCTCCTGTGGCTCCTGCCACCAATAAGTGGGGCATTTTATTTAACTCAAAAGTGTATGCATCACCCACCGTAGTTTTGCCCAATCCAATGGTAAGCTTGGATTTACTATTTACAAATTCCTCAGAATTAATAATATTCTTTAAATAAACTATTGATGGCTGTTCATTAGGGAGTTCAATTCCCACAGATTTAGAACCAGGAATCGGTGCAATTACCCTTATCCGCTGTGCCTTCATCACGCGTGCTAAATCATCTGATAAATTGGTAAATTTATTAACCCGAACTCCCTCTCCGGGTTCAATTTCAAAAAGCGTAATTACGGGTCCAGGAGAAATTTTCACAACCTTCCCCTTTACTCCAAATGTTTCAAGTGCATGGACTAAATGTTCAGCTTTCTCGTGAAGTGAATCTCTATCAAGATGATTTGAAATTTCTATAGGGTCAATTAAATAATCCGTGGAAGGCAATCGATACTGACGATATCGTGCTCGACGTTCTTTCTGTGCATCAAGATCCGTTTCCTTAATTTCAACCTCATCTTCTATTGCAATTTCTTCTGCTTCACCTGCAACAGAATCTACTATGCTCTCATCTTCTTCAGATTCAACAACTGCTTGAGTTTCCCCAATTTCTGAGTCTGGTAAATCCTCAGCGTTTTCAAGTTCATCTGAGGCTAAAAATGGCTCTAATTCATCTTTTGATTCGGGCTGAACTTCATTTTCTTGAAAATCATGTACTATTTCAGTTTCATCAATTTCTTCAATATCCGCGAGGGGTTGAGTTTCAGTTTGTATTATGAGTTCAGCGGGACTCACAATTACAGATTTCAATCGTCGTTTTTCTTTAAATGATTCTAATTTTTCTCTCAAAAAATCTCTCAAATTCAATAATTCATCATAGAGTGAAATGTGAAAAAATCCACTTACTATTAAAACAAGTATGGCTACCATGAGAATACCGTAAGCATATACTCCCACTAAATCTCGAATAAATACGGTTAATGAATATCCAAATAATCCTGAATATTCAGCCTTCCACCATAGATCTCTAGAAATCCCCACATACGCAATTATTGATGAAACCCACAATGAAGTTGCACCCAAATAGGCTACGGCGCGAAGATAATCTTGAATATTTTTACGGGTAAATATTGCATAGCTCATAAGTCCCATGCCCAAAGGTAAAAAAAGGGTGGCCCATCCAAATGAAAACTTCATCATGTAGTATGAAGCATAAATTCCAAAAATACCCATAATATTCGATTGAGCTATATCAGAAGAAATCCCACCTGGAGATTCAGTTGGGTCATAGGTAACAAAACTGGCCATTAAAAAGATCGATAATAATCCTAAAGCGATGCCTATTATTTCTTTTCTTCGATATTGCATTAGTTTAAAATGGATGTTTCTTTTACAAATGGAGGTTTAACAATCGTGGCTGAAACGGGTTTATTACGAATCATAACCTCAATGGCATTACCCACTTTAGCAAAACCCTTATCTATGTATGCCATGCCAATACCTTTTTTCAATGACATGGACTGAGTTCCACTGGTCACAAATCCAACATCTTCACCATCTAAATGAATGCGATAATCATGACGTGGAATTCCACGTTCATTCAACTCAAAAGTTACCAATCGACGCATAGGCTTGTTTTCTTTTGTGGATAAAAGAACAGACTTCCCAATAAAATCATCTTTTGAAAAGTCTGTAATCCAGCTCAACCCCGCTTCAATGGGGTTCGTAGTGTGGTCAATATCATTGCCATACAAACAGTATTTCATTTCCATTCTGAGAATATCACGAGAAGCCAACCCACATGGGACTACTCCATCATCTAGAAAAGCCTTCCAAATATCTATTATGGCCTCATTGGATGCATAAATTTCAAATCCTAATTCACCCGTATACCCTGTTCGACTCAGCATAACAGAGTGGCCACAAATCGTTGCATCTGCGTAAGAGTAAAACATTAAATTTAAATCGGCATCCGTGAATTGGGATAAAATCTCTCGAGATTTGGGGCCCTGTAACGCAACTAAAGAATACCGTTCAGAATGATTTTCTATATTTACATTTTCAGGCTTATGTTTTATGAGCCACTCTAAATCCTTATCAATATTGGATGCATTAATCACCATAAAATATCCATCTGGTTTTCGGTAAAGAATAAGGTCATCTACAATTCCCCCATCTTCATAACACATAGCTGAATATTGAGCATCCCCCACTTCTAATTTTGACACATCATTAATGGTCACATGTTGCAAAAAAGGTAATGCTTCGTCACCCGTTATCCAAAATTCACCCATATGAGAAACATCAAACATCCCCGCTAAATTTCGTACCGCTTGATGTTCAGCCTGAATTCCATTTGGGTATGTAACTGGCATTTCATATCCTGCGAATGGTACAATTTTGGCACCCAATTCTACATGAATATCATAGAGGGCAGTTTTAATATTTTCTGACACTATCTCAACTCCGTTAGTGTTTGTTTAATAATTTCTTCGGTAGATAAATTCTCATGCCCTGAAGTTACTTTTAATATTGACCCTCGAATATCCTTAGCTTGAAATCCCAATGCCATCAATGCATCATAAGCATCACCTGAAGCCCCCGTCATATCACCTTCTTTGGGGAGGTCATCTTTTGAGATATCTACAAATTTATCTTTCAGCTCAACAATAATTCGCCGCGCTGTTTTGGGACCAATTCCCGGTAGTGCTGTAAGCATGGCCACTTCACCTGCAATCAGGCGTTTTTTAAACTCATCTGGCGTTACGGCAGAAAGTAAATTTATTGCCGTTTTGGGGCCAATCCCCGATACAGAAATGAGCATTCCAAAAAGGTGTTTTTCAGTTTCATCATGAAATCCAAAAAGTGTATTACTATTTTCTGAAACTTGAAAATGGGTAAGCAATGAAACTTCTTCACCGGGCTTACCCAACTTGTCATAGGTATTGACGGTGATAAAGCAAAGATAGCCCAATCCATTCACGTCAATAATAATTTCTGTGGGTGCCTTTTTGAGGATTTTACCTCGAATGCTAACAATCATAACTCAGCCAATCTAAATTGCTGGAAATGACATAACGCAGTAGCCAACGCATCAGAAGCATCGATGGGCTTAGGGAGTTTATCCATTTTCAATGTGGCCTTTACCATAAACTGAACTTGTTCTTTATGTGCATTTCCATTGCCCGTAACGGCTTGTTTAATTTTTCGCGCTGAATATTCATGGATTGATAATCCTGCTGAAGCTGCGGCCACCATTGCCGCCCCACGAGCTTGCCCCAAGCGTAATGCAGACTTTGCATTCTTCCCGTAGAATACATCTTCAATTGAAAATATTGACGGCTTATGGATGCTAATAATTTCACTCACGTCTTCAAAAATAGTCAATAATCTTGAGGCTAACCCATCATTCACCGTAGGCTTTACCACGCCATAATCTACAATTTGGGGGTTATTATTATTGATGGTAATTATCCCATATCCTGTTTGAACAAGGCCTGGATCTATTCCCAAAATTTTCACTTATGCCAATTTTTCCAATTCTTCTTCATCAAGGTCAAAATTTGAATACACCTTTTGAATATCTTCATGATCTTCCAATAGCTCAAGTAAATTCAATAATTGACCCACATCTCCACCTGAAACTTTTACGGTATTGATAGGGACCAATCCAACTTCACCTTCCACATCAAAACCAGCATCCTCTAAACCTTGGCTCATATTACCAAAATCATCTGGTGACGTTTCAATAACAAAGGCATCATCCGCATCAGAATTAAAATCTTCTGCACCTAAATCTAACGAAGTCTCTAAAAGGCTATCTTCATCCACCCCATTCTTTGAAATAGTGAATGTTCCCTTTTTCTCGAACATCCAATTCACACATCCAGACTCACCTAAATTTCCGCCATTTTTTGACATTATGTGGCGGATGTCAGGAACCGTTCGATTCTTATTGTCCGTCATAATTTCCATCATGATGGCTACACCTCCCGGACCATAGCCTTCATAGACATAATCTTCATATTTTACCCCAGGAAGATCGCCCGTACCTTTTTTGATAGCGCGTTCAATATTGGCAGCAGGCATATTATCAGCTTTTGCTTTTTTTACGGCTAATCGTAGTGATGGATTCATTTCTATGTCACCACCTCCAGTTCGGGCTGATAATGTAATTTCTTTTGAATGTCTTGTGAAAATAGCACCGCGCTTCGCATCTAATGCACCCTTTTTACGCTTGATGGTATTCCACTTACTGTGTCCAGACATAATTGACCTCTGAATTATTGAAAATTTTATCTAGATAATTTAGGCGATTTTGAGGGCTATTTCTATAAGAGAAATGAGGAAATTATAAACTTTTAATTATTCTCCATTTTAAATTTATTGGAACAAATATAACGCATCAAATGTAAGCAATGGAGTCAACATAAAAGGAGTCACAAATGAAAGAAAAGATAACGTTAATAATAATTCTAACTTCAGTAGTAGCATTATTATTTCATCATCAGTCCCAAGATAATAACACTCAACTAAAATCGGTTCAAGTGGATGTTCCAACTCCACCTGAAATTCCACTAACCCCTTTGGAATTAGCAGAAGATAGTATGGAGCTTCCCCTGAAAGAATCGGTTGAAATTGATGAGTGTAAAATCGATCCTAAAACTACTGACAAGCTACCATTCAAAGATGCATTCAGTTATTTCAGAAACTGCCTTGGGTCAAATCAAGCATTTTCGTGGAAAGGTCAATCGTACTTGACGCTATTGGCTGAAGAAGTTGAGAATGAAGTGATTCAAATTGCCGATTCAACAACAGTTGAAACTGTAATTGAAGGTAGTTCGGAAGTAGTTACTCGTTAACCCGTATCCTTTTGAGAGTATAGCGCGCATACTCTCTCTGGGTTTTAGTTAATGAATGGCCCGAATACTGGCTCCATTTATCCACCCACTTTTTCCATCTACCAATTCAATCTCTACCCAATTTTTTGAATTTTGAGTAATGGAAACTTTTAAGCCTTCATGTACTTGGAAAAGAGTGGTTGATTGGGTATTGGGTTCAGATAAAACATCCACGGATTCAATATAAATTATACCCTGTGAGATGTTTGAATCTGTCCAAATGGAATGAAGCGAAAATAAAAATGTTATACAAATAAGTATGAGTATGAAATTTTCAGAAGAATTCAATATAGGCAAATATCCCCAGAATTTTCGGACCAATACAAATAGCAAAAATAGTACAAATAACCCCAAGGTGATTTTCACCCATTCATTGGGGGTAAATCGTTCTTTTATTCCCATATACAATTTCAAATAAATGGGGGCCTCTGGAATAGCAATTCGATCTTTCACATTCACATTGGCTAACTTCAAATTAAATTCTGAATCCTCATGGGTGGGATCATGATGAAGGCACATTTCGTAAGCCCATACTGCCCCTGAAATATCATTCAATCGATAATATACATTTCCTAAATTGTAATACAATTCAGGGGATTCCCAATTATTTTCCAATACTTTTTCGAAGGCCGATTTTGCATTTTGATATGCTCTGGATTCATAGAAATCTAATCCCGATTTATAATATGTATCTAAACTTTCAGCAGGAGAATCACCATATTCCACTGGCGTGGCAAACATGAAGCTACATACAATAAACATCCATTTACGCCCAGCCATTATCAGCCTCCTTTAATACAGCCTTTATTCCTTCAATATCATTCTGAATTTCAGCCGCAGAAACTGGGGAATATCTTACCGCTTCGCCCCGTTCCATTATCTTTTTCAAGGAATCCATGGAGGTAGATGACAGTGAATGCATTTCAAAAATTGAAATGATGTTTCCACTAGAATATTCGGCGGACTTCTGTCCAGTTTTACTATTAATGTACATAATTATGGCTTGATGAATACTGCCATAAACAGCCACCGGTGAATCATTAATTGTCTTAATCATTGCCACTGATTCTTTAAGTGCACGTCGAGATTTCCGGTCTCCCATTGTATTTTTCAAATGGGATTGTCGCATATTGACAACACTGGGGAAAAAGAATAAAATCAATGCGACAGTTGCCAAAATAAGGGTGTTCTTGTCCACAAGGCCAGAATTTGTTTTTTGCCAATGGGGTTCACCGTCATCCATGAATCGAATATCTTTGCCCACCAACTGAACTTCTTCTTTTGATAATCCCACGGTTCCTGATGTGGATTTCTTATTTTCAACAACGGATAATTTGATAGCCTTGCTCCGTTTTGTATTCCATTTATTGATGGCATTGTCAAAATATTTGATTTCAAAAGGGGAAAGCGTAATTTTACCAACTGTGCGGGGAATCACCACATACTCAATAATCTTTTCACCGCCAATTTTTGATTGAGACTTAGAATTCTTCACCGTCACTTTGGGTTCAAATACTTCAAAACTTTCGGGGAATTTATACGGTAAAATATCGGCCGATTTCAGGTTTCCATTTCCCGTTAGATGTACCTTGATGGTCAATGCTTCATCTTGCATAACATTGGTTCTATGGATGGTGGATTTAATATTCCATTTACCCACTACAGCCGAAGTCTGACCATCCTTGGTTTTGGGTAATGGTTTCACATTCAAAATTATGGATTCAGTGGAAATAGTATGTTGTTTTGAAGGCGAACCAAATACAGAAAATGAATTTCTTTTTCCATCTCTCACGCCAATGGTAGCAATCATGGGGTCGATGGTGATTTTCCCAGATTTGGTGGGAAACAACGCACTTTTCTTAATGGTGGCTGCATGGTATTGAAGTCCATTTTTTTGCACTTTTCTTAATTGTAATTTTGTAGGTGAGAATAAATCTTCTACCCAAAAGCCTTTGTAGCGAGGCATCTTTTCATCAAAACTTGTTATATCCACACGGGTATATAATGTATAGGTTAATATGACCTGTTCACCTCTATATGGCGACACATTATCAATCTTTGCCTCCACAAAAAATTGAGCCGTTTTCTTTGAATTTTTACTCCGTTTTTCAACGCCTACATAAATGGGTTTTGATTTGGTGGTTTTTCCATCCAATTGAATTTGAAATGACGATATGAGTAATCTCCCAATCTTGCGTGGCATAAGTGTCCATGTGAGTGTGTATGATGAATTACTTGCCATCTTGCCATTAATAAGTGAATAACTGGAATTTGATGATTGAGTTGGGCCTGAGACAATTGTAAAATCAGTAAAATTTGGGAGGCTCACTATAGGTGCATCTTTTGAATTTTGAGATTTAACAGTTAAGGTTATTGACTCACCTTCACTAATCTGATGGCTATCCACATCTACGGTAACATGTCCTGCAAAAATTAGATGGGTGGTGATAATTAAAAATAAAAATCTCATTACCAATCTTTCTCCAATTTAACTCGACCCTTTGCCTTATATTTTTTCTTTTTCAAATTATCTTTATCAGCTTTTAACGCATTTAATATAGCTTCCGCTTCTTGTATATTCCGCTTCTGTTCTTCTGTTAACTCATTGGGTTGTGGCTCTCCCTGTTTTCTGTCTTTTTCCTCATCTTTTTGTTCATCAGCCTTTTGGGACTCATCTTGCTTTTCGTCTTCATTTTCAGATGTTTCAGATTCTTTTTCTTTATCTTCTTCAGTTTCCTCAGACTCTCCTTCTTCTTGCTTTTGGCTTTCACTATCTTTTTGTTCTGATGATTCCTGCTCTTCCTGATTTTTATCATCTTGATTTTGCTCTGAATCTTGCTGCTGTTCTTGCTTTTCTTGGTCCTCTTTATTCTCTTGATCTTCTTTATTTTGGTCTTGTTGTTTTTCTTGTTCTTGCTGTTCTTTTAAGACCTTTTGACTGAGGGCATAATTGTGTAAAATATCTTCATCTTCGGAGGATAACTTTAACGCCTCCCGAAATAATTTACTACTCTCTTCCACATTACCATTTTCAAATTGAAGATTGCCCATATTATATAAAGCATGCGCCCGAAGCTCTTCATCTTGGGATGACAATGCCTGTTCGTACTGACGCATGGCCGATTCCATATCACCCGTTTTTGAGTGGATGTTTGCTAAATTAAAATTTAGACCCTTCATCTCAGGGAATTTTTCAATTAGATTCTCATAATCTTGAATGGCTTCAACCGCTTCTGGTGAAATAGACGTACTATCTTGTGCCATCATAAATGATACTAAAATAATTAGATAAATTCTCATTTTGAGAACCGCCCTTCCCATACCATCTCTTCTTTGGTTCGAGTGGATATGAAAAACTCCGCTAAAAATAAAATGAGTGCAATAATTAAAAAGACTTGAAATCGATCTTCATATTGAGAAAACACATGCGATTTCAATTCACGACTTTCCATTTCAGAAATTTCATGGATGATTGGCGCTATAGCATTGGACTGATTTTCTACACGGATATACTTCCCACCTGTTTTAAAAGCAATATCATTCAATGTGGCACCATTCAATTTTGAGGTAACAATATTCCCCTTGCGATCTTTCTTGAAATCTTTACGTTTACCACTCACATCCAAAATGGGAATCGGCCCACCAGTGGCGGTGCCCACGCCCATGGTATGCACAATGATTCCACGCTTCTTCGCATCTTCTGCCAATTTCATCACGCGCCCTTGGTGGTCTTCCCCATCCGATACTAAAACAATCACTTTATACGTTTCATCTGCTTCAGGAATATTTTCCATGGCAAGCTCAAGTGCTGCCGCCATATCGGTGCCTTGCGTGGCAATAATTTTTGAATCTACAGAATTAAGAAATAACCGAGCCGCTGAATAATCAGAGGTTAATGGGCAATGCAAATGGGCAGAACCGGCAAACACAATAAGTCCCACACGATCACCATCAAGTCCATTCATAAATCGAGACAATTCATGCTTGGCTTTTTCAATTCGAGATGGAGATACATCAATTGCATCCATACTTGTGGAGGTGTCTAATGCAATAATCACATCCACCCCTTTTCGATTTAATTGGGTCAATTTTGTACCAATTTGTGGGCCAACAGATGCCAATATAATAAATAGAATTCCCAAAATCAATAAACGTGACCGCAATTTAACACGGCTAAGCTTGACACGATTTAATAAAAATTTCCGCACTTGCTCAGTGCCTAATGACTCCATTTGTTGGTGTAGTTTTCGACCTGAGATTGCATACCAAATTATAACCAATACGAATGGGATTAACAAATAGAACATTTCTGGATGGGTATATCGAACCATTAGAGAAGCTTTCCAAAAATACCACGGGAGGTAACTAAAAACATGAGAGACAGTAATGCGGCGGGAATAGTTAATCGTGAATAGAGTTCGGTATAGTTTTGGTATTCCATTACTTCAATTTCAGTCCGCTCAAGTTCATTAATTTCTGAATATACTTTCTGCAATGACTCATTATCGGTGGCTCTAAAAAATTGACCCCCTGTAATTTCAGCGATTTCTTTCAATGTGGCTTCATCCACATCTACCTGAACATTTTGAATGGTTTTCCGACCCCACATATCGGTAACGGGGTAGGGTGCCATTCCGTGGGTTCCTGCCGCTACCGTATAAAATCTAATTCCAAATGTTGCTGCCAACTCTGCGGCGGTGATAGGGTCTAATTCCCCTGCATTATTACTACCATCAGATAATAATATGGCTACTTTTGACGTGGCTTCACTATCACGCAAACGATTAATCGCCGTAGCAATGGCCATACCGATGGCGGTACCATCATGTTCCTTATCCACTATCTCAATTTGCTTTGTAAATTCGGTGAGAATATCCACATCTCGCGTAATGGGACATTGAATATATGACTCGCCAGCAAATACAATGAGTCCCAATCGATCACCCTCTCGGGCCTTAATAAATGACTGTGCCACCACCTTGGCCGCCTCTAAACGGTTGGGCTTAAAGTCTTGCGCCAACATGGATGACGACTGGTCAATCATTAATAATATATCAATTACTTCAGCATTAGTTTCACGAACAGTGTCCGAT
>TARA_B110000438_G_scaffold233795_1_pt1 | contig 13566 bp, 11 predicted proteins | sample TARA_B110000438 | Tara Oceans TARA_B110000438 (sample SAMEA4398413) | marine metagenome | biome: Polar Biome; feature: [MES] marine water layer (ENVO:01000295) within the mesopelagic zone...; material: water (ENVO:00002006), including particulate matter (ENVO:01000060) such... | reverse complement strand
CTTCCAATATTGTAGATTGCGCTCAGATATGTGATGGGTTAGCAGAAGTTGATATTTGTGGTGTTTGTAATGGCGATGGCATAGCAAGTGGTACCTGTAATTGTGATGGAGATTTACCCTCTGAGTTTTACAATTGTGATGGAACATGTATAAATGACGTGGACAGTGATAGTGTTTGTGATGAGCTAGAAATTTCAGGATGTACTGATTCAGTAGCTCAAAATTATAATGCTAATGCTACCGATGAAGATGATTCTTGTGAATATCTCTCAATTAATTTAGCAGAGATTCCAAAAATGTTTGATATTCAAAGCGTTCACCCCAACCCATTTAACCCTATTGTGACTATTACCTATGGGGTACCCACTTCACAAAACATTGAAGGGTATATATATAATTTATCTGGTGAGTTAGTGCATACATTAATTTCCCAGTATCAATCTGCAGGAAATTATTCCATAAAATGGAATGCCACCGGAAAACCCAGTGGCATTTACATCTTTATGCTCATATCAGATTCAGAGGTTAAGTCTCAAAAACTGGTACTTCTAAAGTAATCTAATTTGGAAGAATATCGTCTGGCATTTTAATGTTGGGCATTTTTACTTCCTGCTTTGGTACTTTAATTTCACCAAATTTCTTTTCGAATTTAGTAATATTATCCTGTAATGCCATCATGAGAGTCTTGGCATGCATAGGTGCCATAATAATTCGTGATTTCACATTAGACTTTTTCATACCAGGGAGAACTCTAATGAAATCCATAACAAATTCTGCTGGTGAATGCGTAACGACTGCAAAATTAACATACTCACCTTGACCTACAGTGTCATCTAATTCTACTTTAATTTGATGCTGATGTTTCTTTTTCTTTTCGTCCATAAGAATCCCTATTTAGGTTTACTTTCATCATGAATATGTTTACGATTAAATTCTTGCCAATCTTCTTCAATACCATCCCACTCACGAAATTCTTCTTCATCAGTGGTAACTTCTTTTAGATCATGTTTGGCATCCACATATTTAATTCGAGCAGACTTATCTTCATACTCATCAGGGTCAGTTTCATCTTCAAGTTCTTTTTCCTCAACGGATTTTTTTACACCTTCACCGTATAGAACTTCATCAAAGAAATCTACTTCAACCAATCCATGCATTATTAAATATTCAATAAATGCCAAAAATTTCTTTTGTTTTAAATTTGTTTTGCAATGTGGGCATATCAGTTCTTTATGAAGAATATCTTCATCAACTGGGGTGGTACATGCCGGGCATATTAGTCCTTCAAAAGTCATTTATTACTCCTCTATTCTGGGGAGAAAATATACTTTTAGCATAAATTATAGGCAAGAACTAAAAATAACTAATTTAACTGGGAATACAGATTCTTAAGGAATTTACGCTCTGCGCTAGTTAATTCCATATTTCTGCGAGACTTAACCCGTTCACAGGTTTCGATAAATTTATCAAAATCAGTCTGATTTTCACCACCTCCCCATGAAAAAGATTCAATATACTTGGGTTGGAAATCAGAACCAAAAACATTGGCGCCCAATCCCACCACCGTACCCGAATTAAACATGGTTGAAATACCCGATTTTGAATAATCTCCTATCAATACACCAAGAAATTGCTGCATTGTATTTATCTCTAAATCTTTACTCAGATTAATTCTGATGGTACTATAATTATTTTTCAAGTCACTATTATTGGTATTGGCACCTATATTAACCCATTCGCCAATATATGAATGGCCTAAGAATCCATCATGCTGCTTATTGCTATAGGCATGAATTATTACATCCTCAACTTCACCACCCACTTTGCACGTAGTACCAATGGCAATATTACCTCTCAGCTTGGCACCCGGATTTATTTTACTATTTTTACCGATGTAAACGGGACCTTGTACCAATGCACCAATATCAACCACAACATTTTCATCAATTATTATTGGCCCTTTTGATGCATCTAAAATTACCCCCGCAGATATTTTTGCAGTATCATGAATGAATACATTATCAACAGTATCATAAATAACGGATTGATGAATGATTCCGCCTCGATTAGAAATAAACGCGTCCGCATCTTGAAGTAGTACATCATGTTGCGCAAAAATGGTATCCCAGAGATAACTAAAATGACGCGCGGAAATATCTAATGTTACCTGAATTGCAGATTTTACACGATTTGTAAACTCTGATAGTGGGGTTTCGTCCTCCAAACTCATGGCAATTAGGATTCCATCTCGAGAATAATTCTGATGAGGATTTATTTTATCTAATGTTTCGCGGTCCCATAATGTGGCGCCATTAAGGCAAAGTCCCTTTGGAATAATATCTGGGTTTACCACATACTCGGGGTAGCGTTCCCGTATGATTGCACAAAGTTCAGGTTGAACAATAAGGCTCAATTTATCATCTTCATTCATCAACCATTTTACGCGCTCTATATTTGTAAAGGCTCCACATCTTACCTCAAAGGATGCGTGGTTTATGGTAAATGGCGCTAAATTGTCTTTTTGGTAATCTTCAAATAGAATGTAATTCATGAATTCTCTAACATTAATTGAACTTTTTGGTATCCATTTTCAGCAATCCCTGACTTTGAAACATCTAATTGGATATTATAAAATAAATCAGAAAATCGAGATTTAAATCCCACTTTCATTTTTGCAGGAATCAAACTGAGGATGCGTGATGCATCTAAATAAAAATTTGTATTCAAATCTATAACCATATCAAAATCACTTAGTTTCAACACATTTACAATTGAATCTTCACTTTTAATCTTTCCGGGATTTTTAGGATCAGAGATGAGGATAATCGTTTCACCTCTTCGGATATGAAAGAGGGGTTTAAATGTATCTTTAATCAAAAATGTATAATGATTATCACTCTGATTTTCGCTTCCCAGACGTCTAAACGAAAATGCAGCTACTCTAAAAGAAGGTTCATCAAAAGGGAACATTAATAATATTCGCTTTGCATCATGACCTTCAGATTCAAGATCCACTTGTGGAATCTGCTTTTGAATCTGACCCATAATAGAATAATAGAATATTTTGGTGCGTAATTTGAATAGTTTAAAATTCATAATCGTGGATAATTTACGACCTTGTTTTCATTGGGATAAACCAATTCTATAATCAATATGAATAAAATTAAATATTTCATTATTCTACACTTTTTCACGTTGTCATTGGCAAATGAGTCATATCTCTGGCCTACAAATGCAAGCACTACTGTCACGGCTTTGTTCGGCGAAGAACGCCCCCATCGATATCATGCCGGAATCGATGTGCGCACATGGGGAAAAATCGGCTACAAACTTTATGCCACCAGCGATGGGTATATCAAACGAATTCGTACCGGTTCAAAAGGATATGGAAAAGCCCTATACATCCAACTGTCAGATGGAAATACAGCAGTATATGCTCATTTAGATAGATTTACTCCTTCACTAAATACATCTGCAAAACTACTACAGCAATATTACAATAGCTATACAATTGACCACACCTATGATTCGAATGAATACCCCGTAAGAAAAGGGGATCTCATAGGCTACTCTGGTGATACTGGGGGAATTTCAGGCGCACACCTCCATTTTGAATTACGAGATGAGCATGAAAAACCGTTAAATCCTCTACAATTTTATACGATCAAAGACAATATGCCACCCGTTGTAAATCAGTTAGCTTTTTTGCCGTTAACAGATACAACCTCAATTAATGGTACGCCCATTTATAAATTAATTAAATTTCGTTCAAAAAATCCATTTGAATATGAATTTTTAGATACCATTGCAATTGATGGCCACTTTGGTCTTGCATTGGATGCTATAGACAGAATTGATGATCAACCCTTCAAATTTGGTGTCTATAAAATCACCCTAAAGGTGGATTCAGAAATTGAATATCAAGTGTCCTATGATACATATAGATTTGAAGATGCAAAATTTATTTATACAGAACGTGATTATGCTTTAAAGCGCGAAACGGGAAAACGATTTTATAGACTTTTCAATAATAATAACAATGAAAATTTACTCTTTACGGATAAATTGAATTCAAAGGGACAAACATTCATTGACAGTTCATTTCATAACATTGAAATTTTAGTAGAAGATTATCATAAAAATGAAATCTCAATTAAGGGTGTAATTCTCCATCAAAAATCACCCGAAATAAATATTATTCAAGATCATAAAAATAATACAATTTCATTTGAGCAAGATTCTTTATTCACATTAGAATCGGTTAGTTTTATCAAAACTGGGCGATATAACGAAGACAAACGATTTAGCACCACTTTAACGCCCTCAGACTCTACCAGTTTTGTAATACCTAATTGGGATAAACCATTTACGGTACTTGAGATTCAACCCGTATTGAAATATGGCATAAAACCTTCTCCTCAATATTTACCTACCCGAAATTATAATATTCAATCTGTAGAAGGCACTGCACTCATCAAGCATTTTGAAAATGGATTAACCATACAATTTGTTGAAGATAAGTTTACGGGCTTAATCCCTCAACTTAGTTTTGCAAAAGATGGATACCAATTTGAGTATCCGTTTTATAGAATTGATAAAAATGTACTTTCTACTAGGCCAATTCCATATGGCCATTTAGAGAATCTCAATTCTCTTGAAATTATGTATGCTTCACCTACTCATTATTCATTCAGAAAAGAGATTTCAAGTATTGTGGTAAATCCAAAAAAAGAATTTTCACTTTCAATAAACGCTGGTGAAATGAAAGTTTCTGGAGAAAAAAATACGTTCTATGACAGTACATTCGTATGGATTGAAAAAATTGATGCACCCCAACCCCCACCTGGAGAATTAATTTCAGGACCCTACAAATTGGGGCCATTCTTGATTCCCATGACAAAAAAAGTTGACCTTGATTTTACAATTTTCGATTCATCACAATTAAGTTCATCGGGTATTTTTTATTTTGATAAAAAAAACGAAGAATGGGTATACTTGGAAACCGAAATAAATGAGAAGAAATCCGAATTAAGTACACGTATTTTATCAGGTGAGATTTTTGCAGTTATTCGAGAGTTCATTCCACCAGAAGTGAATTCTCTATACCCTAATATAGGTGCAACCTATAGACAGCAAGATTTACAGTATTTAGAATTCTTTGTGGATGATGCCTTTTCAGGCATTGATGGTGAAGATAATGTTGTAGTTAAAATTGATGAAGGTAAGCCATTAATTTTTGAATATAATATTCATCAAAAGAGAATTCACTATCCATTTGATGACCAATTTAATATAGGATCTCACCTATTACATATTACGGCAAAAGACAATGTGGGGAATGAAAAAATTATTCGGGGTACATTTGAAATTAAGTAAATTTAATTTATGTCAGTAGAATCATTAATCACGCATGCCCGAAAGGCACAGACTTTTTCAAAATCACCATATAGTAATTATGCCGTGGGAGCTGCACTTCTAACCTCAGAGGGTGAGGTTATTTACGGATGCAATATTGAATCGAAGGCATATCCAACAACTTTATGCGCCGAACGCGTAGCCATATTTTCTGCAATCTCTCAAGGGCATGATGATTTTAGTGAACTTGCAATTATTACTAAAGACGGTGCGGCACCCTGTGGGGCATGTCGTCAAATAATTTCAGAATACTGTGGAAATATCCCCGTCCACTTTGCCAATGAAGCTGGTGAATCTCAAACTATGATGATGGATGATTTACTCCCTCTTGCCTTTAGGGACCCACAATGAAAAAAACTATCTTAATTGGGATTGCTGGTGGAACGGGCTCCGGTAAAACATCCGTTGCAAATGCTATATTGGCAGAATTTTCCCCGTCAGAAGTTGTCCTGATTCAACAAGATTCATACTATCATGATTTAAAACATCTTCATATTGACGAACGTGCAACCGTTAATTTTGACCATCCTGATGCTGTTGATTTTAATGAAATGGGCAATGACTTACAATCATTAATAGCTGGGCAAACCGTCCAAATACCCATCTATGATTTCAATACTCACACACGCACCGATGAGACCCTTTCTGTTGGAAATCATCATATCATTGTGTTAGAAGGAATTCTAGCTCTATTTGACGAGAAAATTCGTAATATGATGGACATAAAACTTTATGTTGATACTCCTGATGATATCAGAATTATTAGACGTATAAAACGCGATATTAATAAACGAAGCCGTACGTTTGAATCCGTCATAGAACAATATTATAGCACGGTTCGCCCCATGCATCAGCAATTCGTTGAACCCTCGAAAAAATATGCAGATGTTATAATCCCTGAAGGCGCACATAATAAAGTTGCCATCGATATTATCCGAACCAAGATTGTGTCTATTTTACTGGAAAGAAATCAATAGTGACCCTTACACCCCGAAAGTCAGGTTGGATTGAAGTGATATGTGGCCCCATGTTCAGCGGAAAAACCGAAGAACTCATCAGACGATTGGTGAGGGCGCAATTTGCAAAGCAACGGGTTTCTATCTTTAAACCTGGAACTGATAATCGTTACAGCGAAGACTATATTGTTTCCCACAATCAACGTAAAATTAAATCAATCATGGTAAACTCCTCAAAAAAGATTCTTAACTTTATAGAAAAAGCCGATGTCTTCGGGATTGATGAAGCACAGTTTTTTGATGATGATATTGTTGAAGTATGCCAAGAAATTGCGCGCTCAGGGAAACGAGTGGTAATCGCAGGATTAGAAAAAGATTTTATGGCAAAGCCATTTGGTCCCATGCCCCACCTATTAGTGGATGCTGAATATATCACCAAAGTAAATGCAATCTGCATGATTTGTGGTGACCCTGCAAATTTCAGCCAACGTATCAGCAATGAAATAAATCAAGTGGTGGTAGGCGAAACGGATAAATATGAAGCCCGCTGCCGAAAATGTTTTTTACCCATAAATGAGGAGATTTAATGAATTTTATAAGTTTATTAGGCGTTGTGGTTTTATTAGGGTTGGCGTGGCTACTATCCTACGATCGAAAGAATGTACCCTACAAAATTATTGTTTGGGGAATTGGACTCCAGTTTATTTTTGCACTCATCATCCTTCGTGAAGATATTTGGAGTTTTATAGGCATGAGTATTTTGGGGGTCATGATTATTGCATTCCAATTTAGAGAATACTCTACTAAAAAAATTCAACCTTCCCAAATAATTACCTCATTATTAATTCTATTGGGGATTTATTATTGTTACTCACATAACTATACCGGCCGATTAATCTTTCAAGATTTCAGTGAAAAAGTAGCTACTTTTTTGAGCCTCTCCGATTATGGATCACGCTTTCTTTTCTCAAATCTTGCGGATGGTCAACACTATTTCCCTGGCCCAGATGCAGGATGGCCTGGATTTGGTTTCCAATTTGCATTTAAAGTATTGCCCACGATTATTTTCTTTGGTGGATTTATGAGTGTACTCTATTATTTGGGAATCATGCAAAAATTTATTAATGCACTCAGTCGATTTATGCGCTGGACTGTTGGAACCAGTGGTGCTGAAACACTCTCATGTTCTGCGAATATATTTGTTGGACAAACGGAAGCACCACTCCTTATAAAACCATTCATTAAAGATATGACAATCTCTGAACTCACCACAATTATGGTGGGTGGATTTGCCACTATTGCGGGCGGCGTTTTGGCTGGATACATTGCCATGGGCGTGCCTGCAGGACATTTGGTGGCTGCCAGTGTAATGTCCGCTCCTGCAGCATTGGTCATTGGAAAAATAATTTTCCCGGAAAAAGAACATTCTGCCACTGCAGGTGATGTGGAACTTCCGGCTATCGATGTGGGCTCTAATGCCATTGAAGCAGCATCAAATGGTATTACCGATGGCTTAAAACTTGCGGTGAATGTTGGTGCTATGCTTATTGGTTTTATTGCCCTAATCGCCGTAGTTGACCTATTACTAAATTGGCTTGATTCCATTATTGATGGACGACTATTTTCTGGGGCTTATGTAACTTACCAAACAGCAGGGATGTCACCTGCAAGTGGTGAGTTCATCGGTTATTTCCCAGGGTCATTACAAACTTTCTTTGGCACCCTATTGAAACCATTAGCATTTTTAATGGGTGTCCCCTGGGAAAATGCTCACTATGTGGGAAACTTACTTGGCATAAAGCTTTCCCTCAATGAATTTGTAGCCTTCGGTACATTAGGTACTTATATCAGTGAAAATATGTTATCTGAACGGGGAATGATCATTTCTACGTATGCCTTATGTGGGTTTGCTAATTTTTCCTCTATTGGGATTCAATTAGGCGGAATAAGTGCATTGGCACCAGAACGTAAGTCAGATTTAGCAAGAGTAGGGTTACGTGCCATGTTTGGTGGAGCCATCGCTTCATGGTTAACTGCTACCATTGCAGGAATTTTAATTTAAAAGGATAGTTGATGAACATCATCTTAATTGGTCCCCCTGGAGTGGGGAAAGGAACGCAGGCAAAATTTTTAGTTGAAGCATACAATATCCCTCAAATTTCAACAGGAGATATGCTACGTGCAAATGTGCGTGAAGCTACTCCACTGGGAACTGAAGCAAAGAAATTCATGAATGCAGGGCAACTTGTTCCTGATTCTGTAATATTGGGGATGATGAAAAGTCGATTTAGTGAACCTGACTGTGATGCCGGCTATATATTAGATGGATTCCCTCGAACCATTCCACAAGCAGAGGGATTAGAGGATTTATTAAATGATATGGGGCAACAAATAGACTCTGTTTTAGTATTGGATGTAAATCATGAAGAAATTATTAAACGATTGTCATCCCGACGTTCATGTAAAGAATGCGATACTGTGTATAATCTTTTATTTGATCCCACCACTTCTGAGGGGATTTGTGATAAATGTGAGGGTATGCTTTATCAACGTGATGACGATAAACCGGAAACCATTAGACAGCGTTTAGATGTTTATACTAATCAAACATCCCCACTCATTAGTTTCTACACTCAAAAAGGATTAGTTAAAAAAATTGATGGTGCAGGGAAAATTGATGCGGTTAAAAAACGAATGCTTTCAGCATTATAGACAATTGATACAACTCACATACTTTATCATCATAACTTACTAATTTAAATTAAGTTAAATAGAATAAAACTATGTATAAACTGGGTATAACAGGTGGTATTGGATCAGGGAAGACAACGGTTTCTTCATTACTTGAAGAAAAAGGAGCTACTGTATTCAATGCCGACAAAGAAGCAAAAATGCGTCTCCAAAATTCAATTTCACTTCAACATAAACTAATAAATCTTTTTGGTAATGCTGTCACAGAAAAGGGGCATTTAGTCCTATCTAAATTGGCACAAGTAGCATTTTCGAGTAAACTTAACCAAGATTTATTGAACGGGATTATGTGGCCTGAAGTTATGATTTTAATAGATCAGGCAATCATCCATGCTGAAAAAAATAACACACCATTATTGGTCGTTGATGCAGCACTCATTTTTGAGGCAAATCTTCAAAATTTATTGGATGATATCTTACTCGTATCTGCACCAGAAGAGAAACGAATGGCTCGTGCGTTAAGACGCAAAAATTTGCCCAGTTCACAAATCCAACAACGGATGGCACTTCAGCTCAGTGAAAAAGAAAAAATTGAAAAGGCTGATTTCGTTATTTATAATGTAACGACATTAGAAGATTTACAAACTGAAGTTGATACTTTCTATAAAACGCTAAAACTATAATAACAATTCATTCTATAAATAAAAAAGCCCCTTTTGGGGCTTTTTTATTATCCGTTAAAATTTAACAACTTACTTAACCAATATTAATTTCTGAGATAAGCTTACATTATCTGCTACAAGCTGTACGAAGTAAATCCCACTTGCATATGATTGAGCATTCCATTCAATTGAATGATTCCCTACACTCATTTCATTATTCTTCAATACTTCTACTAAGCGCCCATTAATATCATATACTGAAAGGTTTACAAAGCCTTCAACAGCAATATCAAACGATAGCTGAGTTGATGGATTAAATGGGTTTGGATATGCAGGATTCAATACCACATTATTAGGGATTTCTTCCTTACGCATCAGAGATACAAATGTCATTTCATTGTTTATCCATGGTGCTATTTCTTCACCTGTTAATTCAATTAATTCGCCTGTTGATTCTCTAAATAATTTGAATTCTGGAATCATACCTGGCTCAATATATCCAAATGTATCATCAAAGCCATCTACACCCATGGCAGGGATATCCGTAAATTGCCCATTCCATAGTCTTGCTCCAATGACAGTATTATTATGATATGCAATAAGCCAATCATCTACCAAAAGATCAAAACCATCGATGTTTGCATTTTCAATAAAATAAAATGCCTGTTGTGTTGACTGTGAATACATAAACTCAGAAGGAACTGGTTTTAGGCTATTTATTTTTGGAGAAGATTCACGCACTAAATCTTCAGGAATATTCCAATTGAAGTCCATATCTTCATCAACTTGAGCCCAATACCCTTTTAAATTATTAAACTGAGTTAAACTCCCTACCCAATTACCCTCAGTTAATTGAAGTGTTGCAGTACCCTGCCCAATTATACCATAAAAACTATTTTCATATTCATCAGGAATTGCTTCAGAAATTCCCATACCATCACTTCCCACATAAGAAATTAAATTCTGACCCGCTGATAAATCATAATTAATATAAGGATCTGTTGGATATGCCTCAATAACAAAAGATTCAACCGGCGGATTATTTAACTTCACCCAATATCCAGAAGTAGGCTCAATAGAATATAAACTTCCAACCCAGTTTCCATTCCCAAGATTATTTGCAGCTACCCCTTCCCCAATCAACCCTTGAGCATTATCACCCAATGATTCAAAAACACTAGTTACACTGCTATCCTCTGGGATTCCCAAGAAACTAATTAAGCTTGCCTCATGTAAGAATTCAAAATCCATAGTAATGAGTGGAGATGCGGCTTCCACCACCACAATAAATAGCTCTTGTACAGGTTGTACATCATTTTCTCCACCATCAGAAACAGCAAGAGTAATAGGACCATAAATTCCAGGAAGTACAGGTATCCAAGAAACTAATCCATTTTCATCTACATCCATCTCATTTGGATTATTAAACAGAAGATATGTAAATTCATCATCATCTGAATCTTCAACAAGCACCTGATAAGTATACTCTTCTCCTTCAGTTGCTGAAGAATCTGCAATAGATATAATAATAGGTGCATCATTTATTGGTGTGACAACCACTAAGAAATGTTGAGATGAAATAATTGGGTTTACATCATCATTATCAGAAACATTCACATGAACCATATCTGAAGATAATATTCCTTCAGTGGGTATCCATTCAATTAATCCATTATTAGAAATTGTCATTCCTGCTGGAGCCACAGCTAAACTATATGAAAAATAATCACTATCTATATCCGAAGCAGTTACTTGATAGATATATTCTTCGTCTTCTGTAGCTGATATTACAGGAGTAGAAGTAATTACCGGCGCATCGTTTACAGATTCAACATCAATAGTAAATTCTTGATATGCAGGGAAGTCTTGACCTGGAGCTGGATTATTGGTATCCCATACTACAATCCCTACTAAATCTGAAGACATTACGCCTTCTGTTGGTAACCATGTAATTAAGCCTAACTCAGATATTTCCATTTCCGCTGGGCCTGAAATTAATGAGAAGTAAAAATTATCATTATCTGGGTCATCAATCTGCATTTGATATTCATATACTAAATCTTCGGTGGCTTCTGTAATTGCATCAGATACAATTTGAGGGGAATCATTCACGGATGAAAATTCTATGATAAATGATTGTGTAGCTGTAAACTCATCATCACTGACAGAAATACTTGCTAAAATTTCACCATACCAATTTTCCATTGGTTCAACTACTATTAAGTTTCCGTTAATTGAATAACTTACGAAAGTGGTATCCATTGAAACTGAGAAAGAATGGTTATCATTATCAATATCATCTACTTCTATTCCAAATTGGAAGTCAGTATCTTCAAAGGCATTTTGTGTTTCAATAGTAGGTATAATCGGGGCATCATTTACAGCTAATACTTGGATGTTGAATGAACTAAATACTGTGTATTCTCCATCTGATGCAGAAACAGTTGCATTAATTTCCCCATTATAATTTTGATTCGGAGTTATAGTTAAGATATTACCTTGAACTGTGGCAATTGCATTTCCATTAACTTCAGCAGAGAACTCAATATTATCACCATCTATATCACTTGCACTCAATGCATAAATGAATACCGCATCTTCAAGAATTTCACCATCTGAAATAGATGAAATTTGAGGAATATCATTAATAGCTGAATAAGTTAAATTAAAATTATGCGAATCTTCTAATTGCCCATCATTTACAGTTACAATGATTCCAACATCACCATTAAAGTTTTCGTCTGAAGGCGAAATGGTGAGTATGTTTCCAATAATATCTATGACAACATCACCATCAGAAATTGCAGAATAAATCAAGGCATCACCATCGATATCCTCTGCACTTAACTCTAATTCCAAAGATTCACCTTCTTGAAGAAGTTGATTATCTATAGAATTAAGCACCGGTTGATCATTAACATTGTTAATGGCCATGTTAACAGTAGATACTTGAGAATCATACTCACCATCGTTAGCAAGATATGTAAATGAATCTGTTCCTACAAAATCATTGTTTGGATTATAGATAAATAATCCATTGTTAAGCTCAAGAGAGCCATTCTCTGTTGAGTTGACAATACTAAATGATAATGCATCACCATCTGGATCGCTCCCTTGTGGGGCAATAGAAAACTGTGAATCTTCATTAATCTCAAAACTCAATGATTCAGTTGATGGAGCATCATTTAAATTTTGAGTGAAAACTGAGAAGGTTTCAGTATCAGTATATTCATCATCTGATACCACTACATTGATTACAATTTCCGAATCACCTGCATTTGGTTCAGATAATAATGTTAAGGTTGTTCCATCAATCGATAATTCAACATCATCATCACTTGAAACAGAAAATGTAAGATCATCACCATCAATATCATATGCTGATAGTTCTAACTCTGCTCCTTCACCTTCGTTAATACTAATATCTTCTACTGCATCAATTATTGGTGAATCATTGATTGGATTAACATTGACAGCAACACTTTGTGTTTCTTCATATTCACCATCAGTTACTTTTAAAACAATACTTCCATTACCATTATAGTTGTTCTCAGGGGTAATTGATAATACATTAGAAATCATTGTAGCACCCAACTCTGATTCAGCATTAACTATAGAAAATACTAATAAATCACCATCAATATCTGATGCTGAAAGAAGTACATCACTATTTGAGTCTTCATCTAAATTGATATTATCTAGATCACTGAATATTGGAGCATCGTTTACAGGGGAAATATTTAATACCACTAAAGCAGGTTCTGATACATTTTCTCCATCATTTGCCACATATGTAAACGAATCTTCGCCATTGAAATCCTCATTGGGTTCATATGTAAATA
>TARA_B110000438_G_scaffold91099_2_pt1 | contig 13574 bp, 9 predicted proteins | sample TARA_B110000438 | Tara Oceans TARA_B110000438 (sample SAMEA4398413) | marine metagenome | biome: Polar Biome; feature: [MES] marine water layer (ENVO:01000295) within the mesopelagic zone...; material: water (ENVO:00002006), including particulate matter (ENVO:01000060) such as...... | reverse complement strand
AATGCCGTTACATATCCAAACATTTCAGATAATGGGACTTGAGCTTTGACAACTTTAGCACCCGCTCTATCATCCATATTATTTACTTGGCCTCGTCTTCTATTTAAATCTCCTACTACATCACCCATATTTAATTCTGGAGTTAAAACTTCTAACTTCATTATAGGTTCCATAATTACAGACTTAGCTAATTTTGCAGCATTTCTATATCCTATTTTTGCGGCAAGTTCAAAAGAAAGTGAATCGGAATCAACTGCGTGAAAAGAACCATCTTTCAATGTTACTTTCATAGCGTCCATTTCAAACCCAGCCAAAGGACCATTTTTCATTGCTTCTTTAAAACCTTTCTCTACGGATGGAATAAATTCTCTAGGAATGTTACCTCCTTTAATTTTATTAATAAATTCTAAACCAGCCTTTCCTTCTTCAGCTGGCTCCATAACAAAAGATATATCAGCAAATTTACCACGACCTCCAGATTGCTTCTTATACACCTCGCGGTGATCAGCAATTGCTGTAATAGCTTCTTTATATTCAACTTGTGGTTTTCCTTGGTTGACTTCCACCTTAAATTCTCTTCTTAATCTATCAACAAGAATATCTAAGTGTAATTCACCCATTCCTGAAATAATAGTTTGACCTGAGGCTTCATCTGTCTTGACTTGAAAAGTAGGATCTTCTTCCGCTAATTTACCTAGTGCCATTCCTAATTTATCTACATCAGCTTTTGTCTTAGGTTCCACTGCAATACCAATTACTGGGTCAGGGAAATTCATGCTCTCTAAAATGATAGGATGTTTTTCTGAGGTCAACGTATCTCCAGTCTTAATATCTTTAAAACCAACAGCTGCACCAATGTCACCAGCCTCAATTAGAGGAATAGAATTTTGTTTATCTGCATGCATTTGGAATATTCTTGAAATTCTTTCTTTATTTCCAGATCTATTGTTTAAAATGTAAGAACCCGCATCTAGTCTACCAGAGTAAACTCTGAAAAAAGCCAGTCTTCCCACATAAGGATCTGTTGCAATTTTAAAAGCTAGCGCTGAAAAAGGTTCGCTAACAGATGGTTTTCTAGATATTTCTAGATCTGTTTTTGGATCCATACCAACTATAGCCTCTTTGTCTAGAGGAGACGGTAAATATCTACAAACAGCATCTAATAAAAACTGCACTCCTTTATTTTTAAAGGCAGAACCACATATCATAGGAATGATACTCATATCTTGAGTAGCTTTTCTTAATGCTTCGTGCACTTCATCTTCGGAAATTGATTCAGGATCATCGAAAAACTTTTCTAACAAAGCATCATCATATTCTGCAACAGCTTCAATTAAATTAGCTCTGTATTCATTGACTTCCTCCTTCATTTCTTCTGGGATATCAACTACATCGTAAGTAGCTCCCATTTGATCCTCGTGCCAAACAATTGCTTGATTTTTAACTAAATCTACAATCCCTTTAAAGTTATCTTCTTCGCCAATTGGAAGAACAATAGGAACTGCATTTGACTTTAACATACTTTTTATTTGCTTGCAAACATTTAAAAAGTCAGAACCTTGTCTGTCCATTTTATTGACAAATCCCATCCTTGGAACTTTGTAATTATCAGCAAGTCTCCAGTTGGTTTCTGATTGAGGCTCTACACCATCAACAGCACTGAACAAAAATACAAGACCATCAAGAACTCTAAGAGATCTGTTCACTTCAACAGTAAAATCTACGTGGCCAGGTGTGTCAATAATATTGAAATGATAAGGTTTAGTATCCTCTTTTTCTTCTCCTTGATTAGTAGGAAAATTCCAGGTACAAGTAGTTGCTGCAGAAGTTATAGTAATACCTCTTTCTTGTTCTTGCTCCATCCAATCCATAGTAGCAGCACCATCATGAACTTCTCCAATTTTGTGACTCACTCCAGTATAGAACAAAATACGCTCTGTGGTAGTAGTTTTCCCTGCATCAATGTGAGCAGCAATACCTATATTTCTAGTAAATTTTAAATCTCTTGCCATCTTAAATTAAAATCTAAAGTGTGAAAATGCTTTGTTGGCTTCAGCCATTTTATGAACATCTGTTTTTTTCTTAACGGCAGCTCCTTCTTCTTTTTCGGCAGCTAAAATTTCAGAAGCCAATTTTAAAGCCATTGACTTTTCATTACGTTTTCTTGCGTAGGATATCAACCATTTTATAGCCATAGAAACTTTTCTATCAGCTCTAATTTGCATTGGAATTTGGAAAGTTGCTCCACCTACTCTTCTACTTCTTACTTCAACATGTGGCATCACATTTGATAATCCATCTTTCCATATTTGAAGGGCTGTTTTTTCGTCGTTTTGCTTTTTTTCTTCAATGATATCTATTGCATCATAAAAAAGCTTGAATGCAGTGGATTTTTTTCCACTCCACATGAGGTTATTGACAAATCTTGTTACTAGTTGATCATTGAACCTGGAATCAGGAAGTAATGGTCTTTTCTTTGCCTTACTTTTTCTCATTTATAATAGTTTTAGAGAGGTTCAAATTAATTTGAACATCAATTAATTTCATTTATTTTTTAGGACGCTTAGCGCCATATTTTGATCTTCTTTGTAATCTTCCTTCAACACCAGCAGTATCTAAAGCACCACGAACGATATGATATCTAACACCAGGAAGATCTTTTACTCTTCCTCCTCTTACCAATACAATTGAATGTTCTTGAAGGTTGTGACCTTCACCAGGAATATATGCGTTAATTTCTGTACCATTAGTTAACCTTACTCTGGCAACTTTTCTCATAGCAGAATTAGGTTTTTTAGGGGTAGTTGTGTACACTCTTGTACAAACACCTCTTTTCTGTGGACAGGAAACCAAAGCAGCAGATTTACTTTTTTTAGTAATCTTTTTTCTTCCTTTTCGAACCAACTGTGATATTGTAGGCATATACTTTTAATTTTATCTTTTCCCCTATTTGGGCGTGCAAATGTAATTTATTTTTATAATTAATCAAATGGAATAGTGAAAAATTAATCTAAAAAAGAAAGATTAGTAAATTGTAAAATTTGGAGTATATATATATAAGGACAGTTAAACTGTTGGTTTTTAATTTTTTAATCCTCTACTATAAAATAATAAAAAATTCAAAAAAATAAAAATGTTAACAACTTAAAATGTATAAAAAAAAAATTTAAAAATATTTTTACAGAGTATCTATTATTAAACAAACTTTAATAAAAAAGTATAAAAGAACAAACTAGATCTTAAAAACTTATGATATTACTAATTTTAAGTATAATTAATTATCAATACAATAATCAAAAGACCCGTATGATAAGAATTGATCAAAATAGGCTAAAAAACAAGAATTTTGTTGTTTTATTAACTTATTATTAACACTTTTGCTGATTAAATACATAATATACACATATGAAAACAAAATTATTTAAGTTTTTAACGTTATCATTTATGATAATGTTTCAGTGGGGTTTTGCACAGCAAAACATTAGCGGAACTGTTTCCGATAGTGCTGGCGTGCCAATTCCTGGTGCTACTGTTTTAGTGCTTGACACTAATAACGGTGTTACTACTGATTTTGACGGTAATTTTTCTATTATGGCTTCAGCAGGAGATGTGCTTTCTGTGAGCTATGTAGGATATACTGCTCAAAACATTACAGTAGGATCATCTACTACTATTAATGTAGTATTATCAACCGACAATACTTTGGAAGAAGTAGTGGTAACTGCACTGGGTATTACTCGTGAGGCTAAGTCTCTAGGTTATGCTCAACAAAAAGTTACTGGTGATGCACTAACAAAAACTAAACAAACAGACTTTAAAACTGCTCTTGCAGGTAAGGTAGCTGGTGTTCAGGTAATTTCTGGAACAAGTTCTACTTACGAGCCAAGTGCAATTCGTCTAAGAGGTGAAACTGACGTACTTTACGTAGTGGATGGTATTAAAGTTAGCAGTACAGATATTAATACTGATAACATTGACAATATTACAGTTCTTAAAGGTGCTGCTGCAACTGCTCTATATGGATCAGAAGCAAAAAGTGGTGTAATTATAATTACATCTAAAAGAGCAATAGCCGGAGAATCTTACATTACTGTTGATCACAACACTACTGTTTCTAACATTTCAAGACTACATCCATACCAAAATGAATATGGTGGTGGATATTCTCAAGCATGGGACCAATTTGCATTTAATGCAAATACTGATCCTGCTTCATGGGCAGCATTTAATGGACAAAATATTCCTTACTATGCAGCTGATGAATCTTGGGGACCAAAAATGGACGGTACTCTAGCAAGACATTGGGATTCATGGATTCCTAATCACCCTAACTTTGGTGAAGTAAGACCATGGTCTCCAAATCCAAATAATATTAAGAATTTCTTTGAAACTGGAATGGTTAACAGTACAAGTTTAGCTTTTGCTAAAGGTGGAGAAGATTTTAGCGTAAGAGCAACTGGTAGAGTTAATCAAGGAACAATTCCTGTACCTAATGCAAGTAGAGATACTTATGATGTTAATATTAATGCATCTTTAAATGCAACAGACAAGTTAACAGTATATGCTTCTTTAAACGCAAGAGTTCAAAGTACGGACAACTATGTAAGTAGTGGATACTCAAGTTTACAATCTAACTTTAGTCAGTGGTGGCAAAGACAGCTTGATATGGACAGGTTAAGAGACAACTATGAATTTGAAGGTGCTTTCTATACTTGGAACAGAAGATCTGCCAGAAATGGACGTCCACAATATTGGGATGCTCCTCACTACGAACAGTACCAAAATACAAATCAGAACAAAAATTCAACTTACTATGGTAACTTTGGATTAAACTACGATATTATTGATGGTCTTTCTGCAAATGTAGAAGTAAAAAGAAGAGCATACAATAGTACAAACTGGGGAAGAGGTTTTATAGGTCAAAACACTTTAAATACTCAAGCTAGTTATAGTGAAGGTTCTTATACAACTGAAATGAATGAGGTAATTGCAAAACTTGACTACAACACTAGAATTACTGATGATTTAGATTTAAGTGCTATTGTTGGTTACGGTGCGGGTCAAAATAAAACTATTTCAACTAATGCTTCTACGTCTGGTGGTTTAGCTATTCCTGATTTTTATACAATTGCAAATTCTGTTGATAAGCCAAATTATAGTACTGGAAGATATAATCAAAGTAGACTTTCTGCTTACAGTCTTGTATCTCTTGGTTACAAAAGTATGCTTTACTTAGATGGTTCTTATCGATTTGACTGGCAATCTACGGCAGATGCAGATGCAAATAGAATCGAAACATTTGGAATTTCTGGAAGTTTTGTTTTTGATAATCTAGTTAATGCGGATTGGTTAACATTCGGTAAATTAAGAGCTAACTACTCGGAAGCTCCTATTTTTCCTGGAACTTACCAAACAAGTCCAACTTATTCTTCTGGAACTTCATACGGATCTTTAGCTTCATTAGCGGTACCCAACACTCTAGCTAACCCAAAATTAACGGGTGGTATGAGAACGGCAATGGAGTATGGTTTTGAAGTTAGATTTTTAAAGAATAGATTAGGATTGGATTTCACTTTATTTGATAGAGAAGATTCTAACTTACCAGTAGCTGTTACAGCTGCAGGAAGTACGGGTTATACCGGATTAAATGTAAACTCTAAAATTACATCATCAACTGGTGTAGAGGTTATGCTTTCAGGTACTCCAATTCAAACTGACGAAGTAAGATGGGATGTCGCTGTAAATTTCGCAACTCTTGAAAAAACAGTAGATTTTATTTATGAAGGAATTGAAAGAAATATATTACAATCATGGTTATCATGGTCTAGTATGGATCTTCAAGAAATTGTTGGAGAAGAATGGGGGATGCTTTATGGAAGAAAAAGAAAACAAGATGCTCAAGGAAATTGGGTATATCTATCAAGTGGAAACCATGCTTTTGATAACAACCAAAAACTTGGAAACATTATGCCTAACTATACAGGTGGAATAACTTCAACTCTTCAATATAAAAACTGGGATATGGCCGTTGGAATTGATTTCCAAGACGGTGGATTATACCACTCAGTTACAGATATGTTCTCTATGGCAGCAGGTCTTCATGAGTATACTGCTGGTTTAAATGACAAAGGTAATCCTAAAAGAAATTCAGTAGCTTCTGGAGGTGGTATTCACCAAGTTGGTGTAAACGCAGCTGGAGACGTTGTTGATATCTACAGAGCCCCTGATTCTTGGGGTTGGGGTAACTGGACTAGAGATGATCTTTGGTTAGTTGATGCTTCATTTGTTAAACTAAGACAAGTGAGAATTGGATATACATTCGATCAAGATCAAGTTTCTAAAACTCCTTTTAGTAATATTAGCGTAGCATTAATTGGAACAAACCTTGCTATTCTATCTGAAACTACAGATTGGGGAGATTACAGAGGGACGAAAAATCCTGGTTTAGACCCTTCAGAATTAGGAGCAGGATGGTCAGGTGGACAGTTTGCCAGTGAAGGTGGACAATTACCGTCAGCTAGATCATTTGGACTTAACGTAAGCCTTAAATTTTAATTATATAAATAATGAAAACACAAATTCAAAAAATAATCGGATTATTAACAATAAGCAGCTTATTGTTTGTATCCTGTGAGACTGTAGATTTTGGAGATGAAAATCTTAATCCAAATGCGGTTTCTAAAGCTAACACCGGAGCATTAATAACAGGAGCTATGAGAAATATTCCTAGCCTTGTAAGTGGTGTGAATCCTACTTTGTTAGTTCAACAAGTTTCTGAAATTACTTATAATGATGATTCTTGTTACGAGACAATTCAATGGAACTTCGATGGTTTCTATACTGGTCCACTTATGGACCTTCAAACTGTGATAAATTTAAATACGACTGACCCTGCATCATATTCTAGTTCAGGTTCTGCTGGTATGCAAATGGGTGTAGCCCACTTATTACAGGTATTTATGTACCAAAAGATGACTGATAGATGGGGAGCAATTCCTTATTCTGAAGCTCTTCAGGGTGTAGATAACTTAAAACCAAAATTTGACGACCAAAAAGATGTTTATATGGGTATGTTTGCTCAAATAGATGCTGCTTTAGGTATGCTAGATGGCGGTGGTTTATCAGGAGATTTCATGTTCAATGGAAATATGGCTATGTGGAAAAAATTTGGTAATACTATGAAAATGGTAATGGCATTAAGAATTGCTGATATCGATGCTTCTACAGCTTCTGCTAAATTTTTAGAAGCTCACAATGGTGGTGTTTTACAAAGTAATGCTGATAACGTACATTATCCTTATACAGCTGCTGATGCTAACGATTCTCCATGGCAAGATAGATTCCAGTCAAGAGATGATTTTGCAGCAAGTGATGTAATGTTTGCTCACCTTTACAATGGTGGTGTAAATGTTGATCCTAGAGTTCATAAGTTCATGAAGCCTGTTGTAACAGCTGGTGGAGGTGCTGGTGGTTCTGCAAAAGTAGAAGTAAAATATCAAACTGTTGATGGTAAAGTATATGGAGGAATGCCTTACGGTGTTTTAACTCCAGGTATACTACAGTCATGGGTTTCTTATCTTCCTGATTCAGTAATTAAAACTAGTGCTGCAACTCAAGGTGGAATGTTATACTCTCGTGCTCAAGTAGCTTTTTGTTATTCTGAAGCTGCTCACAGAGGATGGATTCCAGCTGCTGCAGGTACGAAGCAACAATGGTATGAAATAGGAATTAAAGCTTCAATGGCACAATGGGGTGTAAGCTCTGCTGATGCTGCAACTTATGTTGCTGCTGCTGCTGCTGCTTCTGTTGAAACTATTGCAACTGAAAAATGGAAAGCTTTATACATGCAAGGTGAAGAAGCATGGGCAGAACACAGAAGATTAGATTTTCCTGTATTAGCTCCTGCTACAGATGCATTAACTGGTACTGGAATTCCTAAAAGATATGGATATGGTGCAACTACTGCTAGTGCTAACAAAGCAAATCACGATGCTGCTGTTGCTAAGATTTCTGGTTACAGTCAAGATTCCCCAGTATGGTGGGATACTAAATAATAAGTTCAACTTATTAATGTAAAAAAAGCACCCAATTGGGTGCTTTTTTTATTTATATATTAGCCAACCTAAACAAATGGAATGGTATTTGATTTGGTAAAATAAAATACAATATGAAAAAAATAATAGTTTTAATATTCTTAAGTTTTAGTACCCTAGGGTTATCACAAAATTATGATATCAGTTTAGATCAAATCACTAGATCTGGAAATGTTCTAATTAAAAGATTAACTAGCTATGATACGGAAGTTAAAGGAAACCCCTATTTAGAAAAAGATTTTAAAAGCGGAAAATTAATATTTAAAAATGGGAAACAATATGATGTCTTTTTAAGACTAGATGTTTCGGAACAAAAATTCGAGATTAAAAAAAATATACAAGCAGAAGCATCTGCAATTGAAATAGATGAATCTGTAACGGTAAAAATAATGGATGCTACTTATAAATTACATTCATTCTCATTTGGATCGTTATCAAAAACTATTGGGATTCTAGAAGAATGTTTAGTCCTAGATAAATATGGTTTGTACTACTTTCCACAAAAGAAAATAGAAATGCCAAAAAAATCAGGAATACCCGCACCTGCGACCGGATATAGTAAACCTGCTAAAGCAGAATGGAAGAACAATGGTGTATATTTAATTTTTTATAATAATAAAACCTATAAATTACCTACCTCACATAAAAAAATGGTGGAATTAAATCTTTTTGATAAAAAAGAATACAAAAAGTACAGAAAAGAAAATAAATTAAATCTTAAAAATAAAGAAAGCTTAATTGGGTTAGTTACTTACTTCAATTCTCTTTAAAACATAACAAATGGACAAAGAACAAACTTTAATTTATGGAATTAGATCTGTAAAAGAAGCCATAGAATCTGAAAAATCCTTAAATAGAGTTTACCTTCAAAGGGGATTAAAAGGGGCTTCTGCTTTCGACTTAATAAAAACCCTAAACAGAAAGGATATTGAAATATCTTATGTTCCAATTGAGAAACTCAACAGATTTACATTAAAAAATCATCAAGGTGTAGTAGCTACCATATCTCCTATTAAATTCTTAAATATTAACGATTTGAGTGATATGGTGGAAAAGAAGAAAGATTCTGCCTTAATATTAATTCTTGATCAGCTTTCTGATGTTAGAAACTTTGGGGCAATTGTAAGAACAGCTGAATGCACTGGAGTTGATTGCATAATAATACAATCTAGTGGAAGTGCACCAGTAAATGGAGATACTATTAAAACATCTTCTGGAGCAGTATTTAATGTGCCTATTTGTAAAGTAAGTCATATTAAAGATGCTATCTTTTTATTAAAACAATTTGATATTAAAATCTTTGGAGCAAATGAGAAGGCAGAAAAAAACATCTATCAGGCTGATTTTAATAGCTCTCAAGCGATAATTATGGGTTCTGAGAGTAAAGGTCTCTCTAACTCTGTAATCAATCTATGTGATGAGCTTATTAAAATTCCACTTCTGGGAAAAATTGAATCTTTGAATGTATCGGTAGCATGTGGCACTATTTTATATGAAATAGTCCGTCAAAAAGGATTTTAATTATATTATTTTAATTAGTCTTCTCAAATCCTTAATTATCATACAATGCTCATGACTGGACTCATTATTATTATTGAAATGAATAGCATGAAAACCAGCATTTATAGCACCTAATATATCGGCCTCTAAATTATCACCAATCATTAAACTGTTTTGGGCTTTAGCTCCAGTGAGATTAAGAGCATAATTAAATATTTTAATATTTGGTTTTTTGACTCCGACAGTTTCAGAATCTATTATACAAGAGAAATAAGTATTAATTTTAGAGTTAATTAATTTTTTGTTCTGAACCTCAGTAAAACCATTAGTTATGATATGTAATTTATACTTATCCTTTAAATAGTCTAAAATGAAAATTCCATCTTCAATAAGAAAATTATTATCAGGAAGAGATAAAACATAATCTTCTGATATCTGATCGATTATTTCATCTTTTACAAATAAGTTAAGCTTATCAAATGTAGATTTCAATCTATTATGTCTTAAAAATTCTTTCGTAATTTTTTCGTCACGATATAGTTTCCAATAGGAAAAATTAATAGGCATGTAAATTTTTAAAAAACTTTTTAAATCAATTTTAAGATTATACTTTTTCAATAAATAATCAAAAGTCAATGCAGAATTTTTTTGAAAATCCCATAAAGTATGATCTAAATCAAAGAAAATATCCGTTAAACCATTAATTTTTTCCATGGGACTTAAAATATTTTTTAAACATATTCTTCCATTTAAAATTAGTGGAATAATCACTATTAATAGAATTATTTAAAGCTAAAGTCATTATTCCATCCACTTCTTTCACATATCTAGTTATTTCTTCCAAAACTTGCCTTGCAACAACAGGTTTTTTATAAATTTTCAAAACTCTATCGCTAACGCAAACGGGATTTAGTAAAAGCTTGGTTTCTAGTTCATTTTCAAGATCAAAAAAATAAAAAGGGTTGGTTGTACTTGCTCTAAATCCGGGTAAATCATAATACTGTAGACTATAGTCTTGAGTTATTCCTAATCTTGCGAAATTTCTGTAAGACGAAGGAAAATTAATTTTTAATAAATTTTGTCGAGTTTTCAATATTGGTCTATGAATTATCGATTGCAAAGTTTCCATTTCGTTTTTTAACAATTCATCATTTTCTATTGAAGAATAAGAACTAAGCAAAGAGACTTCACAAAAATCAGCAACATCTTTGATTTTTTCTAAAAAAGTTTTAGAGTAAATACTTAAATTTCTATCATATCTAGAAAAGTTAGAAAGTAAGAAAAAGACTACAGTTTCTATTTTATTAGTCCTATTTAATTTAATCCAACTTGAATAGTTATCTAAAGGATCTGTTTTAAAATTTAAAAGCACTGGTATTCTTCTGTATAGTCTGTAAACATCCAATCTTAAAATATCTCTAAAAATTCCTCCAACTGTTCTTAATAATCCTTTTCCTTTAAAATCAAAAGCACATGGAACTTCAAGGCATGTAATTAATTTAAACGAATCCTTTCTAAACTTAATATCAGGGTAAAAATCTAAAAACTTTTCCTTAAATCTTTTAATCCAAAAATCAATAATGGGTTTATTTAAAAATCTATTTTTAAAAGCTAAGCTGGAGGAAGGATCAAAACGCCCAAAATCATCTTTTAAGTGAAGTAAATATTCTTCATAACGACTAATTAAATAAAAACTAGCACCAAAAATATCAAATTCGAAAAAAGGATTTTCCTTATTAGTGAAAAAAACCGGAAGACCATCCCAATTTCCTACTTCAATATCCAAATCTTCAATTTTATGGGATAGTAAAATTTCTGATGGATTTATATAAAATTCATCTTTAATTGGTTGATCAGCGTAACTGATTTTAAAAGAATCGTATTCTTTAAAAAACTGAATGTCTGATGTGAAATCTATCTTTGCTCCTAACCTTAATGTAAAAATATGCTTGAAAATATACTTTATTCTAGGTGTGATTTTATGCGTATAAATTAAAATCATTCACTTGTCCTTATTTGATTAATTAAAAAATCTAAATCTATTGAAGCATAGTTTCCAGAGCTCATAAATAGTAAATTTGAATTTGCATAAGATTGGCTTAATAAAAAGTCTTTCAAATTATCGGAATCAGAAAATACTTTTAAATCTTGGTCATTAAAAGCATTTTTAATTTCTTGTTGATCAATTTCACTCAATCCCTTATTTAATACTGCGTTTGGATCATAAAATAAAATGGATATATCTGCACTTTTTAAAGTATTCCTATACTGATTTATGAAATTTTTGTTGAGACTACTAAAAGTATTAAGCTCTAAAAGAGCGATAAGTTTTCTGTCATGAAATTGTTTTTTTAGAGCATTTGTTGTGGCTAAAACTTTACTTGGGGAATGCGCAAAGTCTTTATAAACAATTCTATCATGCATTTTAAGTATAGTTTCTAATCTTTTATCAGCTCCTTTAAATGAAATTATGGAGTTATAAAATTCTTCTTCTTGAACCCCCATTAATTGGCACACTAATTTAGCTCCAGCCATGTTACTTAAATTATGATCACCGAAAATATTTAATGGAATATCTCCTTCATCTGTTACAAGAAAAGTAATCCCCTCTTTAATAAAATGCTCCGGCATGGAATATTCTAATTTTCTAATGGATTTTTGACAATCTAGAACGATTTTTTTTACCTCTTCATCAAGTGTATTATAAACCAAAACACCACCTTGTATAATTGTATCCAAAAAAGTTTCAAATTGATTTACATAGTTTTCCTTAGTTGGGAAAACATTAATATGATCCCAAGATATCCCACTAATCAAAGCAATATTGGGTTGATATAAATGAAATTTTGGTCTTCTATCAATAGGAGAGGATAAATACTCGTCTCCTTCCAAAAGAATAAAATCATTTTCATCACTGAGATGTACCATGGTTTCAAAACCCTTTAGCTGAGCTCCAACCATATAATCTACATTTTTATTATTAGAGTTTAAAACATGTAAAATCATTGCAGTAATTGAGGTCTTTCCGTGACTTCCACCTATTACAACCCTAGTTTTATTCTTTGACATCTCATAAATAAACTCAGGATAGGATAAAATTTTGACATCTTTCACTTTAGATTCTAATAATTCTGGATTGTCTGCTTTAGCATGCATTCCAAGAATAACAAAATCTAAATTATATTTAATTTTTGATGGGAACCAGCCAAATTCATTAGGAATCAAACCATATTTTTTTAGTCTTGATTTGGATGGTTCAAATATATTATCATCACTGCCAGAGACAGAATAACCTTTTAAATGCAGGGCAATTGCTAAATTATGCATTGCACTTCCTCCTATTGCTATAAAGTGAATATTCATTTTTAAAGTAAAATTTTTAAAATCAAAAACTATTCATCATTCAAGACTTTCCATAAACCATCTTTTAACTCTGTTAAACCAGAATTTGAAACTGATGAAATGAAACTGAATGGTATATCTTTAATTTCTTTCTGTATTTCTAAGCTTATTTCATCCATTCTCTTATTATCTATTAAGTCTGTTTTTGAAATAGCAATGACTCGTTGTTTATCTAAAAGTTCTGGGTTATATTGTTTTAATTCATTTAATAAAATATGGTATTGATCAACAATTTTTTCAGATTCGCTAGAAATTAAAAAAAGAAGAATAGAGTTTCTTTCGATATGTCTTAAAAAGTAATGTCCCAAACCTTTTCCCTTGGACGCACCTTCGATAATTCCAGGTATATCTGCCATTACAAAAGATTTAAAATCTCTGTATTCTACTATCCCAAGGTTTGGTTTCAATGTAGTGAATTCATAGTTACCTATTTTGGGTTTTGCAGAAGTTATGGTTTTTAATAAAGTTGATTTTCCAACATTTGGAAAACCCACCAGACCGACATCTGCTAACACTTTTAATTCTAATGTAATTTGTAACTCTTTTCCTTTCATACCAGGTTGAGAATATCGCGGAGCC
>TARA_B110000438_G_scaffold159649_1_pt1 | contig 13578 bp, 14 predicted proteins | sample TARA_B110000438 | Tara Oceans TARA_B110000438 (sample SAMEA4398413) | marine metagenome | biome: Polar Biome; feature: [MES] marine water layer (ENVO:01000295) within the mesopelagic zone...; material: water (ENVO:00002006), including particulate matter (ENVO:01000060) such... | reverse complement strand
CTTTTTCACGCGCTGTAAGCAAAGCACACAACGTAGCACTTGAGGCGGAGTCCTGAATTACTCCCCTTAATCCAGATGGTAACCCTGTCATTTTCCGCAGCCAATCGGTCAGCCGTGTCTCCATTTCAGTTGCAGCAGGGCTTGTTTGCCACAACATGCATTGTGCCCCCAGCGTGGCGGTTAACATTTCTGCCAGAACTGATGGGGGACTTGAATTAGCCGGGAAGTACGCAAAAAAACTTGGATGCTGCCAATGAGTAATACCTGGTAAAATTTTTTCCTTAAAATCTTCAAAGATACCATCCATAGATTCACCTTCAAATGGCGGATCTTTTTCTAATAACGACAAAATGTCTCCTGGTTCAACCTGTGACCGAACATTAAAATTCTCAACTGAATCCATATATTCAGCCATCCAATCAATCATAGCATGCCCATTTTTACGAAATTCTTCGGTGTTCATCATAAACCTCTTTGTTATAAATTTTTATGGCCCCTCATGCATTAGAATCAGTAGCTAAAGCTCTATCCCATTCCTCCAGAACATTTGCATCAGTTTCAACCTTTAGATATGGAGCCGACAATATTTTCAATTTTTCGCCTGACATCATCCGTCCTACTGCCCAGACAGCCATCGCTCGAACGATATTAGACGAATCATCCAACAAATTTAAAAAATCAACCGTTGGGTTTTTTGCCCTGGAATTACCCATGGCTATTAAAACATTTCTTATAAATCTATTACGACCTATACGTTTAATAGGAGAACCACTGAATTTCTTTCTGAAGGACAGATCATCCAGACACAAGAGGTCTTCTAAAAGTGGTAAACTCAAATCCTCGCGTGGAATGAATGCAGATTCACTAGCCATTTTTGCGAATTTGTTCCACGGACAAACAGCCAAACAATCATCGCAGCCATAAATACGATTCCCCATTTTTTCCCGATACTCAACCGGGATATGCCCTTTATGCTCTATCGTAAGATAGGAGATACAGCGACTAGCATCCAACATATATGGTTCGGGAAATGCATTAGTTGGACAAATATCAAGACATTTTTTACAAGATCCACAGTGATCTACTTCAGATGCATCTGGTTCTAAATTCAAGGTTGTAAAGATCTCCCCCAGAAACAACCAAGAACCAAATTTCTGATTAACAAGGTTAGAGTGCTTGCCTTGCCATCCTATCCCAGCTGCTTGGCCTAGCGGTTTTTCTAGTATTGGGGCAGTATCAACAAAGACTTTTAAGTCACAATTGAATTCTTTTCCCAACCATCGGCCCAACTTTTTCAACCGTTTTTTTATTATATTATGGTAATCCTTATTTCTCGCATAAACTGAAATATTTGCTCTGTCGAAGGCTCTCAAATCATTTAAAGGGCTATTCTCTGGGCCATAGTTGATAGCCACAGCTATAACAGACCGGACATCTGGCCAAAGACTGCGAGGGTCTTTTCGTCTTTCGAGATGCTCCGCCATCCACGTCATATCTCCGTGCTGCCCAAGGGAAACGAATGCCTCAAGTCGTGCTTTTTCTCGGAGCCCCATCTTAGCTTGGGCAAAGCCTATCGCATCAAACCCCTCTTCTTTAGCTTTCGCTCTGATACGCTCTTTCATATATTTCCTTTGATTAATACTTCAATAAAGTACAAAGCCAAATCATCCCTACAACGGGTTAATATCTCCTTTAGTTTGCATCTCCGTAAAGGACTGAACAAATTGGTTCAGGTTCTTGAGCGATATTGCCTTTCTTAAATCACTCATTAACTCCTGGTAATACTGCAAATTGTGCCAGGTTAATAACATCGCCCCAAGGATTTCTCCAGATTTCACGAGATGATGCAAGTAAGCGCGGCTAAAATCCTTACAAGCTGGACATTCACAAAACTCGTCAATCGGCCTTGGATCCGCTGCGTGTCGCGCATTTCTAATATTAACCTGACCGTTTCTTGTAAAAGCCTGTCCCGTTCTGCCGGATCGAGTTGGAATCACACAATCAAACATATCGACCCCTCTCAAAACACCCGCTACTAAGTCTTTCGGTTTACCAACTCCCATCAGGTATCGGGGATGATTTTCTGGCAACATTGGTATAACTATATCTAAAATCCGCACCATTTCTTGATGCCCCTCACCAACAGCCAAGCCTCCAATAGCGTAACCGTCAAAACCTATTTCACTTAACGCTTTAACGGAGTTTATACGAAGTCTATCAAATGTACTTCCCTGGACAATACCAAAAAGACCATATCCATTTTTTGTCTCAAATGCCCTTTTAGAACGTTCTGCCCAACGCATTGACAATAACATCGATTCTTCAGCTATCGTTTCGGTTACTGGATAGGGTGTGCATTCATCAAAAGCCATCGTGATATCAGCATCCAAACTTCTTTGTATTTTAATTGAATTTTCTGGGGTCAATTTATGATAGGAGCCATCTATATGACTTCGGAACGTTACGCCATTTTCATCAATTTTCCTCAAAGTTGCTAGCGACATCACCTGATAACCACCTGAGTCAGTCAGTATTGGTCCTGACCAACCCATAAAGTTATGCAACCCTCCAAGCTCTTCTATTTTCTTAGATCCAGGTCGAAGCATCAAATGATAAGTATTGCCAAGTATAATTTCTGCCCCCGTCGCCTTTACAGATTCCGGCAGCATCGCTTTAACGGTAGCCGCAGTCCCAACTGGCATGAATGCGGGAGTATTAATAATACCGTGGGCAGTTTTTAATTTTCCACACCGAGCAGCCCCATCTGTTGAACTCACCGAAAAGCAAAGGGTCATCAAGATCTTTCCATCTGATTGGAGAGTGGTAGTTATTGGGAACTATCAGCCAAGTCCTAGCGATTATTACCAAACATTAAATTATAAGTATCTATTTTAATATCAGTGCTACTAATCCCAAATTCTGAAAACTCTACGGTTATTTCTTTTTTTATCTTGGCCGATAGAACCTGGTTATCTTGTGCTTCGATAATAATAACCCATTCAGGTGTTTCGTTCTCTGGACTTTCAATCCCTTGGGCCCTTCGCCCTTCGTTGGCAACCGACAGATTATTTTCAACTAAAACGGCACCAATAACGCCTGGTTTTGAGATAATATCCGGCAAGAGCTCAAGCTGTAGGGTCTCTCTCAACTTTGACATCAACTCAGGTTTAGGAAAAAATCGCACAATACAACATGCACCTCCAAACCCATGTGAAAAATCAATCGTAACGGTGGCGGTAATGCGATCAAATTTCGTAAAGGTGGACATAACCTTCTTTGACCAATCAGATTGATCTTTCAATAATTCCATATAGTCGGGGTCGGCGAGGTCTTCCACTTTGTTCGTCTCATATGTGGCACAATACTTTATCTCTGCAGCAGCATTTGCGTCGACATATCGACGCGCTCTATGAAAACCCGGCATCCATACCCGCTCGTCTATGTGCTCCCGATTATACCATTCATTGAAATCTTCCTCTACTTCGGGTTGCGTTTCGCTAAAAGTAATGAGCATCCCTTTACCATATAATGCCATAAATATTCTCCATCATTTGTAAATCAGAACATCGATAAAATTTTTCACAGGCATTCCCACGTCGCCTCCAAACTTTGCGGCCAACTCATTGATGTTTGATAGAATACCATCGCTGTAGATAGACTTAGCATCTCCAATACGAGCCGACATACAACTCACGGTTCCAGCAATAATACCTCTGTTATTCAGTGGTTCCAATCTGGTCAGACCAGCATCATCTTTTCCTTTGCCTGCATCGTGAAAAAATCCCGCAAATGCCTCACATCGTAACGCGCTGTTAGAGTCCAAGCCTGGCATTCCACCATGGCTCCCCGCTACCACGATACAACCTCTATCGCTATCCTGAACAAGAGAGGCAGAATCTACGAGCACCACAACCCTCTCACCTGCTCTCGCAACAAGTTCTTTTCGAGACTCTGAGTACTCAGGGATAGAGAGTTTACTTATTTTGGCTTCACAGAATTTAAATGCTGCCTCCATAACAGACATCCCTATTTTAACACCCAGCCTCTCCGCTTCTAAATTCACAAAGGAAATAATCCCATCTTGAGCAACACTCTCCCCATCTCCAATGCAACATGATAACGTGTCAACTGCTCCATATGGTATTCCAAGATCCTGACAATAGTTCGCGCCAGATACGCCTGAATTATCCTTTGCAAACCCTGCATCGTTCAAAATAATGCCGCGTGCCCCCGCTTTCACCGCTAAATAAGCGGCGTATATGGCACCGTGTGAGGCACCGATTATAATTCTACCATTACACTCTGAACCTATTTTAGTTACAGAGTTTGCAATCACCACCTTACCATCTATTACTCGATTCTGCATTCAATTATACTCCAAGAGTAAGAAAGCAAACCAGCTCTTAACTAGATCTCACTTGCCATCATAGATGTAACAACATTTATGATCTGCGCCGCGTTAACTCTAATTAAATCTTCGAGTGGTGGAGCATACGAAATTGGTACCCGTGGTGCTCCGCAACGACGAACAGGATGCTTCAAAAATTGAAACATATGCTCTGACACAGTTGCAGCAACTTCAGCACCAAATCCGCCCACAGAAACACTTTCATGTGTTATTAATAACCTTCCAGTTTTTTCTACAGAAGAAAAAACAGCCTCCCGGTCCCAAGGCCATAGTGTTCTTAAGTCAATAACCTCGGCCGAAATTCCTGTCTCTTGCAAAACTGTCGCTGCTTCGGAAACCACATGCATCTGGGCCGACCAAGAAACAATTGTTATATCCGCACCTTCTCGTTCAAGCCGTGCTTTACCAAAAGGTATTAGAATTTCCTCATCAGGCACCTCTCCTTCTAAGCCCCAAATATTTTTATGCTCAAAGTACACAACCGGGTCATCTGATCGTATCGCAGATTTTAATAAGCCTTTGTTATCAGCTGGCGTTGAAGGTACTACCACCACAAGCCCGGGAATATGCGTATACCAGCTCTCCAATGACTGACTATGCTGTGCTGCAGATGATCTCCACATCCCCATGGGTTCTCTGATCACCATAGGGACTTTGGTTTGCCCTCCCAACATATATCGAGCTTTGGCTGCCTGGTTGACAAGCTCATCAACAGCACAGAGGGCAAAGTCAGCAAAACGCATCTCAACAACAGGGCGCGTGCCCGCCATTGCAGCGCCAACACTTGCACCCATAATAGCTGCCTCAGAAATTGGAGCATCGGAAATCCTCTCGGGACCAAATTCTTCTGCTAAACCTTTGTATTGACCAAAGACTCCACCTCTTCCTAAATCTTCACCTACTGCCCATACCAGTGGATCTCGTCGCATCTCTTCTGCAAGGGCTGCCTTTGCTGCGTCGGCATATGTCATCACCGTCATTAGTAAGCCCTCTCTCTTGGATCACCACTATCCTGCACGTCCTCATATGCAAGCTGTAAGTCTGGCCATGGCGCTCTTTTTGCTGAATCGTAAATCTTCTGCATTTCAGCAAGGGCATCATCGCGATGGCCCGTTAAATCTTTTTCTATAACTCCAGCATTTTTTAGCAATTCTTTGCAATTTGCAATTGGATCATTTTTCCAAGCTTCATCAACATCTTTCTGGTCTCTATATAGAGCAGGGTCTGACGCGGTGTGTCCATGTAATCGATAAGTGTTACAAAGGATGAACCGAGGACCACCGCCAGATCTAATTTCATTAATATTTTTTCTAACACATTCATCGACTGCAACAATATCATTTCCATCAATTTCCTCGGAGGGAATTCCTAGTGATTCTGCTCGGTCTTTACTTCCTGCCCCCGAGGTCATAGCTTCTGTTGCCGTTGTCGAAGCAAACCCATTCTTTTCGCAGACAAAAAGCACTGGTAATCTGAAAACTCCAGCCCAATTCAACCCCTCAAGAAAAGGCCCTCTATTAATAGCCCCATCACCAAAAATACAGCAAGATATATTGTTACCGCCTTTTAATTTGATCGCATGGCCAGCTCCAGCTGCTATATTTATATTAGCAGAGACAACACCATTTGCCCCAAGCATTCCTACGCTAAAGTCAGCAATATGCATTGAGCCTCCTTTTCCCCGACAAATCCCACCTTTTCTGCCAAGTAGCTCAAGCATCATTGATTGAGGGTTAGCGCCTTTTGCCAATGTATGTCCATGCCCTCTATGGGTACTTAATAGGAAATCGTCTTTCTCTAAATTTTGGCAAACTCCCGAAGCTATGGATTCTTGCCCAATAGATAAATGTATAGCACCTAAAACTAAACCTTCCTCGTTAGCCATAGCGGCAGTTTCTTCGAATGCACGGATCTTGTTCATCATTTTATGGTGATTTAGATATCGTTTAATATCTAAATTAGGGGGAATACTTGCAGACAAAAACAACCTCCTGTTTTACTATATTGTTCCTCAAAGGGATTAGCTCTCCTATTAGGCATCAGTAAAGATCTAATCTCAAACAAATTTATTGGACAGAGTGCTAACAACCACTTATTAAAGCGTTTTTGAATGTTTCTAACTACAGAAATTACGGGTATGTTAAATCTAAAAGGACTGATTACTCTCGTGATAGTTATGGCTTTAGTGGTCGTGACTTCCAACATAGCGGTTAGTTATCCAATAAATGATTGGCTAACATGGGGGGCCCTTACATATCCTATTGCTTTTCTTGTCACAGATATCACTAATCGATTATTTGGAACATCTAGAGCACGAACAGTAGTTTACGCGGGATTCTTTATAGGGGTTATCTTATCTCTGTGGATGGCTGACATGCGCATAGCAATAGCATCAGGGGCCGCGTTTTTAATAGCCCAGCTTTTAGATATACTTATCTTTGATAAATTGAGACGAAAAACCTGGTGGAAAGCACCATTGATATCAACAATAATTTCCTCTGCCACCGATACAATTCTATTTTTCTCAATAGCATTTATGGCTACTGGACTGCCTTGGGTCACTTGGGCAATTGGAGACTATGGAGCTAAACTTGCAATGGCAGCTATTTTACTTGTGCCATTTAGGATATTTATATCAATGGTATCTCCTAATTCGAAAAAAAGTTTTGATCGGGCATAACTCATCTTATGCGGGTAGATATTTTTGATTACGACTTACCCGTTGAAAAAATAGCCTCGTCACCAGCAAGACCTCGCGATTCCTCCAGGTTACTAGATTTAACAGAAGGAAAAATAGCAGATAGGGTCATCCTAGACCTGCCAAACATTCTTCGACCCAACGACCTATTAGTGATAAATGATACACGCGTAATTCCATCTAAATTAAATGGCCTCAAAAATAATGCTAAAATTCAAATAAATCTGCATAAGCATTTGGAAAATGGGGTCTGGGCCGCTTTCGCACGACCTGCAAAACGTCTTAAATCTGGGGATAAAATATTTTTTAATGATAATTTTGGAGCTACAGTACGGTCACGCGACGCTGGTGAAGTAATTTTAGATTTTGAAACTGACGATCAAACACTTTTAAAAGAGTTACATACTACGGGAACAATGCCCCTTCCTCCTTATATTAAACGACCTGTACTATCTGAAACTGAGGCAGATAAAATAGATTATCAATCTATATTTGCTAAGGAACTAGGGGCAGTCGCCGCTCCGACTGCCAGCCTTCACTTCACGCGAGGCTTGATCAATCAGATAAAAAAGCGAGGGATAAATCAGACTAATGTTACACTTCACGTTGGTGCAGGGACCTTTTTACCTGTCACCGTTTCTGACTCGGCCGACCATCGTATGCATTCAGAGTGGGCCGAATTGAGTAGTCATTCCGTATCATTGATAAAAAAAACAAAAAAAAATGGTGGCCGTATAGTGGCGCTGGGAACAACCGCCTTAAGAGTTTTAGAAACAGCGGCATTAGAAGGAAATCTAAAATCATTTTATGGCGAAACTGACCTCTTCATAACACCAGGCTTTACGTTTAATGTGGTTGATCTACTTATAACAAACTTTCACCAACCACGATCTACTTTGCTAATGTTAGTAGCAGCACTCGCCGGAACAACCCGTATTTTAGAAGCTTACGACCATGCAAAGAAAAACGATTATAGATTTTTATCGTATGGCGATGCTTGCCTTATCGAAAATATGAATAAGATTTAAGTCTCTCTTAAAAAGTGGTAAATGGAGAGATGATGGGCGATAACTTGATCTCTTATTCTGTTTTCTTTTTTTAACATTAGCGCTGGAGGCTATTGTGAAATCCCCCTCAGACTTTCTTAAGTCTTTATTTCAAGCGGCCGTCGCTGCTGCTGATCCAAAACATTGCCTTCCATCTAATCTTTTAAACATAAAGATTACCCCTCCAAAGGGACGAACTATTGTGCTTGGGGCAGGAAAAGCCGCAGGTTCGATGGCACAAGCATTAGAGAGTTTCTGGGCTTTAAACTTTCCAAAACATAGTATTGAGGGACTTATTATAACACGTTATGGGCATGGTCAAAGTTGTAAACATATTAATGTAATTGAAGCGGCACACCCTGTTCCAGATAATGCAGGAATTCGAGGGGCAGAAAAATTATTTGCTTTAGCCCATGGCTTGACCAAAGATGACCTTGTTATTTGCCTTATATCTGGAGGTGCATCAGCATTATTATCATTACCAGCTGCGGGAATAACAGCCACAGACAAACAAAATATCACGAGAGAGTTACTTAAGTCAGGCGCTACAATCCATGAGATGAATTCGGTACGAAAGCATCTCTCTGCAATCAAAGGCGGCCGACTTGCAAAAGTGATAGCACCAGCCAAAATACTAACACTCTGTATCTCAGATGTTCCAGGTGACAAATTAGATGTTATCGGTTCTGGTCCAACAGTCGGAGACCCAACCTACTACCATGATGCACTGCAAGTTCTTAAAAAATATGATATACAGCCATCTACCAGTATATTGAACCATCTGATCAATTCTATTGATGAAACGCCAAAACCTAATGATAAAATTTTTAACAATTGTCAAAACATTTTAATAGCCACACCGCAAATGGCTCTAGAATCTGCATCTAAGCTTGCTCTTTCTGCCGGTATTACACCACTGATAATCGGTGACTCGATAGAGGGTGAGGCTCGAGATGTCGCAAGTGTTCACGCAGGAATTATCAGTCAAATTATGCGGCATCATCAACCTATAAAAGCACCCGTAGTGCTTTTATCTGGCGGCGAAACTACAGTCACAGTTAGAGGTTCGGGTCGGGGAGGGAGAAACGTAGAATTCCTTTTAGCGTTAGCTGCAAAACTTAAAGAGCGCTCAAACACGTATTTAAGTAGAATATCCGCAATCGCCTGTGACACAGACGGTATTGATGGGACCGAAACAAATGCTGGTGCATTGTATCTACCTGATACAATTGCCAGGGCAAATGCAGCTCAACTTTCACTTGAGGGACATCTCAGCAATAATGATGGTTATACATTTTTTGAAAAGCTTGGAGACCTGGTGATAACGGGTCCAACTTTGACAAATGTGAATGACTTTCGTGCTATTTTGGTTTTATAATTTTGAATACGTATTCGTGCCAGTAATTAAACCGCAGTCAATAATTTTTGGGGACCATATTGCGAAAACTACAATTCAATAAGCGAGATTGGAAATCACACCCCAAATACTTGTCATCCTCCTATAAATCTTCCGTTTTACGAAGTCCGACAAAACCCCTCATCCCAATAAAACAGACATTATCCGAAATAAACGGTCCTGTTTATGGACATCACTCCATAAATCCGCTTGATAATGATCTTACCAAGAATGGGATCACCGATGGGAGAGAGCCACTAGGAGAACGAATAGTAGTATCAGGAAAAGTTCTTGATGAGGGAGGACGCCCACAACCCAATACTCTTATTGAAATCTGGCAATGTAATAGTGCGGGACGATATATTCATTTGAATGACCAACATGATGCGCCAATAGACCCAAACTTTTTTGGGGGTGGCAGATGCATGACCGATGAAAACGGTCATTATAAATTTTATACTATCAAGCCTGCTGCATACCCGTGGGGTAATCATACGAATGCTTGGCGACCTGCTCATATTCACTTCTCACTGTTCGGACCAGCCTATGTGACGCGTTTAATTACACAGTCTTATTTTCCAGGTGACCCTCTTCTTGATCTTGATCCTATATTCATGTCAACACCGAAAGCCAGCCAAGGGCTTTTAGTAAAGGAGTTTTCTATGGACCTCACAGAGGAGGGCTTTGCACTCGGATATAAATTTGATTTTATACTTCGTGGCCCAACTGCGACACCTATGGAGGCTTAACCAATGCTGTTAAAACAAACACCATCCCAAACTATTGGTCCATTTTTTTCATATGGCCTCACGCCGGAACAATCTGTTTACAACAAATTATCTAGCCTAACCTCAAGTTGTCTCGTGACTAAGTCCACAATTGGCGAACGAATCAGAATAGAGGGAACAATATTTGATGGCGCTGGAGATATAGTCTCAGATGCAATGGTTGAAATTTGGCAAGCAGATTCTCAAGGGAGGTATCCAAATCAACTAGGTTCTGAAGAAGTTAATTCTAGTTTCCTGAGCTTTGGTAGGTGTGATACTGGCGTAGACGCTCAAAACAAGTTTGTTTTTGAAACGGTTAAACCAGGCCCAATCAACTCTAAAACCTCTCCACATATTAATTTAGTGATATTCATGCGAGGACTAATGTCCCATGTATTTACTCGCATTTATTTTCCCGACGAAATAAAGTCTAACTTGTTAGACGAGACGCTGCTCACAATTCCTGCTAATAGACAAGAAACGCTACTCGCAAAAAAGTTATCTGGAAAAAGCACTTCCATTTACGAGTTCAACATACATCTTCAAGGCGAGAAAGAGACCGTATTTTTTGATGCGTAAATTTTCAACAACTCAACATAAATTAACTTTCATAAGTATTGAGGTGAAATTATCTGATCTACTTATATATTGTTCGTTCTTTTTGAATGGAACCAAAAAACTTATGGCGGTATTTTTAAGATCACAATAAGCTTAAGACATTTAAATATTTATGGATGTTAAAATATGACATTTAGAAAAATTGAAGTTTTACCAATTTCGGGTAATATCGGAGCGCTAATCAAAAATGTACAGCTTAACGACCTTGATGATGAAACATTCGCGGAAATCCACCAAGCTTGGTTAGAGAATTGTGTAGTTTTCTTCCGCAACCAAAAAATTACGCCCCAACAGCAGATTAGTTTTGCGAAACGTTTTGGCGAAATTCATTTCCATCCTTATATGAAGGGCTTGGATGAACACCCTGAAATTCTAGAAATTATTAAAGAACCAGGAGATGGCTATACCTTTGGATCAGTCTGGCATACCGATCAAATGTTCAATCCAAAACCCGCAAAAGCCACGATGCTTTACGCTCATGAAGTTCCATCAAAAGGTGGAGATACTATGTTCTCCAATCAATATCTTGCCTACGAGGCACTATCACAGGCAATGAAAGAAATACTTACTGACGTAAAGACTTTTAATGTTGGAGATGGCTTTAGACGTGGAATAGGCAAAGCAAAACGGATGGATCGGTATGCAAAAAACCCAACCATGCGAGCAAAAATACGAAACCCAGGTACCGTGCCTACCGAGGCAGTTCACCCGTTGATCCGCACCCATCCAGAAACCAGAAAAAAGTCCTTATATATTGGAAGCCACACCCAAACTTTGCATGGTTTTGATGATAAGGAAGCTGACTCACTTGTAGATTTTCTTCGTGCTCACTCTCAACGACAAGAATTCACCTGTCGTTTCCGCTGGGAACCAGGTTCAATAGCCCTATGGGATAACCGCTGTGTACAACATAAAGCATTAGCTGACTATGATGAAAAACGTAGAACTCATAGAGTCACAATTGCTGGTGACACGCCCATATAAGCAAGGATAAAAATGGATTTTGGATTACATCTTGGCGTAAGAGGGCCTGCGGCAAACCCAGAATCACTTCGAGTCATAGCTCAGGAAGCAGAACTTCTAGGGTTCACGCATCTCGGGTTGAGTGATCATATTGTTATTGCGGATAAGGTTGACTCTCCCTATCCATACACAAAAAGTGGTAGATGGTTTGCAGAAGATAACGGTGAATGTCTTGAACAATTAACTACCCTTGGGTTTATAGCTGCCGCCACAAGCGATATTCGGTTACTCACATCAGTTATGGTTATTCCCCACCGACCGCCAATTCTTACTGCAAAAATGCTTAATACATTGGACGTACTTTCGAAGGGGCGCTTAACGGTAGGGGTAGGCGTCGGCTGGATGAAGGAAGAGATAACCTTGCTAAATGGGCCTAAATTTGAACAACGTGGCGCCGTGGCTAATGAATATATCGAAGCATTCAAGATACTTTGGACAGACGAAGCGCCAACATATGATGGAACTTATGTAAATTTTTCTCATATAAAATTTTTTCCTAAACCCATTCAAACCCCACACCCCCCTTTATGGGTTGGTGGAGAAGCTCTATTAGCCCGTGAAAGAGCTGGACGCCTCGGCAATGGTTGGTACCCAGTTGGCAATAATCCAAATGCACCTTTTGACACCCCAAAACGTTACGCAAGGGGATTAAAAGACGTTCAAGATATAGCAATTGCTAATAATCGTAATCCAACAGAAATTGCATGCGGTATCTATATAATTTGGTACAGTTTAGGCGAATCAGCAAAAAATGTTAAAGGCGAAAGACAAACTTTTACCGGATCGGCGTCTGATATATTAAGTGATATAAGCAAATATGAAAAAGCAGGCCTTCAGCACTTAGTGATTGGAGGAGAGAGTAATGATTTAGAGACCTGCCTCAATCGAATGCGAGTTTTCAATAAAGAAATAATACGCCACGCATAACGAGGCCAAAAAAACACTTAAAGCATTACAAATAACATTAGATTATAGATTTGAGAAAAAATATGATTAATAAGGATAAAAATCGACTAATTATAGGAATAAGCGGGGCATCCGGTATTATATATGGCATCCGCCTTTTAGAACTTCTGCGCACTATACCTGACGAACTTCGGCCCGAAACACATTTGATAATATCCAAGTCTGGCGAAGTAACGTTAGCCTATGAGACAAAGTTAAAAGTAGCAACTGTTCACAAATTAGCGGATGTCATTCACGCTAATAAAGATATTGGGGCGTCACTCGCTTCCGGCTCCTTCAAAACAATGGGAATGATTATTGCTCCTTGCTCCGTTAAAACTTTGGCTGAGATAGCAACAGGGGTAACTGATACGTTAATTTCTAGGGCAGCCGATGTAATTTTGAAGGAACGAAGAAGATTAGTCTGTATGGTTCGAGAAACCCCGTTACATGCAGGACACCTGAAGAATATGCTATCATTGACAGAGATGGGAGCCATCATTGCTCCGCCTGTTCCTGCTTTTTATGCAAGGCCTCAATCTTTGGACGATATGATTAATCACACAATCGGACGAGTTCTAGATCTTTTTGAAATAGAAACAAACTTCGTCGTACGATGGAAAGATGGTAAACTTAAATCCTAAAAAATAAACAAACAATATTATGCGTCCTACTTT
>TARA_B110000438_G_scaffold152721_1_pt1 | contig 13587 bp, 13 predicted proteins | sample TARA_B110000438 | Tara Oceans TARA_B110000438 (sample SAMEA4398413) | marine metagenome | biome: Polar Biome; feature: [MES] marine water layer (ENVO:01000295) within the mesopelagic zone...; material: water (ENVO:00002006), including particulate matter (ENVO:01000060) such... | reverse complement strand
ATGATAAAAAAAAATCATAAAAAATAGTACTCAGACTCTAGTTTGCCAAGCGGGTTATCAATTTGATAGTTTTATTAACCGCACCACGGTTAGCAATGACTGTTTCCCATGCTTTTTTTCCAAGGCTTTTTTGTTTTTTTTCGTCTACCAGTAATTGGTTTAAAACACCATACAACTCTTCTGGACGCTTTATCTGAATTCCACCTCCTGATTCTATCAGCAAACGCGCTTCCTCTTCAAAATTGTTCATATGCCTCCCAAATACAACTGGCAGAGAATACGATGCAGGTTCAATAATATTTTGGCCTCCAAATCTAGGATTAAAACTACCACCAACAAATGCAAGGCAAGCTTTCGCATAATATCCGTTTAATTTCCCTAACTGATCTAGTAAAACTAAACGAGAATTCCCCGAAACCAACGTTTCGGAATGAAGTTGAAAATCTATCCCATATTCCACCATCAATTCTTTAACTTCACTCAATCTCCCTAAATGACGAGGGGCAATCAAAAAATTGAGCCTCGGATATTCTTGATGCAGTTTTGCAATCACATCCATCGCAGGCCCTTCATCACCAGGCCGTGTTGAGCCAAAAACAAGCCAACTTGACTCTTTTTTTTCTAAAGGAGAAATATCTTCGCCTGAGACAAGAACATCAAACTTGATATTTCCATTCACTCTCACTTTCTTCGGATCCACTCCCAAACTTATTACACGATCACTATCTTCTTTCGCGCGCATTGAAAAAAAAGATATGTTTTTTTCGATCCATTTAAAAATAAAAGAAAAAGACTGGTAGCGATCAAAGGATTTTTGAGTGATTCGCCCATTAGCAAGAAGAACCGGTATCTTTCGGCGGTTGCATTCACTAATAAGACCAGGCCACATTTCTGCTTCAATAAGAATAAGCATTGCAGGACATAAACGGTTGAGTAAAGAATTAACCCATAGAAAAAAATCTGGCGGCATTATAAATACATGTTCTACTCCATCGTTTTTTGCCTGATCAAAACCTGTTGAAGTAAATGTAGACAAAATTATTGGTCGAGTCTCCCCTTTTTCTTTTAACGCTGAAATAAGAGTTTCCCCTAACTTTACCTCACCCACTGAAGCCGCATGAATCCATATGCAATCGTTCAATGGCTTAAGTAGTTTATATCCAAAAATTCTTTTCAAAAAATCGGATCTAAAGTTCGAACTAAAAATAGCTCGTAAGGCAATGACGGGCGAAGCAACTAGGATGGCAAATCCAATGATAGTATGATAAATAAAGCTCATAGGAAATGAAGTATACCCAATTAAACAGACTAACGACTATAATTTATGAAATTTGAGCAGCTTTATTACCGAATTATTTCCCCGCAACGAAAGTTTTACCATTTCCCAGGTTATTTGATATTAAAACTACTTTCAATTTTTTATCTCTGGGGTCATTGTTTTCGTATGTGGGCCTACCGATGCGATCTATTTCCCACACACAAACTTGAGTGTAGAGTTATAAGCGTTGGCAACTTAACCCTAGGCGGCACCGGAAAAACTCCAGTTGTTATGATGATAGCTGAAATTCTTCGCGGAAACGGAAGAAAACCTGGGGTTCTTTCTCGAGGCTATGGTGGAAGCTCAAAAAATGAAATAAACATAGTGTGTGACGGAAAAAATATCCTGCTTTCAACTGAAATTGCCGGAGATGAAGCGGTGATGATGGCAAAACGACTTAAAAACGTACCAATACTAGTAGGTAGTGACCGATATCAAACTGGTCGTTATGCGATAAAACATTTTGGAGTAGATACTTTGATCCTTGATGACGGTTTCCAACACTTGGCCCTAAAACGCGATATGAATATTTTGTTATTTGACCATCAACGCCCTTTTGGCAACGGACAGCTCTTCCCTGCTGGAGAACTTCGAGAACCTGAAAAGGAGGCGCTTCGTGCGGACTTAGTGTGCATCACTCGATATTCAGGGTCGAGCTATCCACCTGGTATTGACGAACAATTGACTAAGGGTTTACCCGTCATCAAATCTACCCTACGACTGGACTCACTTTCAAATTTATACAATGGAGAAGTTTTGGAAGTTAAACAACTACGAGACAAATCTGTCTCAGCTTTTTCTGGTATTGCCAATCCAAATGATTTTCGAAAACTTTTAGAAAAATCCGGTATGCGGTTGGTTCATTACCAGCCGTTTCCTGACCACCACGAATACACCCTAAACGACATTAAGCACATCGAAGATTCAGCACGCAAGTCAGGCGCAACATTTATTCTTACAACTGAAAAAGATGCTGTCAAAATCAACTCAAATTCAACTACTCTACCTTTTTATAAAGTTGCTTTGGAAATGGAAATTTTAGAGGGACGAGAAATATTTAATCAACAGGTATTGAGCTAACATCCAATTAGTTATGGGAATGACAATGCAAGAGCATATCTTCTTTTAAAAGAAAAGAATCAACCGTATAGCCACAGTTTAAAACACAAACTTGTAATAAAAAATAAAGATACTTGCATAAAAAAACTCTCCCATCACGCAAATATTAAATAATGTTTTCTCAACAATCTTTAACACCTAATCAAAAGTTTCTTTTAAATCTGTTAATTCCATCTCTTTATCTACTACCTCTTGTGATCGTGTTCTTCTTGCCTAAAAATTTTGGTTTTGGCAACGAAAGCTTGGTTCCATTCAGCCTAACTATTGGCATGTCAGGCTTAACAGTTTGGATTTCTGGGATGATCTCTCTTGGCAAAGCTTTACAGGTCTTACCAGGGGCAAATTCAATTGTGGCAAAAGGAGTTTATCGCTTTATTCGGCATCCTATATATTTAGGAATTGTATTTACACATTTCGGATTATTTTTTGCCTGCGGTTCAACATTTGGAATAATTTATACCCTTCTCCTTATTATTCCTCTGAATGTCACTCGTGCTCAACTTGAGGAAAAGGCCTTGTTATCTAAATTTGGAAAGAGCTACCGTGCCTACCATAGCTCGACTTGGTTTTGACTAACTCTAAACTCTTCATTTCTCCCAATTTTTTTGACACTTCATATCAATAAATTGCAACATACTCTAATTAAAAAAATTTATTTCTGTTCTCTGATAAATACTGGAATCACTAATAACAATTGACCTCAGAGCTAAATTCAGATCTTAGTAACTTCCTCAATCAAAAATCGAACCGAAGGGTATTTTGTAAGTTATCAAAAAAACACCCTCTCCTTAAAAATATCAAAATTAGACCTTATAAAACAATTATTTTTGTGCGCCAAAATGACCCATCTTTCCCTTGACAAAAGCACCATTAGCAATAAAATGGGCTTCCGTATTTCAGGCGCGTAGCTCAGGGGTAGAGTACTTGCTTGACATGCAAGGGGTCGGCGGTTCGAAACCGCCCGTGCCTATTTTCCTTATCATGAGTCTACCTTTCCGAGGTTTGTTTTGACTTGAGACTGGTATTGGTTGCGTACGAATATATGCCCCTTTAAAATATTGGATATTTGAATAACTGTGTCAAAAAAATTTAAGTACGTCATTTTAGTAAGTATTAAGTAACCGCAATTGAAAATTTCTAAGAAATCTGATGGCAGACGATAAAATAAAATTTGATCTTGAAACAATTCGCCACAGTACCGCTCATTTAATGGCTCAAGCAGTAAAACAACTCTTTCCCGACGCGCAAGTTACCATTGGCCCGGTTATTGAGGATGGATTTTATTATGATTTTTATCGTGAGTCCCCCTTCATCCCAGAAGATTTGATAAAAATTGAACAGCGTATGAAGGATATATCTTCTGAAAGTCTTAATATTAAACGAAGAGAACTACCTCGCGAAGAAGCATTAATGATGTTCGACGAAATGGGCGAACCATTCAAACGTGAAATAATCAACGCTATTGAATCCGATGAACCTATTTCTGTTTATTCTCAAGGCGATTTCACAGACTTGTGTCGAGGGCCACATGTTGAGAACACAAAAATTTTAAAATCTTTCAAGCTATTAAATGTTTCAGCTTCCTACTGGAGAGGGGATGAACGAAACAAAGCGCTACAAAGAATTTATGGAACCGCCTGGAATACGGATAAGGAGCTAAGAGTCTACCTTAAACAATTAGAGGAAGCCAAAAAACGGGATCACCGTAAGTTAGGGAAAGAATTAGATCTATTTTCGATAACTGATGAAGTTGGTCCTGGACTCATTCTCTGGCACCCCAAAGGATCACGAATACGCTGTTTAATGGAAGATTTCTGGAAAGAAGAGCACTTTAAAAATGGTTACGAGATGGTCCACTCTCCTCATGCAGCTAAAGCAGACATGTGGAAAAAAAGTGGGCACATGGATTTTTATAAAGACAACATTTTTTCACCTATGGATATAGAGGGAAAAGAGTATGTAATGAAACCTATGAACTGTCCATTTCATATCCAAATATATAAAAGTCGCCTACGCAGCTATCGAGACTTACCTCTAAGGTTTGCAGAGTTGGGCACGGTTTACCGGTATGAAAGGTCAGGAGTTTTGCATGGATTATTAAGAGTGAGAGGTTTTACTCAAGATGATGCACATTTATTCTGTCGCCCAAACCAGATTGAAGAAGAAATAGTCAAAGTACTAGATCTTATCTTGCTCATTCTTAGATCTTTTGGGTTTAATGAATATAAGGTGTATTTAAGTACCCGCCCAGAAAAATTTGTTGGTTCAGAAGAGGGCTGGGAACAAGCCACCAATGCACTCAAGCAAGCTTTAGAAACTTCAAAGTTGAAATATGAAGTTGACCCAGGGGAAGGAGTGTTTTACGGACCAAAAATCGACATCAAAATAAAAGATAGCCTTAACAGGTTCTGGCAAGTCTCGACGGTTCAAGTCGATTTTAATCTTCCTGAGCGGTTCGGTATAAATTATATTGAAGAAAATGGTCAGAAGAACCAACCTATTATGCTCCACCGCGCATTGATGGGGTCCTTGGAAAGGTTTTTTGGTTGCCTTGTCGAGCACTATGCTGGAGCTTTTCCTTTATGGCTGGCCCCAGTTCAAGTGATTCTTCTACCAATCACTGACCAAAACCATAAATATGCCGATGAAGTATTCAAAAAATTGAAAAATAGTGGATTTCGCGTAGAAAAAGACTTGCGAAATGAGAAGATTGGGTTCAAAATCAGGGAATCCCAAATACAAAAGATCCCTTACATGATTGTGCTCGGGGAAAAAGAACAAGAAAGTAACTGTTTGGCCGTTAGAAAAAGAAGGTCCAAAGAAACAGTTACTTTGAATATTGATACATTTATTGATAAACTAAGCTTAGAGATTAAAGAAAAAACTTTAGGCGAATCGATTCAACCCATTTAAGAGGAGATTTTTTTCTATTTCTAAGAAACAAGTACAGCGCATAAATGGCATGATCCGCGTAAAAGAAATAAGCCTCATAGGTAACGATGGTGAGCAGCTGGGAGTTTTCCCCACTCAAGAAGCTATTAACATGGCAGGGGAAAAAGATCAGGATCTAGTAGAGGTATCCCCTAACAGCAACCCACCCGTATGCCGTATCATGGATTACGGTAAGTTTAAGTACCAGCAAAGTAAGCGGGCACATGAGGCCAAAAAGAAGCAAAAAATTATTCATGTTAAAGAAGTTAAGTTTCGACCTAATACAGATCGACATGACTACGACTTCAAGCTAAAGAATGCTCTTCGTTTTCTTGAGTCTGGGGACAAGGTTAAAGTACTGGTTTTTTTTCGCGGCAGAGAGATTGTTCACCGAGAAAATGGGCAAAAGTTACTTAAACGAGTAACCATAACATTGGAAGATATGGCTGTTGTTGAGCAGGAAGCCCAACAAGAAGGTAAGACTTTATGTATGATTTTTGCCCCGAAATCTCTTAAAAAGAAGGCTTGAGGCAAGGAGAAGTTAAAGTATTTGTTTAAACGAGTCTAAAACAAAAATAAATCGCAAGAAAGGCTAAACCGTAATGCCTAAGATGAAGACAAACAAAGGTGCCGCTAAGAGGTTCAGTAAAACTGGTACTGGAAAAATTAAACGTAATAAAGCGTTTTCAAGCCATATACTGACAAGCAAATCCACAAAAAGGAAAAGAAACCTACGCAAGTCGACGATTATGTCACCTGGGGATTCTCGAAAAATGAGAGTACTACTTCCTTACTAGGAACAATGGTTTTTTTTGATAACAAGTAAATTTTCAAGAATCTGATTTTAAGTATAGGAGAGTGTAATGGCAAGAGCAATTAACGGTACTATTTCGAGACGTAGAAGAAAAAAAATTCTCGATCTGGCTAAGGGTTATCGCAGTATTCGTAGTCGGGCCTTCCGTAAGGCTAGAGAGTCTGTTGAAAAAGGACTTTGCTACGCTTATCGTGACCGCCGAACCAAAAAAAGAAATTTCAGAAGGCTATGGATAGCTAGAATCAATGCAGCAGTAAGGGCGGAAGGGCTTACTTACAGCCAGTTTATCCATGGTTTAAAAAAGGCTAATATTGAGTTAGACCGGAAAGTTCTTTCCAATCTTGCTATCGAAAACGTAGATTCATTCAAGGTGCTCACACAAACAGCCCGATCTCAACTGATTTCAGCTTAGTTGGCGAAACGGGCAAGGTTCCGCAGTTTCTTGGTCTCCACTCCTTCACCTCGAAAATGATCAATAAACTAAAACAATACCAAGATGATTTCGACTTACTCATCTCAAAGGTATCTTCATTAAAAGAGCTCGCAGAACTTCGTTCTAAATTTCTTGGTAAAAAGGGTTGCGTTTCCCTTATGCTCATTGAAATGCGCTCTCTTTCCGACGACCAAAAACCACAAGCCGGTAAGCATATCAACGAATTTAAAAAAAATATTGCAACGCTTATTCAAGAAAAAACACAAGTTTTAGAAAAAACAAGCGACCAAACCTCAGTCAGGACCGAAGGTTTTGATACCACACTACCAGGACGAGGAAATTCTCCTGGATCGATCCACCCTATCAGCCAGATTATGGATGAAGTAATATCTATATTTTTTAGTCTTGGTTTTCGAGTAGAGGAAGGTCCTGAAATTGAAAGCGATTTTTATAATTTTGAAGCCCTTAATATCCCAAAAGATCACCCAGCGAGAGACATGCAAGATACTTTTTATATTGGCGAAGAGGTACTAAGAACACACACCTCCCCTGTTCAAATTCATGTAATGGAGAATCAAAAACCACCTCTTCGCATCATTGCTCCCGGGAAAGTATTTCGATGTGATTCAGACATATCGCATACACCTATGTTCCATCAGATAGAAGGTTTGATGGTAGACGAGAATCTTTCTTTTGGAGACCTTAAGGGCGTTATGAATAGTTTCTTATACGAGGTTTTTGGTAAACAAACCAAGACCAGATTTCGACCTAGTTTTTTTCCATTCACCTGTCCAAGCGCTGAAGTAGATATTGAATGTGTCATGTGCTCTGGCCAAGGGTGTCGAGTTTGCTCTAAGACTGGGTGGTTGGAAATTCTCGGATGTGGCATGGTCGATCCAGCCGTATTTAAGTCTGTAGATTACGACCCTGAAAGGTGGCTTGGCTTCGCATTTGGATTGGGAATAGAAAGAATTGCCATGCTCAAATATAAAATTAATGATATACGACTTTTCTTTGAAAATGATCTGAGGTTTTTAAAACAGTTCTGAAGAGATAACAACTCTTAATCTAATCTTCTAGATTTTCTAACAATATCTTTATCAAAATAATTAATAGACATTCCTGCATCCAGAGAGACACCTTGTGCATTAATCCCACTTGAACATTCGCTCAATAGAAATACTGCGCAGTTTGCTACTTCCTGAGTCGTTAAGGCTTTTTTTCGCAAGGTCAGTTCTTCGGCATGAAGATAAGAATCAACATACCCTGGAATACCAGCGGATGCCGAAGTTTTCAGAAGCCCTGCGTTAACAGAGTTGAACCTAGCTTTTGAAAAAGCACTAAACGATTTTGCTAAAAAACATAAAGATGAATCAAGTGCGGCTTTAGCTGGAGCCATATAACCATAGTTCTCTGCAGCCATACTAGTTGTCGATATGGAAATAGTTACCACTGATGCATTAGTGTCGAATAAATCTTTGAAAGCGTTAGATAATTGAATCAGTGAATAGCAGGTAATATCAACCGATTGCAAAAAATCATTTTTAGACGTTTCATGAAATGGCTTTAACCCCCCTGCATAATTTGCAAAAGCGATAGAATGGACTAACCCATGTAATGTGTCGATTTCGTTGGACACTGATTTTTGTAAAGTTTTTATTTCATTTTCTCTTTCTACATCGCACACATACACGGGTGATGGTGCAAGTATTTTTTCAAGTTGTTTCTTTCGTTCCTCCGTTCTGACACTATACAAAACGTTGGCCCCTTCCTTCTGCAGGGTTTTCCCAATGTAAAAAGCAACACTCTTTTTATTGGCAACGCCAGTAACAAGGATATTTTTATTTTCTAAGTTTAGAAAGCTCACACCGTCTCCGTTACTAGCATTGCTGTGAACTCCACGGTAAGAACTGTTTTCCCCTTTACTTTTACCTTTCCTGACATGTAGGCAGCCTGTCCAAGAATTTCTTTTAATTTGACCTCAACCCCCATAAGATCACCCGGCAAAACTACTTGTTTAAGTTTAACATTTGAAATTCTCGTTATAAGTGGAATACGCCCATCATTAGAAGTGGTCCCCGCTCGATTGCTCATAAGAATCGAACTAGACTGAAAAACTGCTTCACAAATCAGGACACCTGGCATGATGGGTCGGCCTGGGAAGTGCCCCGCAAAAAATGGTTCGTCTGCTTTTACCTGCTTCTCCGTTTTAATATAACTATCAGTTATTTCGACAACTCGATCAACAAAAAGAAATGGTTCTCGCTGTGGCATGTAATCAAGAAAATTTTTCATATATTTTACAAGCCTCCTGTAACTTCGATAGTAGAACCTGTAATATAGGATGCCTCAGTTGAAGCTATAAAAAGAACGGCGTTAGCTACATCCTCGGGAGAGCCGAAGCGCCTCAATGGAACCATCTCTAGATAAGATTGTTTTTTTTCTTTAGACAAATCACCAATAAAGTCTGTATCTATAAACCCAGGAGAGACACAATTAACAGTTATTTTTCTTGAAGCTACCTCTTTTGAAAGTGACTTCATGAAAGCAACCTGTCCAGCCTTTGATGCAGCATAGTTTGACTGACCTGAAAACCCAAACTTACCTATCGGTGATGTGATGATAATAATACGACCATATTTTTTGCGCATCATATTCTGTACCGAAAATTTACAGACATTGAACGTACCTGTGAGATTAGTATCAATAACCTTACCCCAATCCCTTTCCTGCATCATACCCACTATAGAATCAATACGAATGCCTGAACAATGAACTAGAATCTGAATTTCTCCATAAGTCTCCTCGACATAACGATAAAAATCTTCTACCTGGGCATATTTAGTTACATCAAAAGAACCTAAATCAAGGGACGCCGAATACTCTTTTCTGGATTCTGCGAATTCTTTTGCGGCTTTAGCATTTGAATGATAAGTAGCCACAACTTTAGCACCCGCCTTGAGCAAGGCCTCTGATACCCCTCGTCCAATACCCCTAGTTCCCCCGGTAACTAAAGCTGTTTGCCCTTTGAAGTCGAATTCCATTAAGATTTATTTTATAAAGGTGGGAGTATTAAATTAAACTGACGCTGATACTGATACGGTTTTTTTGGGTTCATCGCTAACTGAACGCATAAATTTGTCTACTTCATTGGCAACAATAACTCCATAATTAGCAGCACCAAGCCAACCTGACATGATAATTCCAACTGAACCCGAATGAAAAAGCCCGTTAATTTGAGTAGGAAGTTCTCGGCTGATTTTTAAGCCCTCAAATTTAGTCCCGAATGAAGTTCCCGTTGGGGATAAGGTATATCGTTCGAATGTTTTTGGAGTTGCAGCTTCAAGATAATCAACCTTCTCACGAACATTTGGCACATATTTTTCCAACGCATCTAAAGTACTCTGAATAAGATTTTCTTTTTCTATCTTGTATTGGTCTTCACTCAAGTCAGCCCAGTCTTTAAATCGCGCATTAGTAGAAGACACAATAGAAAAACGATTTAGTCCTGGTCTCATTTCAGGGTAATAAAACGAAAACGTCCGGCTAGTAACCTGTTTGTCCAGAATTTTTTCTGTATTATATTCGTCTGCGACAGACGTGAATAAAAGATCTCCTACATTATCTATCCTCTCACCTTTCTTAATACCTATATAAACCTGACAACTGGAGTCGTTAAGACGAACTTTTTCAACTTCCTTGATGAATTCGGGATTAAAGTTTTCATCACCAACCAGATTATGAACAGTATTAAGAATGTTTGAATTAGAAAGTACTGATTGAGTTTGAATGTCCTTGCCATTGATTTTCACCCCCGTGACTTTTTTGCCCTCAGTATGAATTTTTTCAACTAGGCAATGAGTACGGATATCTACCCCGTTTTTTATTAACTCTTTTTTCATTTTCTTAATTAGATCGTCGGTACCCCCTTGATAAGTAAAAACTCCCTTATCCATAAAATTTGAGAATACAATGCCGTAACTTAATGCTGGATCATCCAAAGTTGATCCATTGGCATAAGTTATTGGTTCCATAAGAAAACGCCAAACATCTTTTCTACCTGGAAAAAATTTTTCAAACAATTCCCGTGTAGTCATTTTTAATTCGTCATAAAAATTCATGTTACGAGCAGTGACGAAAAAATCATCTATAACTTCTTTGACAATTCCAAAATGCTCTATCAATATATTAGTGAAGTCAGTCTTATCAAAGGTAGTAGTGAGTTGAAACTGTGGATTATCAAAACGGATACCGTCTAGACGGATAATCGAATCTGCCATCTCTTGGGTCCAATACTTACGAAAGGTTTTGATCATACCGGATGGGAAACCATGAAGAGATATATCAAGAATGTGACCGCCCTTTCGTTTAAACCAGGTAGCCAACCCCCCCATGTTGTAGTGATGCTCGGCAAGAAGAACCGAATGCCCCAATTTAGCCAACAAATTCGCAGCTGTCATCCCAGCAAGACCGCTGCCAATAACAACCACATCATAAGCTGATTTTGCTCCTTTTAGCCAGTTTCTCTCCATAGCAGGCAATTTTACGGGGTTTATGTGTTTGGTGCGACTTTTTTTTGCAAAATGTGTAGATTAGCCATTGAGATACCGCTCAAAGTAGCCCCAACAATACCTAAAAACCCCTGATCTGTCCCGCAAATAAATAAGTTTCTGACCGGGGTAATCCCATCTTTTAACTTATTAGGTGATCCATAAACAGATCCGTTAATATGCCCTGTATATTTCAAAATCGTTTTCGGCGTAAAGGTATCGGAAAATATCACAGAATCTCGAAAGTCTGGGAACAATGTGAATAAATTTTCTAGCGCTTTGGTTCGCCACTCTTTTTTTGCGTTTATATATTCTCGGCGTGGAAGAGCATCCCATAATCTAAAATTAGCCAAATTTGTAAGTCGGATCATTCCTTCGGATAAAGGTTTTGGGTATTGGAAATTATTAGGGCAACACAATACTCCACTAGATATGTCTATCAAGTTTTTTGGCACTTCATAACGAAATCTATAATCTGAACAGAAAAATATTATACTCCGACAATAACCAAGATCCTTAGGTTCCCGATTTAATGCAAAAAGAGATTCCATAAAAGATACCTGACCTTCTGAACCTTTGGTAACTCCCTCCATTAAGCTAGGATCACATTGCCTCAAAGTTTCAACGTAACCCATGGAAGAAATTACAGCCGATGCGGTCAACTCTTCACCGCCAACTAGATTCAGGGACTTAAATTCTCCCTGTTTAGAGTTAATAGTTTCTACTTCTGCATCCATTCTTAATTCACCACCAAGACTTTTAAACTTATCTACTAAAAGATTAAGAATATAGAGCATCCCTCCCAAAGGCTTGGCAAAGCCTTCCATAAAAATACTCTTAAACATAATTACAAACTGGTAAAAATCCATATCTCGTTCCGTAGCATTGCCATAATACATGAGTGGGCAAAACAACATATCAATGAGGACTGGATCAGAAATATAGCCTCCTAAAACTAGTTTGGAAGAGGTCCATTTGTCTGCAGTGAGCGATAATTCATCGAAAGATTCTATCTTTTTAACAAGTCTCATAAACCCGTCTATTTCATCAGGAAATTGCTCACGGATTTCTTGCTTTAGCAAATCAAAATCATTGGTGAAGCGGAGACATTTCTCTGGGAAACGAATCTCTGAAGTCTCCTGTTCATAAAGACGAAAATCATCATGGCTAAACCGGAGTTGTTTAAGTAATTTCCCGAGAGGAGTATTGCGGGCTCCTTTAGGAGAATAATTCGTCATCGCGTGTAAACCCACATCAATGGTTCTATTTTTTCGAGTGTAATAAGAATTTAACCCGCCGACCACTGTATGCTTCTCAATAATAAGAACCTTTTTATCAAACATGGCAAGGCGTATACCGGCAGCTAAGCCAGATAACCCAGAACCAATAACTATAACGTCGTACTTCATAAATTTCCTTAAATTTAAAGAAAAATGTGAAAAGTCTTTCCAGAAATAACAAATACCGCGATAATTAGCAGTAAAATCAGCACTTATAATATAAAAAAAGAGAAAGTAATTCGAATTTTAATTGGAAGGGAAGAGTAACGGTTAACTTGCTAGTTGGTGGTCTTTTAAGAGAGGCTGGAGGTATTTAATACAACTGGCCATGCTGATAAGTTCCTGGTAGTCACTTTCAGGAACCTCAACATTAAATCGCTTACGAAGCTCCATCACGATATCGAGAAAATCCATCGAATCAAGGTCCATCTGTTCCCGTAATGTAAGATCGTCCTTGATGGAGCTTAGATCCTCATCGGGAGCAATATCTCCAAGAATATCTATTACGGCCTGTCTTACGTCTTCTCTAGTCATAAGGGTCTCCTAAACTTTAGATACTATTGAATTCCTTCAAAAATATCAACTTAATTTTTATATCGTTTTACAATCAATACTGAGTTTATTCCGAACATACCAAACGAGTTGTTCATTATAAAATCTACACGATCTAACTGCTTTGGTTGGTCACAAACAATATTTCTCAGGTAACAGTCGGGATCAATCTCATCTAGGTTCAAGGTCTGATGAACTAGACCGTCTTCGAAAGCTGGTAAATTACCCGCGAGCTCAAGTGTTCCTGCTGCACCCATAGTGTGTCCAATAAAACTTTTAGTATTATTAATCCAAACCGTCTCTTCTTCGCCAAAAACATCCCGAATTGCCTTACACTCTTGAATATCGCCTAACTGAGTCGCTGTTGCATGCGCATTTAATATATTAATATCACCTGGATTAAGACCTGCTTTTTTAAGAGCTAGGCGTATACATTCTGCTTGCCTTCCAGGTTCTGGGAGGATGAAATCAAAAGCATCAGAATTAGTCGCATACCCGACAATTTCACCATAAATTTTAGCTTTACGTTTTAGAGCATCTGAAAGACGTTCTAATACATAGACACCTCCTCCTTCTGAGCAAACAATGCC
>TARA_B110000438_G_scaffold30960_1_pt1 | contig 13612 bp, 13 predicted proteins | sample TARA_B110000438 | Tara Oceans TARA_B110000438 (sample SAMEA4398413) | marine metagenome | biome: Polar Biome; feature: [MES] marine water layer (ENVO:01000295) within the mesopelagic zone...; material: water (ENVO:00002006), including particulate matter (ENVO:01000060) such as...... | reverse complement strand
AGGAAATAAACAAAGTGTCTTTTTTTTCAAATTGTTGCTCTATTAATTCGAATTTTCCTTCCTCATTTGTTATAATTCCTTTACCATTTGAAAAATAAACTGTTGCAAATGGTATTGGAGATAACGAAAGGGAGTCTAATACTTTTATAGTTAAAGACTGAGCATTTAAATTAACAACAAATAATAAAAATATTATAGATTTTTTCATGGTTAGAAAACCCAATTAAAGTAATAAGACTTATTCTCAATCCCTTTAATCCAATATGACAAAAGGTCTAAGTCCTGTAAAATTAATATTATATTAGGAATTGAAATAGCTGTGATAATTAAAAAAACAATCCATAAAAAAATTAAAAATATACTAACATTAATATTTGATTTCTTTTTAAATAACACATAAAATGATGTTAGTATTGTAAGTAATATAGTTAATGCTAATAATAAGGTTGAAAATATTATAAAGTAATTTGGAATTGCGTTTAAAAGCGCAAAAAATTCAGGATCCTGACTTATTGATATTTCATTAAATAATATCTTAAAAAGAATAAATAATAAAACTCCACAAACAGAAACGAATATTGTAGCAAATACAAAAAATATTATTTTAAAAATAAAAACACCAACATTTAAAAAAGTATTAATTATTGGAGCTAAGAGTCTAAAAGGAAATAAAAATATTTTTGTTAATGTATTTTCTGAATTATTTAAGTTTCCCGTTTTTTTTTTAATAAAATCTTCAAGGTTAGATAAATTTACATTGAAACCAGACATATTCATTTTTTGTCCGATGGTCTTGGCCTCTTTAGTGAAAACCCATAGTAATAGGTAAAACATTAACCCTGCACCACCAAAAAATAAACTAACTACAAAAAAAACTCTTATTATATTGACATCAATCTTAAGGTAATTTGAAAGACCTTTTGATACTCCACCAAATATTCCATTTTCTTTATCTCTAAAAAGAATTTTTCTCAAATTAGGATCAAAATCTTTTGAAGGGATTCCTATCCAAAAAATGATATATAAAATTAGATTTAGAGGAACAGCAATAAAAAATATAACTCTTACAATTATTGGATCAATTTTAAAATATTCCGCTATTCCTGAACAGATTCCTGCAATAATTCTATTACTGGAATCTCTGTAAAGTTTATTGTTTTTTTTCTCTTCTTTAGAATTGTCTATTTCGGGGTCATTGTAAATCTCTTTAAAATCATTTAATGATCCCATAATTTCAATCATCTCTTTAACATCATCTAAATTGATGCACTGTTTACTAGAGGAGATTTTTGATGAAAAATTTTCAGCAATTCTAAGTTCGAAATCTTTAATAATTTCAGAATCATTATCAATTGTAGCAAAATAAGCTTTAATTGAAATTAAATACCTGTTCAATACTTCATAAGCACCCTCTTCAATATTAAAAATTGAGTAACCTATATTAATTGTAAATGTTTTATTCATTTTTTAGTTTTTAATAACTTCTTAACTGAAGCGTCTAACTCATCCCACGAAACAATCAATTCCTTTATATGTAAAGTTCCCTCATAGGTAATAGAATAATATTTCCGAGGTGGTCCCTGATCTGATTCACGCCAAACATGCTGAATGTGTCCAGATTTCTTGAGTCTATTTAACAAGGGATATACGGTACCCTCCACGACTATTATTTTTGAATTTTTAAGTTCTTCAATAATATCAGATGTATAGACCTCGTCTCTTGAGATTATTTGCAAAATGCAAAATTCTAAAAGACCTTTTCTTATCTGCGTTTTAAAATTTTCGGCACTCAAGTTATAATTTATCTAATTCATTTTTTTTAATAGTTATAACAACTATATCCTTTCCTTTTTCTTTTTTTTCTTTAGACGTGATAATCCATTCTCCTTGAATTCCATCTATATTCTCTCCGTCAATGGTTAAATTAATATCATTTTCAACCGTAACATTTGGCTTTACATCTCCCACGCAAGAAACAAAAGTGATAGAAATAAAAAGTAAAATAAGTGTTATTTTATTCATTTTAGTTAATTTTTAGTTATACATAGTACTTTGTTATACATAGTAGCAAAGATAAAAAAAATACGGTTAATTACAACTTCTTCTTAAAAAATCTGAAATAAAGAAATACCAAGGTTAAAAAACCAAGGACATAAGGTATAATCATTAAATATACTATCCCATCATTCAGGCTTTCTGCTGCTTTTTGGTCATCTCCAGACTCCAACACAGCCCTACACATAGCACATTGAAAATCATAAATAAAAAATAGAATATTCATTAATAGTAAGGGGATATCATCAAATAAACTACCACTCCAGTTACCGCTACATAAAGCCAAATAGGAAAGGTGATTTTAGATATTTTTTTATGTGATACAAACTGAGCTTGGATAGCTTTAACATAACTAGTTAAAACCAGTGGAATCAGAATAATAGATAAAATAATGTGTGTTATTAAAATAAAATAATAGACATAGGCTACCACTCCTTCTCCACCAAAAGGGGTAGGATCAGAAGTCATATGGTAAGCAATATACATCACTAAAAAAACCAAAGACAAAGCTATACATGTTTTCATGATTCTTTCATGTAATTGTCTTTTTCCAGACTTAATCGCCCTTAAGGCAAGAACCAACAAAATAGCAGTAATAGCATTAATAGTAGCATAGATAGGCGGAAGAAAAGTTAAAGGGGTTGCATTAGGTATTTTTACAGTAAAAAGTATGGCAACCACAACCGGAATAACAATTGAAACTACAACTATTAAGGTGTTATATATTTTAGATTTACTATACCCCATCATTTAATAATTTCAAAATATCTTCTTTTAACATGTCTATTCCTTGTCTATCAGAATTTTTTTCTTCAATCCCCAAATAATAAACTATCGGAGAACCCATTCCGTTATCTCTTGAGCGAATATAGCCGTTCTGGTCAATTAAAGCAAAAAAGCCTTGGTGCTCAAATCCCCCCGCTACATTGGGATTTATAGAAGAAAAAATATTGAATCCAGAGTTTGAAAGATCATAAATATCAGAGACTTCTCCAGTTAAAAAATGCCAATTTTTAGAATTAACCTCCAAAAGCTCAGCGTATTCTTTTAAAACTTTTGGAGTGTCATGTTCAGGATCAATTGTAAAAGAAGCAATTCCGAAATCCTCTCTATTTCCAAACTCTTTATCAAGAATCTTCATGTTTTTATTCATTTCAATACAAATAGAAGGGCAGGAAGTAAAGAAAAACTCTACAACAAACACCTTCCCTAAGAAATCTTCGTTACTGATAAATAAATTGTCCTGATTTTGAAAAACGAAATCTGGAACTTTCTTTTTATCTCCGTTTAGCTTTATGAAATTTAATTCTTTAGAATTATCTAATCTAGTGTCATATTTAATATTGTCCCCCTCTAACCTGTTCATGATTTTTGGAAAAAACCATATTCCAAATATTAATACTATGAAGGAAATTCCGATATAAGAGTATTTCTTCATCTAAAGCTCGTCTTTATAAATATTATTCTTTTTAAGAGCCATCCTATATTCTGCTAAAATAACTTTCACATCATCAACCATATTGTTATTTATATCAGCAACAAACCTTGAATCGTAACCAAATTTTGTGCCCTCCTTGTCATCTCTTCCTCTTAAATTTCCTTTTCTATCTATAATAAAAACATGTGAGGTTCCAAGATTTGCATCCAGCTTTAAATCTGTTTTTAAACTATTAAAAACACTTACTAAATCTTCAACACTCATAGTAACAAATTTCCATTTTTTAAAATCTGTTTTAGTAAGCCTGTTCATTTCCTTTATCAAATTATCACTTAAAATTTTAGTTCCTTTAGGCTGAATCATTACAAACTGAAAGTCCTTAAATTCATTAAATCTTTTAAAAATTTCCTGATTTAAATTTCCTGCATCTCCATATCTGTCTTCGATATTTTTTCCAAAAAAACCCAGGATAGTTATCTTATCTTTTAAACTCTCATTAGAAATTTTAGAAATATCTTTCACATTATTAGTTAATATTGGAAGTTTTGCAAAGTGATTTATTCCTGATGCGAAAAAGAGATATACAACTAATGGTAAAATAAAAAGAATGGTAAGGACAAAATACTTTCTCATAAAAGAAAATTACTTAGTATAAATTAGAAATTCCAACTAACAAAGCCTTCATACATTACATCGAAAATATAATTTCCCTCTACTAGTAATATAAACACTAGATAGGCAATTAAAAAAAGAAGAGTAATTACAATAGAGGCTTGCAATCCGCTTGTCTCATCCCTAAGATGCATAAAATCCCAAGCTATGTAATATGCTTTTACTAATGTTAGAATAATAAAAATCCAATTAATAATCTTTGCACCCAAAAAAGTATTCATCAATATTTCTGGTTTAACTATTCCCAAAACAACTTCGATGATCGTAACTATTGAAAGGAATATCAAGACTCCCCATATTTTTGTTTGGTTAGACTTGAACTTTAAAAGCCCTCTAAAAATCTCTAATTTATGTGTGCTACTTTCCATATTTATAAATTATACAAGATAAAAGAATGTAAAAACAAAAACCCAAACCAAATCAACAAAATGCCAATATAGTCCAACTTTTTCGACCATCTCATAGTGTCCCCTTCTCTCGTAAGTCCCTATAAGAACATTAAAGAAAATAATGATATTAATTACTACACCAGAAAAAACATGAAAACCATGGAATCCTGTAATGAAAAAGAAAAAGTCAGCAAACAATCTGTTTCCATATTCATTACGAATCAAATTAGCACCTTCAACAACATATTTCACTTGAGTTATTTTTTTTAATGATTCTTCTCTGCTTAAAACTATCTTATGTCCTTTTTTATCAATTTTTTCGGTTTTAATAACCACATTAGGCTTTGAATTAAATCCAGTAATAATTTCTTCAACTGTAAAAGTTGGCAAGGTAGGTTCGTCATAAAACCAAATGCCTTTATTACTTTCATACTGAACTCTTTCATCTGGAATTTCATAAGCAATTTCTTCTAACCCCACTCTTTTTTTAGGATTGTCTTTATAAACAAATTGATAAATTTGACCACCTGTAGTTTCTACTGCGCCATATTCCCCATTTATAAAATTTTTCCATTCCCAAGCTTGTGACCCCACAAATACAGCTCCTCCAATTATTGTTAAAGCCATATAAAAAGTAACCTTTTCTTTTTGCATGTGATGACCTGCATCAACAGCTAAAACCATTGTAACAGAGGAAAAAATCAAAACAAATGTCATCAACGCTACATAATACATAGGAGCATCTACACCATGTAAAAAAGGAAAGTGATTAAAAACTTCATCAGCAATGGGCCATGTATCTATATTTTTAAATCTAGAAAATCCATAGGCAACTAAAAATCCTGAAAAAGTTAATGCATCAGAAACTATGAAAAACCACATCATTAGCTTACCATAACTAGCTTTAAAAGGCTTGTTTCCGCCTCCCCATAAATCTTCTTCTTCTATTGATGTTGAAATTGTTGAACTCATTTAAATATTAAAATTAAGATTACAAATTTACAAATTTTTACTATCTAAAGAAATATAAAAAAACAAACAAATAAAGCCATAAAATCCCAAGAAAATGCCAAAAGGTAACGGCTAACTCAAATCCTAATTTTTCAGTTTTATATTTATTTTTATAATTATTAATTGTTACGACAATAAGAACTATCAGTCCTGCAAAAAGGTGAGCTAAGTGGAGTACTGTAAGAACATATAAAAAAGATGTAGTTATGGTACTCTGTGCTCCGGTAAAAAAATATCCTAAGCCAATTAATTCGTTGAACCCGGAAAATTGAGATATTACAAATATTATCCCTAAACCAAAGGTAATTAGAAGCCATAATGTAGTTTTAGAGACTTCGTTATTTTTTACACTTTTCTTTGCAATATAAATAGAAATACTACTTAAGATTATTACTACTGTACTAACAACAAATGCAAAAGGTAATTCGAAATCTTTCAACCAATCTGGTCTTGATTTACTTACAATGTAAGCACTTGTTAAACCTGCGAAAGTCATGGCAATACTTAGCATCGAAAATAAAAGCATCATTTTCTTTGCTTTTATAGTTTTTAAACGAATTTCTTTTTCATTTAACTCCATATATAAATTTTATCAATTACATAAACTATTTGAACTAGAGTCAAGCATATTACACTAGCGGTAAACAAACTTTTTGCTGCATTAGTTGTCATCTTGTTATAAAGGTTAATGGAGAAATATAGCATGACCAATCCAATTATTCCAATTAAAATTGCAGAAAAAACAGAAAGATGAAGATCTCCAGTCAAACCACTTACAGGAAATACAGAAATCATTATCATCCAAATGGTATAAAGTACTGTTTGAAAGGCAGTAGCTTTATCCTTTTTTTTGGTTGGCAACATATTTATTCCTGCTTTTTTATAATCATCATCTAGCATCCATCCAAGTGCCCAAAAGTGAGGAAATTGCCAAAAAAACTGAATAGTAAATAATGCACCAGCCTCAATTCCAAAATTATTAGTAGCCGCAACCCAGCCTAACATAAAAGGAATTGCTCCGGGAAAAGCACCTACAAAAACGGACAATGGAGTAATAGTCTTTAAAGGAGTATATAAACAAGTGTAAATAAAGATAGAAATAGCTCCAAAAAGTGCAGTTTTAGGATTTATTTTATATAAAATTACAATTCCAATTAGTGTTAATAAGACAGATATTATAAAAGCTATAGAAACAGAAACTCTCCCAGTTGGAATTGGTCTATTTTTAGTCCTGTCCATAAGAGCGTCTAAATCTTTTTCAATGATTTGATTAAAAGAATTTGAAGCTCCAACCATACAATATCCTCCAATTACAAGAAGGAGAACTATATAAAAATTATATGAATCAGCAGCTATTAAATATCCAGCTAGTGAGGAAAAAACAACGCTTATAGCAAGTCTTGCTTTAGTTAATTCAAAAAAATCTTTAAGCATTAACTTGAAAGGGGTATTTAATGAACCGTAATCTGATTTGTAAGAACTAATGGCCATAGATTTAATAGACCGCAAAGTTAATACAGAATAATAGAGAAAACAATTATTTAATTGATATTTAAGACTTTAAAAGAAATCTAATTTAATCTAAATGTAATTGGGATACTAAAAGGCACTCTGACAGGACGTCCTCTCTGTTTTCCAGGTGTCATTTTAGGAAGTTTACCAATAATTCTATTAGCTTCTCTTTCTAAGTTTTTGTCTGGTCCTCTAGTCCTAATTCCACTTATACTTCCATCTTTTCCAATCATAAATTGAACGAAAACTCTACCTTGTATACCCATCTCTTGAGCTATTTCTGGGTATCTAAAGTTTTTATTGATGTGTTTTTGAATTTGTTCTTGAAAACATTTTCTTCTTTGAGACTTAGCAACTCTTTCACAACCTGGAAATAATGGTACATCTTCAATAATGGCAAATGGAATGTCCATATCCATTTCTTCTTCCAATTCTTCTACTTCCTCAACTATTTCTTCTTGATCAGTTTCTGTTGATTCAATAATAGTCTCCTCGATTTCTTCTTCATCTTCCACTATCTCAATAATTTCAGGAGCTGGTGGTGGTGGTGGTGGTGGTGGTGTTTTGATTTGCTCAGTAATAGGAATCTCTTCATCGTCATCGTCATCGACATTTAATGATTCTAAGTCATACTGAATTTCATAAGACTTATATTCAATTGCTTGCCATGAAATAAACAGCACTACACACAAAGCGAAAGCTAGCATTAGACTACTGTAATTTCTTAAATCAGACCGAGGATTCTTTTTTCTTTGCATAATTGATTTGTATTCTTAGCTAAAATAATTTTTTTTTTTTAAAATGAAAGCTAAGACAGTTTATTTTTAAAAATATAAAGCTTAGTTAGAGCAAACCCAATAAGTATTCCGCAAAAGTTTGCAATAATATCCGCTATTTCAAAATATCTTCCAATTGGCAACAAACCCTGTAAAGATTCAGTGATTACACCAATTAAAACAACAATAGTTAAATAGGAATATTTTAAACTATTTGTCTGAAAAAAACCTAATCTTAACCACATTAAAGACATAATCAAATAAACTAAAAGATGAAAAAACTTGTCCCACTGAAAAAGATCAAATTTTGGAAAGGGTAATTGTGGTAGTGGAATTAAAGAAATAAAAATTATTAAAAGAGTGTAAACAATTGTGACTTTTTTAAACACAGCCTTATGCTCCTATAAGTTCTTTGTAAGAATCTGAGTTTAAAAGCTCATCCAACTCACTAGAATTTTCAATTTCCATTTTAATTATCCATCCTTTCCCATAGGGATCTTCGTTAATTAACTCAGGTTTGTCCTCAAGTTCTTCATTAAGTTCTATTATTTTACCCGAAACTGGTAAAAATAAATCTGAAACTGTCTTTACCGCTTCAACAGATCCAAAAATTTCCTCTTTTTGTAAATTTTCTCCCAAAGCTTCTACTTCAACATATACAATATCACCAAGCTCTCCTTGAGCATAGTCAGTGATTCCAATAATTGCTTGGTTACCTTCAACCTTAACCCACTCGTGATCTTTTGTATATTTTAATTCAGATTTAATTTCCATATTAATTTTTATTTTTTGTAAATGTAAGATTTAAAAATATTTTTTTCACAACAAATTTATTCTCCAAAATTATATCTCAAAGTCATCCCAGATCTAATGGTAGTTTGAGGAAATGCAGTAGAAATTGCAAATTCTGAAAATAAATGATCATAGAAAAACACAGCATTGAAACTTTTACTCAAAGCATAATCTGCAGAAAATTTCATAGACCATATTGTTTGACCCGCAGTCACTTTATTGTCATCAATATTTAGATTTCTTATTACAGTAATATTATCACGCATACTAATATCTGCCTTCATATTTAAATCCCCTTTAGAAACTCTTTGCCTACCTCCAAAACCATTTCTAAACTTTAGATCTTTTATTCTATATCCAAATCCTATTGAGTAATCCATCCCTGAAACTTCTGTCAATAAGTTGTTATCAAGGCTCAAAGAAAGTGCTCTGTCTTTTTTTAATTCCATAACCACTCTTATAGAATTCTTTAATTCCATATCTACTTTTAATAATGGATTAAATTGTTCTACAAGGTTGATATTGGTATATAATATTTCATTTAAAAAATTACCTGATACATCGGTCAATTGATTATTATTGGAATCAAATTCTAAGTTTGATTTAAAATTATTTAAAGTATAGTTAGACCTGTAGGAGTGTCCAATACTAAACCTTTTGAACCTTTCTTTAAAAAAATCTAGCTTAACTAATCCTGTATATTGCACAGACCAATTAGGAAGCGGTGTGCTTCTAATTGCATTTAAGGAAATTCCATTTGGATCTTCTCCTGAATAGGCAGAAATAAATGCAGGTATTAAAACAGATTGATTATTTTTTCCATATCCGTTTGGAAAACCATCTTCATCTAATTGACCATTTGAATTACCATTAATTAAAGAAAGTCTATTGGCAATTATTAATCTATTGTTTTGAAAATTTTGAAAAGTTTGCGATTTATATTGATCACTATTTTTAAAAGCTGTTTTTATTAAAATAGAAGATATCGCAAAATTTCCAGATGTATTTGGAGTAAGAGGATTATACTGGTTGTCGGAAATCAGATAATTTTCAGAAAAATTTTCAGAATAAGTTCGATTGGCTTTTATATCTATTTTTAAATTTTTTATCCAGCTTAATTCTGCGGTAATATCAAACTTTGTATTGTGTACTCTGGAGTATTGTTCATTAAAACTAGGGAAATCGGTTAACCAACCATTTTTAGCTGCCTCATATCTTATATCAGATTGACTTCCAAACACAAATGCCATTGAAGGTTTAGAGGTTCCGAAAAACCCTAAAGATTGAGTATAACCAGGCAAAACTTGACCGTTATTTTCTGTATAATTTAATTTTAGTCTTGACAATCCTGTAGCTAAACCAATAATTGAATTTGTAATTTTATATTGAACTTTTTTAGGGTTTTTCTTTTTCACCAACCCAACGTTTTTATAAAATTTTGACATATTAAAAGAAGCATTCATTGAATGGGTATTTGCATTTTGAATAGTATTTACTCTTCCTAAAATATTACCCAGCTCATCCTCCACTTGAGCCATTGCATCAGAACCTCTTTCCCAATTAAAATCTCCAGAATAATTATAATTACTAGTTATAAAATCAATCAAAGGAAATAACTTAAAAGGCAAGTCATAACTTAACTTAAAAGACTGATTATGGGAAATAGTTTCTCCTGTATTCCAAAATCCGTCCCATATTTCAAATTCTTTATTTACTATGGGATTCCCTTGTGAATCCTCTTCATAATAATTCTTAACAATACTATTGTTAGATGCTGAAAAGTCTAATCTTAATGAGTTTGTTAAATTTTGACTTAAACTAAGATCCCAATCAAAAAGAAAATTTCTTTGCTGAATGTCAGGTAAAACAATTTGTTTAGAGGCATCTGCCCCCTCAATATAAACCTCTCTAAAACGCTGGCTATTAAAGCTTCTGTTGATATTAGTATTAAAAGATATAGCGGATATTAGAGGATTGACATTAAACTCACTAAGCCATTCTAAATATTTATTTTCACTAATAAAAGTAATTGACTTAAATGGAGAAATAACAAATGGCTGGAATGTAAAACTATATTGAGCTCCTGCTCTAACGGTTTTTCGAGTTAAGTTCTCTACTTCATAATCATGTTCCATCTCCTGATTATAGCTATATGAAAAATCAAAATTCTCAATATCATAAAACCTTTCTTCTTGGCCATCAGATCTGTTCTTTTTCAATCCACTCAAACTAATATTTTTGGCTTGCCTAAAAGAAATTGCTTGTTCTCTGATTGAATCTCTTTGAGTTTTTCTTTGTGCTGAGTTTAACCTGTCACTTAGTTTTATATCCTGGTAAAACGGATCATATTCGGGAGTAGTAACCTGCTGGTTTATACTGTAAGCTAAAGGAATTTGTATACCCCATTTTTCGGGTAGAAATTTTCCGAAATTAGTACTACCAACAAACCCATACTGTTTAAATTCTTCTCTACTTCTTTGGTTCGGAGTTTTATCAATAGAGCCAAACCCAACTGTCGATATTTTACCAGAAATAGAAAAATTAGCAACATCTGCAATGTTAGCATCTAAAGATCCTAATGCAGACCAACCTCCTTTTCCGTCTATTTCTGAAAGCCTAAGTTCATTAAACCATACTTCTCCTGAGAGAATATCTCCGTTTTGAGTAGAAGGATTTTTCACCCCAATCATTAAAGTTTTTATTCCTCCAATTGTTGGGTTTCCTTTTATGGCAAACTTGTATTTTTTCTCCCCTGGTAAATTTGAAATAGAAGAAAATTCATCAATTATTTGAAGATCTTCATTAAAATATAATACTTCCGATAAATTTGAATTTCCTGTAATAGTTAAAGCTTTTAATTTGGTTAAAATTTCTAAAGAAAAATCAATAGAATTTGAGTCTGGTTCCCAAACCTGATCTGCACTAAATCTATTGGAGGAACTCTGACTGAAAGCTGTAGGCTTTAAAGGAATCTCAATTTGATAATAATTGTCAGTAAAATCAGATCCCATTCTAATAAAACCAACTAATCTTTTGTCGTAATCTTCAGAGGATCCTTCACCAGGTAATTGTGGACTCCCCTCTATAGATTCCGCATGAACAAACATTTTCAAACTTTTGTATTGTCTCATGTCAAAATCCAAATTTTTATAAACTGCCCTTGAATCTTTAGGCTTCAAATCCGTTACTTTTAATGTCATGGACTGTTCGTTTTGCCGTATAATTGAACTATTTGAATTTATTTCTTCTCTTTCTACGCCAGGTGGTAATATGTAGTTAATAGGAACTCTATTTTCATTTTCTAAAATATTTACTGATCCAATATCAAAAGATGTATTGGGATGGGTAATATTATCTTTATTTAAATTTTTTGAATACCTCTTCCAATCAGTTCGAACTAAATCTAAGGTTCCAAACCTAATAGTTACTGGCTTATTGAAGTCTTTAAGTAAAATTCTCATAAAACGAATAGATCTTAAGTTGTCTATTCCATTTACAGCATTAAAAAAAGGGCTGTACTTACTGCTTTTATAAAACTGTTTAAAAACAGGTACCTTAAATTGAATCCATCTGGTAATTTTTGTTTGTCCATTTGGAAGCTCTACTTTAACATTATCTCTAACATCACTAATAAAGGGGTGATTACCAACATCCATGTTTTTTTTGATAGGAATCCTATATTCGAAATAGCTATCAATAGTATTCATTGTATTGTCCTTATTTACATCTTCTGTATCAGGAACTGTAGTAGATCCCCGTTCGTTGTTACCAGATGAAACTGGTGAATTTCCCTGAGTTCCATTGTAATTTTTATACCTATTTAATATACCTCCCTGCGCGTTTAAATAATATTGATAATTGTCTCCAGCAGGATCAGAATTTAATCCATTAGAATATTTTTCTAATTCGTCTTTATCATTTAGGCCATCGTAACCTAAATCTTGAACTAATCTATTATTAGGGTCTGAATCAAATGAATAAACCAAAGATTGGGTAGCAGGGGATATCCCCCAATTTGACTCATTAATTATTTGCTGTGAATTCGAGGTTGGCAGACCATTTTCATATAATTTTTTCCCATCTTTTAAAATATCCTCTGAAATACTACCTAAATTAAATACCAGATTACCAAGATTATTTTCGCTAGAAGAATTTTCTTCAAAAGTATCCAATAACCAAAATTGAATAAATTCAACATTAGATTGCTCGAAATTAGTTGTATTAATTTTTCTTGTTATTCCAGCCCAGTTCTTCGACGGATTTTGAAGAAATAAATTATTTAAATTATTATTATAAGGTCCTTTTTCGTCTGGTATATAATTTAAATCAAAAGTATTTTGAATTCTTGATTGCCCCTCAATTAAATCCTGTTGAGGAAAAATTTCATCTATAAAAATTCTTCTGGTTTCATTTTTGGATAATTCATTGTCGTCTATTTCTGCTGGCCTTTGTCTAGTATAAAAAATAGGATCGATATTATACCAAGCTAATTTTGCTCTATAATATCCCAGCCTAAGATCATCCATTCCAAATTCAGAACCGTTCACATTTAAAGGGGTACTTGACAAACTCCATGAAAGGTTGTCCTTTAAGTCTATATTAGTTTCTGCTCCTTCAAAATCATCTACATATATAGTTGCGCTGTCTTCATATCCTGAATTTTTTGGCTTTCCAGCATGTAAATAAGCTATTTCTCCTTTAACAGAAATTACAGATGGAGTCTTTGTTCTAATATTGGGTAATTTATTCGCTAGCCTTGTTAAAAAAGGAACTTCTGCTGAAAAAATACCATTGACTCCAATCATTGTATTGTTAACTGGTTCTACACCATAATTTGCTTTCTGACTTATAGACCTTTCACTTAAATTCATCAAAGCACCACCAATTATAAAGTTGTCATTAAACTTATGCTCTACATTAATTCCAGAAAACCTTTTCTTTTGTTGACCAAAAAAAGAATTACTCTC